>ERZ795061.2080-NODE-2080-length-18736-cov-5.969381_pt1 | contig 18736 bp, 20 predicted proteins | sample MGYA00375145_ERZ795061 | MGnify/ENA primary metagenome ERZ795061 (study PRJEB30190, sample SAMN05720144) | anaerobic digester metagenome | isolation source: active sludge of municipal wastewater-treating anaerobic digesters | place: USA | collected 2014-12-22 ... | reverse complement strand
GGCACCGACCACGATACCGACCATCGACACGATGCCAATATAGTGCAGAACCGCACCCAGCGCAGCAAAGCCCGACCGAGCGCCGACGACAAAGGCCAGCGCAAAAACGCCGATGGGGGCCAGTTTTAGCACCCATTCAATCACGATCACCATCGCATCGGCCAGCGCGCTGAAAAAACCGGCCATTTGCTTGCGCGGTTCGGTGGCGAGCCGCGTGATTGCAAAGGCGAAGGTCATGGTGAAGATCAGCAGCGGCAGAATGGAATCGCTGGCCGCCGCTGCAATCGCATTGGTAGGAACAAGCGCGACGATGAAGTCCCGCAAGCCGGGCTGTTCGCCAACCGCGGCGGCGGTCGTCAGCGCGGACCGTAGCGCATCGGCGCTTTCTTGCGGCATCGGAACGAGCGCGAGGAAGGTGGGCGTAAGGATCGCGCCCATGCAGGCGGACAGGCTCATCATTACAACGATCCAGGTCACGGTGCGCGCCGCCATCGGGCCGGCACGTGCGGCCTCTGCGCTTTTGACGATGCCGGTGATAACCAGTGCGACGATCAAAGGTACGACCGTCATGCGCAACCCGTTCAGCCATAATGTGCCGACGATATCGAATGCGAAATCCAGTTGTTTGGCAATAGCCGGTATCTGGGCGGTCAACAGGATGCCGAGCAATAGACCGGCAACCAATGCGATAAGAATACGTGTTGCGTTAGACATGACGAGAGGTCTTGCCAGCCTGCCGCCCCCTATGCAAGGGAGAGGCATCGCGGTTGCACTTTTTTGTCGTAATTCCGCACGGATATCAGGAACTGGCATGGCGCGTAAATATTTCGGAACCGACGGGATCAGAGGCCGCACCAACGCCAGCGCAATGACGCCGGAAATGGCGATGAAGGTCGGACAGGCGGCGGGCGCGCATTTCCTGCGCGGCAAGCACAAGCACCGCGTCGTGATCGGCAAGGATACGCGGCTTTCGGGCTATATGATCGAAAATGCGCTGGTCGCTGGATTCACCAGCGTGGGTATGGATGTGGTGCAATTCGGGCCCATCCCGACACCGGCGGTGGCGCTGCTGACCCGGTCGATGCGTGCCGATCTGGGCGTGATGATTTCGGCGAGCCATAATCCTTATGAAGATAATGGAATAAAGCTGTTCGGGCCGGATGGCTTCAAGCTGTCCGATGCGGATGAAATTGCGATTGAAGCTTTGCTCGACCAGCCATCCAAACTGGCCAATGCGCCCGATGTCGGCAGGGCACGGCGTATCGAGGACAGCCGGGGCCGCTATATCCATGCGGTCAAGGCGTCGGTCCCCGAACATATCCGCTTTGACGGTCTGCACGTCGTTCTCGATTGCGCCCATGGCGCCGCCTATCAGGTCGCCCCGACCGCGATTTGGGAATTGGGTGCGAAGGTGACGCCCATTGGGGTCACTCCCAATGGCAAGAATATCAACGACAAGGTCGGCTCGACCTATGTCTCCACCTTGCAGGAAACGGTCGTTTCGGCAGGCGCAGATATTGGAATTGCGCTTGATGGTGATGCCGACCGCTTAATCGTAGTTGACGAAAAAGGCCGCGTTGTGGACGGCGACCAGATCATGGCGCTGCTCGGCACAGCGATGAGCCGGGCGGGCAGGCTGACGGGCGATGGTATTGTTGCCACGGTCATGTCCAATCTGGGGCTGGAGCGTTATTTGGAAAGCCAGCATCTGAAGCTGGTGCGCGCCAAGGTTGGCGACCGCTATGTTCTGGAGGAAATGCGAAACCACGGCATCAATGTGGGGGGCGAGCAATCGGGGCATATGATCCTGCTCGACCACGCCACCACTGGCGACGGCACCATTGCTGCGCTGCAGGTATTGGCGCAACTGGTTGAAAGCGGGAAGCCCGCAAGCGAGGTGCTGCACCTGTTCGATCCTGTCCCGCAGCTTTTGAAAAATGTCCGCTTTTCGGGTGGAAAGCCGCTGGACAATCCGGCGGTGCAGGCCATCATCGCGCAGGCCGAGGCTGAACTGGCGGGCAAGGGCCGTCTGGTCATCCGCCCGTCGGGGACAGAGCCCGTCATCCGCGTCATGGCCGAAGGCGACGATGCGGCGCAGGTTGAAAAGCTGGTCGATGCGATCTGCGATGCGGTAAAGGTCGCGGCAGCTTGAAAAGCGACGGCAAGCCTGTCCGTGTCCTCATCATAGCCGGTTCGGACAGCGGCGGCGGCGCGGGTATTCAGGCGGATATAAAGACCGTCACCATGCTCGGCGGCCATGCGATGACATCGATCACCGCCATCACCGCGCAGAACACTTTAGGCGTCGACGCGGTCCATATGGTGCCGACCGACATGGTCATCGACCAGATCGCTTCGGTCGTCAGCGATATTGGCGTTGATGCGGTCAAAATCGGAATGATCGGAAACGCCAGCACAGCACATGCGGTGGCCGACAGCCTCGCCGAACTATCCTGCCCGATCGTGTTTGATCCGGTGATGGTCGCGACAAGCGGCGCGGTTTTGGCTGATGCCGACACGATCTCCGCCTTCGAACGGCTGATGCGGCTTGCCACGATTACGACGCCCAATCTGCCGGAGCTGGAGGCATTGGGCGGCAAGAATGCCTTGCTGGCGCGGCATATACCCTTGCTGATAAAGGGTGGCCATTCCGAAGACGATCTGATCGTCGACGAACTCCATCTGGCCGAGGAGCAATGCGTTAGCTGGTCCGACGAACGGATCGCGACGCGCAGCACGCACGGCACGGGCTGCACGCTCGCCACGGCCATTGCGACGGGGTTGGGGCAGGGGATGGATCTGGTCCCCGCCATTGAACGCGCGCGGCTGTTTGTGCGTCTTGCCTTGCATGATGCGCCGGGGCTCGGGCAGGGACATGGGCCGATGGGACACCAGTCGGTGCGTGAGGATGCGATGGTCGCAGGGCCCTCGCTCAATCAGGTCACGGTCGGCTGCCGTGACTATGGCGCATCGGTCGATTTCTACCGCACGCTAGGTTTGCAGCAAATTGTCGACAGCCCCTCCAATGGCTATGCCCGTTTCGAAATGCCCAATGGCGTGACTTTCTCTATCCACCAGAATGACGCGTGCTCAACATCGACCGTGGTCTATTTTGAAAGCAAGCGGCTCGATGCCTGGGTCACCGAATTGCTCAGCCAAGGCTATATGTTCGACCAGATGCCGCAAGACGAGAGTTGGGGCTGGCGTGAAGCGCGGCTGCTGGATCCCGCGGGCAATATGGTGTGCCTCTATAGCGCAGGCGAAAACAGGCGCTATCCAGCCTGGCGGATATGATTGTCGGTGTAGACGAAGCCGGGCGCGGTCCGCTTGCGGGGCCTGTCGTGGCCGCCGCCGTGGTGCTGTGTGAAGAGGGGATCGCCGGGCTGGATGACAGTAAAAAGCTGTCGCCCAAGAAACGTGCGGCCTTGGAAGAGCAGATAAAGGCCAAATGCCGCTGGGCCGTCGGACTGTGCAGCGTCGAGGAAATCGACAGGATCAATATCCTGCAGGCAACGATGCTGGCGATGACCCGCGCGGTCGAGTCGCTTGCTATTGCGCCCTCGCTGGTCATGGTCGACGGCAACCGACTGCCCAAATGGACCTATCAGGCGCAGGCGGTCGTAGGCGGCGATGCCATCCATCCCTGTATTTCGGCCGCCAGCATCATCGCCAAGGAACATCGCGATCGCCTGATGGTCGAGGCAGACCGTGAGTTTCCCGGCTATGGATGGGCGTCGAATAAGGGATATGGCGCTGCGATCCATATGGAGGCGTTGCGCCGTTTGGGCCCCACGCCCTTGCACCGCAGGAGCTTCGCGCCCGTCGCACAGATGATTTTGGTGTAACGGAATGTAAAATCTTCGGGTGTGAGTCCTTCGCGCAACACCACCACCCGTTGAGTCCCGCACGAATCCTGAGACTCTACATCTTGTGTCGGACTCCTTTCGTTCTCTCCATATAGCGCATTTATGGCGCACTTTCCGGTGACTCTCCACGGGTTAACGGCCTTGACGTTAACCATATGGGGACTCACTGCGGGCTAAACAGGGCTCGGGAGTAGTGCATATGGGTGTCATTGAAAAAATTCGGCCAGCGACGGTAAAGACCGCAACGCCACAGGCCGATTTGCCTTTGAACCAGATTTTGAAAATGGACTGCATCGAGGCGATGCGGACGCTGCCCGATGCCTGCATCGATATGGTGTTTGCTGATCCGCCCTATAATCTGCAGCTTGGCGGCGACTTGCTGCGTCCCGACAACAGCAAGGTCGATGCGGTCGACGATGATTGGGACAAGTTCGAAACCTTTGCGACCTATGACGCCTTTACCCGCGCATGGCTCGCTGAAGCGCGCCGGATCTTGAAGCCTAACGGTTCGCTCTGGGTGATTGGCAGCTACCATAATATTTTCCGCGTTGGCACGGCGGTGCAGGATGCCGGGTACTGGATATTGAACGACATTGTCTGGCGCAAGTCGAACCCGATGCCCAATTTCAAGGGCACCCGCTTTACCAATGCGCATGAAACGCTGATCTGGGCGTCGAAAAGCGAGAAATCGAAATATACGTTCAACTATCGCGCCATGAAGACGCTCAACGACGAACTTCAGATGCGTTCGGACTGGCTGATTCCGATTTGCGGCGGTCAGGAACGGCTGAAGCGTAACGGCACGAAGGCCCACCCGACACAAAAGCCCGAGGCATTGCTCTATCGCATCCTGTTGGCCTGCACAAAGCCGGGCGATGTTGTCCTTGATCCGTTTTTCGGAACCGGCACCACCGGCGCTGTTGCGCGCCGTCTGGGTCGCGACTGGATCGGTTGCGAACGCGAAGACCTATATTGCGAAGTCGCCGAAGAGCGGATCGCCGCGGCACTGCCGCTGGATGAAAGCGCATTGAAAACGATGCAGTCGCCCAAGGCCGCACCCAAAGTCGCTTTCGGGCAATTGGTCGAAGCAGGCTATCTGAACCCCGGCGCAAAGCTTTTCGACCGCAAGCGGCAGTTCGAAGCGGTCGTGCGGGCCGATGGGTCGATTGCCTGTGGCACCGTTGATGGTTCCATCCATAAAGTCGGTTCGACCATCCAGAATGCGCCGAGCTGCAATGGCTGGACCTATTGGCATTATGAGGCGACCGACGGCGCGATGAAGCCGATCGATGATCTGCGCCAAACCTATCTTCTTGCAACCGAACCGTGATCGACCTTTACCTTCGTCCCACGGCTTTTGTTGAAAGTCCGCAGCGGCATGACGGCGCCGCTGTCCGGCTTGCAGGCACCATGCTGTGGTTTTCGCACATCGAGGTCATCGACCGCACAGGCGCCGGCACGGTCCGGCAGCTTGTCGATATGCGGCGGTGGGAGGAATTTCTTGAGGCTATCCCGGCGGAAAAGCAGGCGCGCTGCGCGCAGCTTTACACCCGTCTGACCGCGCCACGCACGGCGCTGCAAATGGGCGAACGAACGATCCGTCTCGACCAGCCGCAGGTGATGGGAATCATCAACATGACGCCGGACAGTTTTTCCGACGGCGGTAAAAATGCGGATATCGAGACGGCTGTCGATGCCGCATTCGCCATGACGAGCGCCGGTGCAGCAATGATCGACGTCGGTGGAGAGTCCACGCGCCCTGGAGCACCCTTGGTGTGGGAAGGCGACGAAATTTCACGGGTCGAACCGCTGATCCGAAGACTGGCCGCTTCGGGAACCGCTATATCCATCGACACGCGCAAGGCCGCGGTGATGGAGGCTGCCGTGACTGCGGGCGCGGCCATGATTAACGACATATCGGCACTGCTGTTCGATGACCGGTCGCTGGAGGTTGCAAAGGCTCTCAATGTGCCGGTCGTCCTGATGCACGCGCCCAGCCATGGTACCGATCCGCATAAGGGCGGCGACTATGATGATGTGGTGACCAACGTGTTTGACTGGCTGGAAGAGCGCGTGGAGGCTGTCGAAGCTGCGGGCATATCGCGTGACAAGATCTTGGTCGATCCCGGCATCGGCTTTGGCAAATCGCTGACGGACAATCTGTCGCTGATCAACAACCTGTCGGTATTTCATGGTTTGGGCTGTGCCTTGCTGTTCGGGGCGAGCCGGAAACGGATGATTGGCGCATTATCAAATGAAGCCCCTGTGGAACAACGCCTCGGCGGATCGCTTTTCCTCGCCATGAAAGCGGTGGAGCAGGGCGCGCATATCATCCGTGTCCACGACGCTGCTGAAACCGTCCAGGCTGTTCAGGTCTGGCGGGGGCTTCGCGACGCGGCTTTGACGGCAAGGGCATAACCCCAACCTTACAGGGCTTTGACCGCATTGCTCCTTGGCCGCCGGTGGCCGACAATGTGACCAACAGTGCGGAAAAGGAAATGCCATGATTGCCAAATATATCGTCGGTTACATCGCAACCGGAATTGCCTTTGCCGTGATCGACAGCTTCTGGCTTCGCACCATGTATACCCGGCTGTATCAGCCGGAAATTGGCGAACTGATGATGAAAAACGGCTTCCGCCTGGGGCCGGCCATTGTTTTCTACCTTCTCTATATTTTAGGCATGATGATCTTTGCGGTTGGCCCTGCGCTGCTCAGTGGCAAATGGCAGACGGCCTTGATCTGGGGCGCTCTGCTCGGATTCTTTTGCTATATGACCTACGACCTGACCAACCACGCCACCTTGAAGGTGTGGAGCACCAAGGTGACGGTGCTGGATATCATTTGGGGCACTGTGCTGACCGGGTCGGCATCGGTTGTAGGCTATTGGATAACGACCGCGATTTTGGGGAAGAATTAGGGGGCTGCGTAAAGCGGTGATCGAAATCGGCCTATAAAACACCACTCCGTCACCCTGGAGCCAAAGGCGTGCAGAGCACAACTTGTTTCAGGGTCCATTTTGCAGCGGCCCCGTCGATCTGGTATGAACGCAACCGTGCGTCGTAGCACGGCTAGTCACGACGGGGCAGGGTAAGGCTTGCAAATGGACACTGAACGAATGGCAGGTGTCAGCGTGCTCAAAAACTAACGGGAATGTCTGGAATGTTGTGGGAAGCGGACATTGCAAGCAAGTCATGCTAGAGACCCAGCATGCAACGGAAATCCAAAATAATCTTGATCACCGCAGTTGCGACTATTGCTGCGCTCGTTCCAGTATTTGGTCCATTCACGTTCTACCATGCCGTGGTGCCTTTCTTGGGTCCTGTTCTACCAAAACATGATGGTGTGCCCAGTTATGCGTCGGCTACCTACAATTGGAAAGGGGCGGGGCTGATTTGGAATTGGGAGCAGGCTTTGCCAAACGGTTGCGCGAAATGGGACGCAACTAACGGTCAAATCGCTTACTACGGACTAACGCTAATTTCAGGCGCAAATGGTTGCGATAGCTCTGGCTTAATTTTGAGTTATATCTCATATTCAGACCATATTGTAATCGGAAAAGGTGGAGATCGGGGGGGTGGAAAACCTTGCCCCTTTAAAGTTTCCGACGAGCAGATTGCCCTTTTCAATAGCCTATTGCAACAAGCTAAGAGGAGAGCCACTCCTGAGATTGAAATGCGCGCTCTGCATGCGATTGAGCGTCGACTTGACAACTTAAACGGTAAAACACTTACTACCGATCATACGGGTGGGTGTAACGATCTTAGTTTAGCTGATTACAGCAATTCCTGATGTGGCTCCGCTCAGTTAACGAGAACAGTTCCATTGATCTAATGCCCGAAATGTTGTCGCTCGCTGCCCGTCCACTTTGGCAGAATTGTTGTAGAGTGCTGACGGGCGGCTTTAGGACGATCACATTCAAAGGCTGTCATTGCATCATGTGCTTTTGCTTCGCCTTAAAGCCGGATGTGAATGCCGCGCCGGTGCAGTGGAAAGATCATCAAAAAGATCAAAAGGACGATGCCGAAAGCACAGGCCAGCGATGCAAGATGAGGGTCAGGGACCACCGCCGACATTATCCTGAACCCCGTGCTTTGTAATGTCGGGGGGTCTTCGACAGATGCCAGCGGAATGCCGGCGATAGCCGACAGAAAGATGGAGATGGAAAAGGCAAGGATCGCATTGCCGCCAAGGACCCTGAAGGGTGCAAGAAGCGGCAGCATGCCCGCCCGAAGCAGTGTTGCAACGGCTGCCAGGGCGACAAATGAAATCCCGCTCGTTAAAAGAGCGAATGTGCTGGTCCAAATCTTCTTGTTGATCGGAAATAGCGGCTCGAGCAGCAAGGCAGCTGCAATCAGCAATCCTCCGGCAACCAGCAGGGCCGGAATACACCGATCCCCCAACTTTGTCCAAATACTGACTGCAAGCACCCCAAACAGGATATTGGCGCTTGCCGGGAACGTCGCAAGAATACCCTCCGGATCATAGAGCACGGGACCGCGCCAGCTTTCCGCAGCGAGCGGCCACATATGCTGTGTTCCAAAAACCGCGCGGTCGATATAGGCAGCCAGATTACCTTCCATATCGAGCTGCCCGACACCATATCCAGGGACAGGCACAAATGATAAGGCAACCCAATAGCCAATCAAAAGAACGGCGATGGCGATGCCTATTTGCACGGGTCGCGGGGCCTCACGATGGGCGACGACACTGGACAGCCACATAATGAAAACCGCAATAAGATAGGCGGCAGCAATTCTTTGCAATACCCCCGGAATGCGCCAGGTCGTATAGTCTTGGGGCCCGACAGGCGGTGCGCCAAGCAGGCCTGAGATCACAGCAAGATAGTTGAGTGCCAAACCAAGCAAAGTAAGGCCAATCACGCGACGGCCAACCTTCGTCCAGAAAGCGGTCTGTTCATTTGGATCGAGCGACCTGCCAAACGTGAGGCCGAGCGCCATACCAACGCCAAAAAGAAAATCGGGAAAGACCAGATCCGCAAAAGTCCATCCGTGCCAATCGGCATGACGAAGGGGAGCATAAGTGTGACCCCAAGAACCCGGACTGACGACAAGGATCATCACCGCAACCGCAAATCCGCGCAAGATGTCCAGCTCACTCATTCTCTGAACGTTCGTCATGCTCGCCTCCTCGAAATGAGAACGTTCACATTAGCAGTGGCCGAGATGATTGCAATGTTTCGCTCACGGCTATGATATCAACGGCCGGCTGATCAACAGACGATCACAATGGCAGCTTTTGGAATTTCGATCATCGAGGCCAGCGACCGCAATGTTGTCGTGTCCGGACATTCCGCTTTGGCATCTCTATTGTAAGGGGCGGACCCTTCGCGCAAGGCATCCATTGCATTCCTTAAATAGATATGTCGTTATAGCGCGAAGCCAGGCTCGAAAAAGTCGGAGGGTCCAGTCATGCATCCACTTCACATCCAGCGTTTGATCGCGCTTCCCTACTTCATTCTTGGTGGATGGTGTCTATTCGCACCGGGAATGGTTGAGCGCCTTACTGTCGCTCCCGATTACCAGCATCTCAGTGCGACAAGTGCACTATTCATTGGTTGCTTTGGTGCTCAGGCCATTCTCGGCGGCCTGTTCATCTGGTTCAGCCAGTGGCAGCGCAGGACATTCATGGTTTACGCGATCGCGCTCTTACCGTTTTTCTGGTTCAACTATTGGTTTGTTTTCGAAGTACCGATCTTCAATCGCTGGCTGGCTCTGGATTTTGTATCAAATTTGGCGATGCTGACGCTCAGCCTATGGGGCTGGAAACTGATGGGCAAAGCTCAGCCATAACGTCCGCAAACTTGTCGCGTCGGGACAGGCGGCGCCGTTAAAACGACAGGCGCGTTGTAAAGGATATCAACCGGTAAGCGGGATTGCGCAGGCAAGATAAAAGGGAATAAGGTAGCAAGGATAGATTCCGGACTTACTGGGGGCATTCGAATGATTTTGAACGGGACCACCGAAAGCGTAAGCGCAAATTTGGTCGCTTCCATCGGTTCGGGACTTGGCGTCCTTGTCGATGGCGGTAGTAACCGATAATGCTAAAGCCATCGAAAACAACAACCGGAAATCAAGTGCGCTACCGAAAGGGAACGCGCAGAGCCAGTCGAATTGAAGTAGACATAGATAGTGGTAACGGGAATTGGCAAAAGTTCAGTGTTGTCAATTTATCCCAACAAGGTTGTAATATTGACTCAGCCGAATGGAAATTTCGCATCGGTGAATCCTTGTCGGTCAAATTTGCAGAAATGCCCCGAATACGTTGCAGTGTTCGTTGGGTTCGTGACGGCCAGGTTGGAATAGAATTTACTGTACCGCTATCGGCAGAAATGGTCGACGGGATTACGCGATAGGCTTGAATGTGGCTGCAAGCCGCCTCAAGCGACGTCGCTGATGCCCAAATCCGCCAGCTTGCGATACAAGGTCGACCGGCCGATGCCCAAGCGGCGCGCGACTTCGGTCATGCGTCCGCGATAGTGGCCGATGGCGAGGCGGATCACATCCGCTTCGATCTCTTCCAGCGGGCGCATATTGCCATCCGCCTCGTAAAGGGTCACGCCAATACCGTCGTTCGCACCCGCTCCGTTGGAGCCGCCATTGCCGGGAACGCCCACAGCAGCCGAAATTTGTGGAAACTCTTCGGGCGTCAGCGCATCGCGCTCGCACAAGACAGCCGCGCGGAACAGCGCGCTTTGCAACTGGCGCACGTTACCGGGCCAGCTATAGCCCCGCAGCATGGTCAGTGCTTCGTCGGTTATGCCCAGACTGCGAAGGCCAGGCTGGCTTGCAAGGCGGCCCAGAAAATGGCGGGCCAAGGCCGGAATGTCGCTTGTACGCTCACGCAGCGGCGGGATCGTCAGTTGGACGACATTCAACCGGTAAAACAAATCCTCGCGGAAATCGCCTGCCGCCAATTTGTCGGCAAGGCTGGAATTGCTCGCGGAAATCAGGCGTACATCAATACGGAAGCTGTGCGCAGCGCCTAAAGGTTGGATTTCATTCTGGGTTAACAGGCGAACAAGCCGGACCTGCGTTTCCTGCGGAAGATGGTCGACCTCGTCCAGGAATACCGCGCCGCCTTCGGCCTGTTGCAATATGCCGATCCGCCTGTCGAATGCGCCTGCAAAGGCATCTTTTTCATGACCGAACAGAACCGAATCGAGAAGGGTTGGCGAAATCGCACCGCAATTCACTTTCAGCAGCGGCAGCTTTGAACGGGGACTGGCGGCGTGGATCGCGTCGGCGACCACTTCTTTGCCGACGCCCGATTCGCCTTCAATGAAAATAGGTGCCCGGCTGCGCGCTGCTTTAGCCGCGATTGCCAAGGCCGCCCGAAATGCGGGGGCGGAACCGATAATCTCTTCGAAGGCCAGTGGCTGCGTAATTTTTTCGGTGAGCGGATGGAGTTCGCCGAACTCCTTGCTCTTGTCCGATGCGAGGCTGAGCGCCGCGATCAGGCGCTCGGCGGCAACGGGCTTGATGATATAATCCGATGCACCTGCGCGCATGGCTTCAATGGCTGCTTCGTTGGACCCAATAGCGGTCATCAACAATATAGGAAGCGCAGGACGGCGTGACTTCAGTTCCGCGATCAAAGATGCCGCGTCAGAGCCGGGAACCCACTGATCAAGGATAATCGCGTCCAGCATCATGCCATCTTGGGTGCCGAGCATGGCAATGGCGGTCTCGGCATCGCGCGCAAACACGGTGCGCCAGCCGGCACGCGACGCAATTGCCGACACCAGCCTGCATTGGGCCGGCTCGTCATCGACAAGCATCAACAATCGGGTCTCTTGTTCTAGCATTCAACATCCATGAACAGGTTCAAGGAAAGTTGTGGTAACGCAAAGGAGTAAAGAGCCGATTAAGCATGGGCTATATTTTCTTTGGCGCGCCGGGTTGAGCATATGGATAGGAGCGGTTAAGGCAAAAGTTGGATAAAGCTTAAGAATGGAGGCAACAATGGCACAGAATAATGATTTGGGTCCTGCACGGGAAACGTACGAAGGCTTTGTTACACTTTTCAAATGGGGCACGATCGTATCCGTAGCTGTGACAGCGCTTGTTGTGCTGATCATCGCCAGCCGCGCCGCCTGACGTGGTAAAAATCGCGGTATTGAAGGAAACCGCCGCTGGCGAAACACGGGTTGCTGCATCACCGGAAACGGTTAAAAAGTTTATCGCTTTGGGTGCCAGCGTGTCTGTCGAAAGCGGCGCAGGCCTTCTCGCTTCGGTAAGCGATGCGGAATATGAGGCCATGGGTGCCTCTATCGGTGCATCGCCTGCGGTCCTGAAAGATGCCGATATCATCCTCGGCGTACAGGGACCTGATCCAAAAGCCCTGAAGGGATTTGCACCGGGCGCATGGCTTGTTGCGGGGCTCGATCCCTTTGGACAGCGTGCCCGCGTCGATGAATATGCGAAGGCCGGTGTTGAAGCCTTGGCGATGGAATTCATGCCGCGCATTACCCGCGCGCAGTCGATGGATATCCTTTCATCGCAATCAAATCTGGCCGGATATAAGGCCGTTATCGAAGCCGCCTCGGTCTATGGCCGCGCGTTCCCGATGATGATGACCGCCGCAGGCACTGTCAGTGCCGCAAAGGCTTTCATCATGGGCGTCGGCGTCGCCGGTTTGCAGGCCATCGCCACCGCACGCCGTTTAGGCGCGCAGGTTTCCGCAACGGACGTCCGGTCGGCAACCAAGGAACAGATCGAATCGCTGGGTGCCAAAGCCATATTCGTTGAAAATGTCGCCGGTATCGAAGGCGAGGGCGCTGGTGGCTATGCGACCGAAATGTCCGACGAATATAAGGCCGCGCAAGCCGAACTGGTGTCCAGCCATATCGCCAAGCAGGATATCGTTATCACCACGGCCCTGATCCCGGGGCGTCCTGCGCCACGGCTGATTTCCGATGCGCAAATTGCCAGCATGAAGCCCGGCTCGGTCATCTTCGACCTTGCCGTTGCACAGGGCGGAAATGTCGAAGGCTCAAAGCCGGATGAAGTCGTCGTCAAACATGGCGTCAAGATTATCGGCTATGCCAACACACCCGCGCATTTGGCGGCGGACACGTCGGCCTTGTTCTCGCGCAACCTCTTCAACTTCCTGTCCGCCTTCTGGGACAAGGAAGCCGGTAAGCCGGTCTTGCCCGATGACGATGAAATTACCGCTGCAATCCGTCTAACAAAGGACGGAAAGGTTGTGAATGAACGCCTGTTGGCGTGAGGGGGATTTAATGGACTTTATTTCAATCTTATCCATCTTCGTGATGGCCTGTTTCGTGGGCTATTATGTTGTTTGGTCCGTCACGCCTGCTTTGCACACGCCACTGATGGCGGTCACCAACGCGATTTCATCGGTTATCATCGTCGGCGCGCTGATCGCTTCGGCGGCGGCGGGGTCGCCGAGTGCCAAATGGCTGGGGCTGATTGCGGTGGCATTGGCCAGCGTCAATATATTTGGCGGGTTCGCCGTGACGGCACGCATGCTCGCCATGTACAAGAAAAAGGAGCGCTGATCGATGGAACATGCTGCTCCTCCTGCATGGGTTATGCTCGCCTATCTGATATCGGGCGTTTTCTTCATTCTTGCGTTACGGGGCCTGTCCTCGCCGGCAACGTCGCAGCGGGGTAACCGCTTCGGCATGGCAGGTATGCTGATTGCCGTGGTGACGACGCTGGTGACGCACGAAGTCGCGTCTCTGCCAGAGATATTGGGTGCGATCGCCATCGGCGGTGGCATTGGCTGGATCATCGCCCGCCGCATAGCCATGACCGACATGCCACAACTTGTGGCTGCGTTTCACAGCCTTGTGGGTATGGCCGCTGTGCTTGTTGCCGCGGCTGCGTTTCTTAATCCGGTCGCCTTTGGCATCACCGGAGCAGATGGGCTCATCAATCCGGTTAGCCGCGTCGAAATGGGCTTGGGCATCGCTATCGGTGCGATCACCTTTTCGGGATCGGTCATCGCCTTCCTGAAACTGGCGGGCAAGATGTCGGGCGCGCCGATATTGTTGCCTCTCCGCCATTTGATCAATCTGGGAACGCTTGCGGCCATCATCGGCCTCGTAGGCTATTTCACCATTGACCAGTCGCCTTGGGTGTTCTGGACCATCACGGCATTGAGCTTCCTGATCGGCTTCCTGCTGATTATCCCCATCGGCGGCGCGGATATGCCTGTCGTTGTGTCGATGCTGAACAGCTATTCCGGCTGGGCCGCGGCCGCCATGGGCTTTACGCTGCACAATACGGCGATGATCATCACTGGCGCATTGGTCGGTTCGTCGGGTGCGATTCTGTCCTACATCATGTGCAAGGCCATGAATCGCAGCTTCATCAGCGTGATCGCGGGTGGTTTCGGTGCCGAAGCATCGGCCGCCAGTGGCGAAGCCAAGGAACAGCGCCCCTGGAAACGTGGCTCTGCCGAAGATGCGGCCTATATGATGCAGCAGGCAGAGAATGTGATCATCGTCCCCGGTTACGGCATGGCGGTGGCGCAGGCCCAGCACGTACTGCGCGAAATGGCGGACGTCCTGAAAAAGCAGGGCGTGTCGGTGAAATATGCGATCCATCCTGTCGCTGGACGCATGCCCGGACATATGAACGTGCTGCTCGCCGAAGCATCGGTTCCCTATGATGAAGTCTTTGAACTGGAAGACATCAACAGCGAATTTGCGCAAGCCGATGTTGCGTTCATCATCGGGGCCAATGACGTCGTCAATCCTGCCGCAAAGACCGATAAATCATCGCCCATTTACGGGATGCCGGTGTTTGATGTGGACAAGGCCAAGACGGTTTTCTTCGTCAAGCGATCGATGGGCGGCGTGGGCTATGCGGGCGTCGACAACGACGTCTTTTACATGGACCAGACCATGATGCTCCTCGCCGACGCCAAGAAGATGTGCGAAGACATCGTCAAAGCCTTGCAGCATTAGGCCACTTCACGCTAACGAAGGTCAACAGCCGCTCCGATACTATATCGGGGCGGCATTTTGATTGGCTTTTGTGAGGTGACCCATGCGTAAATTAGGATTGATCGGGGGGATGAGCTGGTACTCAACCGAGCTCTATTATGCACGTATCAACAAACAGGTAGTCAAGCGCACAGGCGGCACCTGCAACGCACCACTGGTCCTGGAAAGCCTAAATTTCTGCGACATTGCAAAAGCAACCAGCGACCAGGATTGGGACCATGTTGCCGAAGTGCTCATCGCGGCCGCGCAACGGCTTGAAGCCGCCGGCGCCACGGCGATCCTGATTTGCGCGAACAGTATGCACAAGGTGTATGAACGCGTTGAACAGTCCGTCTCGATACCGCTGATCCACATTGCCGATGCCGTGGGTACGAAAATGAAGGCTGATGGCGTGCAGTCGGCAGCTTTGCTGGGCACGGCCAATGTGATGGCCGAAAACTGGTACCGTCAGCGTCTGGTCAAGCATGGCGTCACCCTGATGCCTGCCGAAATGGATGATGTGCAGGATCTGGACCGGATCATCTATGAAGAGTTGATGCTGGGTCAGGTGAAGCGTGAATCGGAACGCACGCTAAAGACGATCATCACCGAAATTGATCAGGAAGGCATAAAGGCCGTGGTTCTCGGCTGCACAGAATTGTGCATGATCGTGGACACAAAGGCCAATGTCCTGCCTATTTATGACAGCACGGAGATACATGCCGACGCAGGTGTGGAGTGGATTTTGGGCGACGCATCCTGAATTTTCGTGCGGCCCTGTTTTGGGTTGGCAATTCCAGATAACTGCGGCATCTTGTACCGCATGAGGATGAGGAAAATCGCTATCGCCAGCGCTGCAATCTGCGCGCTTATTCAACCAGCATTTGCCAAGACCGTAGCGGTTGCAGCAGGCGACGGAGCGCAGGAGCGCTTGCAAGAGGCGCTGATTGCCGCACAACCCGGCGATATTGTTGAACTGGGGGCAGGGCGTTTCAGCCTGACCGATGGCCTTTCGCTCGATGTGAATGGCGTGACGGTCAAGGGGCAGGGCGCCAAGGAATCCGTTCTCGACTTCTCAAACCAGAAAGGCGCGGGCGAGGGGCTGCTTGTAACTTCGGACGATGTTATACTGCGTGATTTCGGCGTCGAGAACAGCAAAGGCGACGGCATAAAATCCAAAGGAGCAGACCGCATCGTCTATCACAAGTTGCGCGTCGAATGGACGGGTGGCCCCAAGGCTACCAATGGCGCTTACGGTATCTATCCGGTGGAAAGCAAAGATGTGCTGATCGACACTGTCGTGGTTCGCGGGGCTTCGGACGCCGGAATCTATGTCGGGCAATCACGCAACATCGTGGTGCGCGGATCCGTTGCTACGGAAAATGTGGCCGGCATTGAGATCGAGAACAGCTTCGACGCCGATGTGCACGATAATATCGCGACCCATAATACCGGCGGCGTGCTGATATTCGACTTACCCAATTTGCCGCAAATGGGCGGGCATAATGTCCGCGTTTTCGACAATATCATCGTCGATAACATGACGCCGAATTTCGCGCCCAAGGGCAATATCGTCGCCAATGTGCCGACCGGCACGGGTGTGATGGTCATGGCGAACCGCAATGTCGAAATTTTCGACAATATTTTGGCGGACAATGGCACGACCAATATCATGGTCGTTGGCTATCGTTTTCCGCATCAGGACGCCAAATATGATCCCCTGCCGCGCGATGTTGTGATCTGGGATAACCAGCATGGAAAGGCAGGTTGGGACCCCCAATTTCGTGGCGGCAAGGAAATCGCGGCGGCCATGGGCGGCAGCTTCCCTGCCATTTTCTGGGACGGGGCAGGCGGACCGGAGCGTGCGCCGATCATCTCGGATACCGTGCCAGCGCTTTCGCTCGGTCTGACCGACATTGCGGCCGATCCCACGACGGCCAATCCGAAGCCGCTTGCGCCATCGGATAAGCGTCCGGCGGCTTTGCCTGCAATCATCCTGCCGGCGGCGATGGAGGCTGCGGTCCGTTAATGCGCCTCCTTCTGCCATTCATGGCGTGCTTTGCCGCGGCCGTTGGACTGGCAACGCCGCATGGGCAGGTTTCGGATCAGCAGATAGCGGGAACAAATTATCCGGCGACATTATCGGCCTATGGCTTCTTTGACGGCGCGGCGAACCGGCCCTCCCGGCAATTGATTCCCTATCAACTGCGGACGCCGTTGTTTTCCGATTATGCCGAAAAACAGCGGTTTATTTACCTTCCGGAAGGTGCGCGATTGACGTCTGATCAGGCAGGTAAGCTCGAATTCCCCGTGGGCGCGGCGTTAATCAAATCCTTTGGATATCCCGACAAGTCTGGCGCGCTCCGTATTTTGGAAACGCGTGTGTTGTTGCACCAGCAGGATGGCTGGGTGGCTCTACCTTATATATGGCGCGATGATGGCGGTGACGCGGATTTGCGCGTGGGCGGCAAACGCATGGCGGTCGATGTCGAGCTGCAAGGAACGCCGACGACGATCAGCTACGCCGTCCCGAATAAAAACCAGTGCAAGCAATGCCATTCCTCGGATGCCAGCATCGTGCCGATCGGGCCTATCTGGCAAAATATGGAGTTTCCGCGGCAGGGTGACCGCGAAAAACTGCTCCAGTGGATGCCCCAACTGGCGAAAATGGCAGCATGGGGAAAATGGGATGATCTGGAAGGCGGCACACTCAACGAACGCGCCCGCCATTATCTGAAGGTCAATTGCGGCCATTGCCACGCCCCAAAGGGGTCGGCGAGCAATAGCGGTCTGTTTCTCGACGGTTCCGCAGGCGACGCCGCGGCCTACGGGATCGGCAAGCGACCTGTGGCCGCAGGGCGGGCAAGCGGCGATTTCGACTTTGTCATCGAAGCGGGCCGTCCTGACCGGTCCATATTGATTTACCGGATGAAGAGCACCGATCCGGGCATCGCAATGCCGGAATTAGGCCGTGCTACGGCCCATGCGGAAGGCGTCAAATTGCTGGAAGACTGGGTTGCTGCAATGCCGAGCGGGGGTCACTGACGCATTGAGCGTTTGAGTTCATAGCGAGTACCCGTCCACCCTTCGAATACCGCGTTGATCGCGGGATGGGCGATGGGGCCATGTTCCACGTCCGCCAGCAGATTTTGTTGGCTGACATAGGCGATGTAGCTGCTTTCGGCATTTTCCGCAAACAAATGGTAAAATGGCTGGTTCTTGGCGGGCCGCACAGGTTCTGGAATGGACTCATACCATTCCTCGCTATTGGCAAAAACGGGGTCGATATCGAACACGACACCCCGGAAATCAAAAATACGGTGGCGCACGACATCACCGATGGCGAACTGGGCTTCAACGACTTCGGGAAGGGCAACTTTTTCAATCATGCCACCAATATCATATCAATGTGTCCGCAAATCAACCTTGTCGCTTGGCAAAGCGAAAAACATCAGCTAATGGCCCCGCTCTGTCTTCGGGGCGCGCCGGTTTTCCGGCAATGACCAGTCCCAAAGATCTGCGGAGAGATGGCTGAGTGGTCGAAAGCACCGCACTCGAAATGCGGCGTGCTCGTGAGGGTACCTAGGGTTCGAATCCCTATCTCTCCGCCAATTTATATTGAAAAATATAAGTAAAACTCAGCTTTCTCGCCAGGTTCCCCTAATGGCTCCCCTATGGATGTTCTGCTAGGGTAAATTCGCGCCCTTTACCCGACTGTGAAATTTCGTTGTTCCACGACTTTCAATTCTGAGCTGGGGAATCGGGACGGCACTGCAGGTGTAGTGTAGTTGACGAGGACAGAGCGGTCGTGCAAGGCATTGACTCAGCGACGGGAGTAAAGAGTGGCGCAGCGTATCAAGGGTTTTGACGGACTGCGCGCGCTCGCTGTTGG
>ERZ795061.2072-NODE-2072-length-18775-cov-4.896154_pt1 | contig 18775 bp, 9 predicted proteins | sample MGYA00375145_ERZ795061 | MGnify/ENA primary metagenome ERZ795061 (study PRJEB30190, sample SAMN05720144) | anaerobic digester metagenome | isolation source: active sludge of municipal wastewater-treating anaerobic digesters | place: USA | collected 2014-12-22 ... | reverse complement strand
ATCGGCGACGACGAGACCGCGGAAATCAAGGTCGACGGCGTAGCGGTGGAACGCACGGACGGGGTGTTCGTGGTGCCGGCAACGTTTGAAAAAATTGAAATCTAGGCGGAATTCCGTGCGGGAGTGATCGGCTTGCACATCTTGCAGAACCGCGGCGGGCGGATGTAATCCGCCCATACAAGGCAAGGCACCCGACCCGTACGGGCGAATGAAAATTCGCCCGCCTGCAATGAAAATTCGCCCGCCTGCAATGAAAATTCGCCCGCCAGACCGTCAGTTTTCCAGGACGATCGTTTCCATCAGGGCAACGCCGCTTTCGGTCTTCGCGACGCCACCTTCGGAAACCTTCATCTCGGCGGCGCCTTCCATGCGGTAAACGACCGGGTTGCCGGCGAACAGTTTCGCGATGCCCTGCTGAACCTTCGGCAGGCCCTCAACCACGGCCTCGCGGTCGTGCAGGCGCCGTGACTGGAAAGTTGCCGAAAAGTCGAACGATTCCTTCTTCATCCCGACGTCGAACCTGGTGTGATACTTGTGGCTTGCCTTGTTGTCCTGGGCAAACCTGCTCGGATTCAAGTCCATCACGTCCGTGACCGCCAGCGCCTTGGTCCGGCTGCCGAAAAACGCCCTGGTCACGATCTCGCCGCCGAATTTCGGGTCAAGCTGCATCGTGATGAAGGCAAGCGTGTAGTTGGGGGTGAAGTAGCGAACCGTCCACCAGCGCCTTGTGTATTCGGACGTCAGGCGATTGCTTGTCATGTGATCCATGTAGCCGGCGCCCTTCAACTTGATGGTTCTGCCCTGCCAGGTGATTTCGGCCTCGAAATCGCCACGCGGAACGTGGAAAAAATGCGCGAAGTACTTGTCCTTTTTTTCGGTCACGAAGGTCTTGCCGTCATGAAACTTGTATCCGTTCTGGTGCCAGCCGGTCATCTTCAGTTTCAGTTCGAGACCGGCGTCCTTGATATCGACCGAAAGGTTTTTCCCCTTCAACGTCATCGTGTTCGGACCGATCCTTATCTGCCCGGCTGCCTTGTCCTCGCTGTAATCTTCAAGCGAATGCTCGACGGCCCAATGCTCGCTGGGCTTTCCCGGGGCCGTGAACGACATGTTCAGCCCGGCGCTTCCCTTCACGACGCCGATATTGGTCAGCGCGAAATTGACATAGATGGCGTGGCCTTCGTCGGAATGAAGGATCGTTGTCCAACTCTCCGTGTAGTACTTGGCCTTGCTTGGATGCCTCATGAAGTCGGCCGGTCCGGTCGGACGCATCGCCGGCTCGTCCGGACTGTTGTTAATAACGATCGCCGCCGCCGGAACGGAAAGCATCATCGAAACAAACGCTGCCAGGATGGCTCTTTTCTTCATTGTCTTCACCTTTGCTAAACTGCATGAGTCCGGCAGGCCGCCCAATCAGGCACGCGCCAGGCCGGTGTCGATCATTCGGCCGGCGCCTGCTCGACCGTGACGGTGGCGGTCTTCGCAGTGAAAGTGCCGTTGAAAACCCAGGCGTCCATGGTTCCGTCCTGATCCAGGTCATAGTCCGGCTGAACCTGCTCGGCATCGATAAGAACCGAGGAAAGCTGGAACCCGGCGACGACGGTCGCATCGGCATCGGCACGGGACACCACGGCGGTGAGAGTGCCGCCCGTAATCTTGCCGCCCGCGATATTACCGGTCAGGATGACGTTCTGCATCGGGATGGAAATGGGATCGCCCTCTTCCATTGGAACGGACAGCACGAATCTCGACACGCCGTCAACGAACGTGAAGGCGCCTGTTTCGGCCGACAGCGCGACCTCGACATCGGCAAAACCATCATCGAAAGAATAGCCTGACCCGGCCTTGGTTCCGACACCGAACCTGACGTCCATGATGCCGGAGGAACGGTCGTCCTCCAAAACGGACAGAAGCACGTTGATGGTGCCCTTGCCCATCTCGCCCGCGATAAAATCGTTGACGATGTCCTTGAAGGATACCAGGGGGGCCCCCAGCTTCAACTGATCCATCACGAAGGAAGCGCCCTTGAACGTGGTGGCCGACCCGCCCCCTTCACAGTTGCATGTGCACTCGACAACCGGATCGTTCGCCTGGCCGCCCTCGAACAGCGGCTGACCGGCAACGGCCTTGTCCCCAATCGACGTGTAATACTCGTCAAGCCCGCACGCGGCCAGCGACAAGGCAAATATCCCGGCGAACGCGACGGCAACCACCGAAGACCTGTTCATTCATGCCCCCAAATCCGATCCTTCGGGATTATAGGCGGAATGGCACAACTTCAAACCAACAATTCCACGACCAAAGAAAAAATTTTACGCACCGCGTCAACGCGACGCATGGTTGCGCCTGCACAGGTACAGTTCGCCGTCGGGCATGCTGACTTCGGCCTTGCAGTTCGCCGACAGCCAGGCGCAGTCGTTCGGGCTGAAGAACCTGCCGGTTCCGGTAGAGCAGTTCTGGTACGACTTCGAATACCAGAGACACCCCTTTTCCCTTAACGCCTTTTCCAAATCCATCCACTGGCCCTTCTCCCACGACCACATGCGTTCGATCGGCGTCATCTTCATCCTGACCGTTCGGGAGCCGGCCTTCATGTCCATCGTGAAGGTTTCAAAATTGTTCGGCTCGATCGGCTTCATCCCGATTTCCTGCGGCGTCACCGGCCCCCAGTAGTACATGAAGCCAGACACCTGATCGACCGGGGTGACGTACAGATCGACGCACGCCGACAAATCCGGATCCTCGGCCATCATCTGCCGAACCCTGTCGGCCTTGATCCGGTACGACATCCCATGCCACATCATCGGTCGTGCCGCTTCCCAGGCCATCTGGCTGTGACTGGGCAAGGTGAACAGCAGTCCCGTGGTCAAAGCCATCCCGGCAAGCCACGGGGACACCATGAACGGCGCCAACCCAGGCTTCAACCGCACTGCCGCCGCGGCGACCATCATCGTCATCAGGGGTGCCAGCACGGCCATGTGGGTCGGCTCCCACCACACCATCCAGAGCGTCGCGACCACCACAATGACGAAACCCGTTGAAACGAAAAGCAGGAACCGGCCCGACCTCGCACGTCGCAAACCGGCAACCAGCGGAAATGCGACCGGAATCCACCCGAGATCGAAAGGAAGGCCCGAAATCGCTGCCAGGCTGTCGGACACGAATTCCGGCGAGAAGCCGCCACCCTGCTTGTCCGTGAAATCGGAGAAGAAATATGGAACAAAAGGAAGGAAGAAAAGCGCATGAAACACGGCCGCGCCCGCCAGGTCGCGAACCCGCCGCCCGGCATTCAGGCGCCTGATGCCGACCGCCACATAGGCATACATGCACGCCAGGGCGACCAGTGTGGTGTAATGCGTCCAGATTGCCAGTCCCCCGAATACTGCAAATGCGACGACGTCGCGGCGCCTGGCGCCGGCCCCAATCCTGAAGGCGTGGGGCAGAGCCATGATGACGAAGAAAGCGGCCAGGGAGTAAGGCCGCATGACGTGGGAATTCGAAACCAGGAACGGATGGACCGCCGCCAGCGCCGACGCGAGCAGGGCCGTGGTCGGTCCGAAAATCATCCTGGACGAACGCCACACCGCGACCACAAGCATGATGCCTGTCAGGCAGGTCAGGCTCCTGGTCCACGCCAGGCTGTGGTCGTTGACCATATAGACGAAATGCTGAAGGAACGAAAAGAGCGGCGGTTCGTGACGAATCTCGCGCCCATGGAAAACCAGGTCAAGCAGGGGAAGCCTTTCAACCGCGCCCCACTCGGATTCCTCGACCACCCAGGATCCAAGCATGAAGACACGGAAAAAGACGGCCATCGACAGGATTGCGGCAAGCAGGATGCCTTCACGGCGGGTTGCGGGGCGATCGCCCGGCATCCGGAGCATGGGCTCGCGAAAGAACGCGGCGATTTCGCGCCGGCCGCGCCAGACCGCCAGACCGATCAACAACGGCATGCCGACAAGGAACATCACCAGGAAAAGTAAGTGCCCCGCCGGCCTGTCCCCGGCCGACAGTCCGCCGGCCGGATCGACGAACGGTGGAAGGCATGCCAGCGCCGGATCCGGATCTGCCGGCGAGAACCGGACGCCTTCACAGGGATCGGACGTCACGACCGACGCCGCGTCGTCGCGGTGCGATTCGAACCGTTCCCACACGATGTAGCCAAGCCTGGAAAAGCCGATCGTGAAGTGAACCGTTATCACAAGACAAAGGAGCGCGCACAAGACCATGTCCGGGATGAACTGCCTGATACCGGAAGGCTTCAATCGGCTAACCTCAGTCCAGCAGTGCCGTGTTCCTGGATTCGACGCTGACCCTGGGATCCGGCGACTGCTCGAAGACGGAGCGTGCAGATTCGTCGCCCAGAAGCAGCCACGCCAGGAAGGCCGTCGTCATGGTCGCGCCAATCTGCATCGACTCGGCCTGATCTATGTATTCGAATACCTCGAAACTCTGGTCGCTCTGACGCGCGCCGGTGCCGCAACAGTCCGCGAAACTGCCGCGAACCCTGCACAGATCGTGGAAGGAAAGATGACCGGCATCGGCGACCTCGGCCTTCCAGGCGGGACCGGAAAGCCGTGAGAAGTCCTCGCGAAGCATGTCGTTCCCGACCCAGGTGATCATGCTGTCCTCGACCGCGACAATCGTGAAAACGGGCCTGGTGTTTGTTTCCGGCTGAACCAGGTAGTAATGGCCGGCAAACGGCGCGGCATGAAGCACGGCGCCACGGATCCTGGCGTCGGTGGCCGTGACCAGGCCTGACGTGACCGCGCCGAAACTGTGCCCGAACATCGCGACCCTTTCCGGGTCGAAGCGGCCGCGCACCGATTCGGGAACCGAGTCGTCCTGCGGATCAAGAAACGTATCCAGCAGGAAAACCACGTCCGCGCCGCGAACGACCAGGAATTCTTCCGCCAGCCCGGAGCTGGTTCCGTCCCTGATCGAGTCCCACAGGGTATCGCCGACATGATCCGCTGCGACCACGGCAAACCCATGACTGGCAAGACGCTCCACGGCCGATACGTTCGATGTACGCGTGCAGGTCGAACAATGGGAAAAAACCACCAGGGGCCACGAACCCGGTGCCGGCTCCGCGCCGGCCACCGCGTGAACCGTCGTGGTAAGGCATGGCGATGCGTTTTCAAGATATGGGGCGATCAGGGCGTTTTCGGATTCCGTCCACACGTCGGTGATCGGGCCGCCCAGGTCGAAATCGGCCTTTGCCGCCGATGTCGCCGGGTACCAGATTTCGACCGGAAGAGTCCGATCACGGGCGGCGTCATGAAGTTCCACGTGCAGCCGTCCGACCGGATAAGGGCCGAACGCCGAGTAATCGGCGCGCGCCACCGTGACGTCATTTGAAACGTCCGATCCCGCCGAAACGTCGGCCACGTCGGGCACGTCGCCCGCGATGGCCGCATCGGATGTCACGTCGGGCGCGACCAGGTCCGACCCGGCATCGCCGCCCGAACATCCCGCCATGAAAAGCACTGACGCCATCATCAATGAAAACAGGACGTATTTCACCATTGCCCCCCGTGGATTCATTTCACGAAGCCACATCCGCAGTCGGAAGCGGACTCACCGGTCACGCAACCGCCACCTTCGGTTCCGCAGTAATCGTTGCAGTCGACCGAGATACAGCCAAGCATGTCGTGCGTGATATTCAACCTGTCACCGTAACAGGCGGTCTGCCCGAAATCGACGAACCGCCGCATGCAGGCTTCCAGGCCGTCGGGATCACCCCACGAAAGTGGATCCTCGCTTTCCCCGCATGTGTGTGGCGTCTTGTCACACATGATGGATGTTGCACACGCGTTGACAAGCGCGGGTGGAACGGCAGCCCACCGCGCCGCCCAGCCCTCGCGATCCTCCTGCGGATTGAAGCAACTGCAGTCCTGGATCAGGGTCAACCATGCATCCAGCGCCTGGTCAAGCGTCACGCATCCTTCGCCGGCACAGGCCGGACACCCTTCTTCATCATCGCATCCCCATGCGGAGGACGCCGCAATTGCAACGAGCACGACAAGCAGGACTTTGTGCAGTTTCATGAATCACCGGGGAAATATGCCAGCCGTGCATTATCCTTAAGGATGCCGGCGATGTAAACCGACATCGGAAAGCGCACGGCGGAAGCAGGACGATCACGTTGAACAGGCTATAGATTTAACCTATAATTGCCTGGATTTTAATCCCTGAAAGCGAGGGCCAACAAGAAGACCTTTACAAGGCCATTTGCGGTTGCATGCGGCATTGTGATGACGCTTGCGGTTTCGTGCGGCGGTTCCGACCCGATATCCGATATCGAAACGCCTGATATTTCACTTCCCGACACGATCAATCCCGACGTGCCCCGGGACACCGGCACGACGGACGACAGCGTTCGCGACCAGGCCGAGGAATCGTCCGAGCCTGACACCGGCACGGACAGCATCGCCGACAGGTTTGAGCCGGACGTTGAACCCGAATGTCCGGGCAGTTACGGATGTCCATGCAATTCGGCGGCCGAGTGCCTGAGCGGCATGTGCGTCGATACGATGGACGAATCGGTCTGTTCCCGTCATTGCAGCGGTTCCTCGCCGTGTCCGGACGGATGGACCTGCACAAACGTGAACCAGGCGGGCGGCGACCCTGTTTATGGCTGCGTCTATAGCTTCCCGACCCTTTGCAGGCCCTGCAAGGCGGATTCTGAATGCATCCCGGCACTTGGGGCCGGCAACCGCGTCTTCAAATGCCTTTCCGCGGGCGACACCGGCAGTTTCTGCGGCGCCGAGTGCCTTGAAGGCCGCACGTGCCCGGAAGGGTTCAAATGTGAAGATCAGGGAACGGGGGAAGCTGCTTTTTCCCAGTGTGTTCCCGACGGCGACGAATGCCCGTGCACCGATCGGTTCGCGAACTCCGGCTTTGAAACCAATTGCTTTGTCACCAACGAACACGGCAGGTGCGGCGGCGTCCGCACGTGCGCGACCGAATGCAGCGCAAAGGATCCCGGGCCCGAATCCTGCAACAACATCGACGACGACTGCGACGGCAGCACCGACGAACAGGTACCTGCCGTCGAATGCGACATCACCAACACAATCGGCACGTGCAAGGGCCTGACGAAATGCGTTGCCGGAAACACGTCGTGTGACGGCGCATACGCCACCACCGAGGACTGCAACAACCAGGACGACGACTGCGACGGAATAACCGACGACGGATTCGGCCAGCTTACCTGCGGGGTCGGCGCATGTGCGCACTCGATCGACAGGTGCCAGAACGGCCAGTTCGTCGATTGCAATCCGATGGACGGATCGATGCCCGAAGTCTGTGACGGCATCGACAACGACTGCGACGGCATCACGGACAACGGATTCATGGACACGGACCAGGATCTGATGGCCGATTGCATCGATGACGACGACGACGACGATGGCATCCCGGATGACGTCGATAACTGCCCGACCGAGGACAACTTCGACCAGGCCAACATCGACAACGACGACATGGGGGATCTCTGCGACCCGGACAAGGACGGGGACACGATCGACAACGACGTCGACAATTGCCCCGGGCTGTACAACCCGGAACAGACCGACCGCAATGAAAACGGCATCGGCGACGAATGCGAATCCGATCTGGACACCGACGGAATCATGAATATCGAGGACAACTGCCCGTGGGTCCCGAACCACATGCAGGAGGACTCGGACTTCGACCAGATCGGCGACGCGTGCGACTGCGACATCGACGACGACGGAATCGGGAATAACGGCGTCGATGTGGATAACAACCTGTGCCCGGCGCCTTCGCCCGTCGATAACTGCCCGTACTACCCCAACACGGATCAGGCGAACCTGGACGGCGACCAGTACGGCGACGGATGCGACTGCGACAAGGACGGCGACGGGGCCGCGAATGCCGCGTTCGGCTGCGGGGGAACCGACGCCGACTGCGCGCCGATGGATTCGGCCGTATTCCCCGGCGCGGTCGAGCGGTGCAACGACATCGACGACGACTGCGACGCCAGCACCGACGAAGGATGCGACAACGACGGCGACGACTACTGCGACAAGGACATGGTGACTGTCGGTAACCCGGCCGCGTGCCCCCTGGGCGGCTCGGACTGCAACGACGAAGACGGCGCGGTCAACCCGGGCGCGGCGGAAACGTGCAACGGCATCGACGACAATTGCGTCGGCGGTATCGACAACGGGCTCGGCTCGACAACATGCGGCGTCGGACAGTGCCGTCACACGGTGGCGAACTGCGTCGGCGGGGAAACCCAGACGTGCGACCCGATGCAGGGCCAGACCCCGGAAGTGTGCGACAACGCCGACAACGACTGCGACGGCAGCACCGATGAGGGCTGCGACGACGATGACGATGGGTACTGCGACCGCAACATGACGATATCCGGTTCGCCTTCAACGTGTCTTCTTGGCGGAAACGACTGCAACGACGACGCCATGGCCGTCAACCCCGGCGCGACGGAAGTCTGCAATGGCGTCGATGACGACTGCGACGGCTCGAAGGACGAAGGTCTTGGAACCACGACCTGCGGCCTGGGGGCATGCAGGCACACGGTTGAAAACTGCGTCCTTGGCATTCCGGTGGATTGCGACCCGATGCAGGGCGCATCCCCCGAGGCATGCGACGGAATCGACAACGACTGCGATGGAGATACCGACGAAGGGTGCGATGACGACGGCGACGACTACTGTGACAAGGACATGGCCACCACAGGTTATCCGACGGTCTGCCCCAAGGGCGGCAACGACTGTAACGACGGCAACGGGGCGATAAATCCCGGCGCCACCGAGACGTGCAACGACATCGACGACAACTGCAGCGGCGCGAAGGACGAAGGCCTTGGAACGACGACCTGCGGCCAGGGTGTCTGCAACCACACCATCAACAACTGCGTCGGCGGTGTCACGCAGTTCTGCAACCCGTTTGAAGGCTCGGGGGTCGAGGTGTGCGACGGTCTTGACAACGACTGCGACGGCGCGGCCGATGAAGCGCTGGGAACGATCACTTGCGGACTTGGCGTCTGCAACCACACGATCCAGGCCTGCCTGGGAGGCGCGCCGCAGGTATGCGATCCGATGCAGGGCGCGACCACGGAAATCTGCGACGGCCTGAACAACGACTGCGACAGCGAGACCGACGAGGGCTGCGACGACGACAACGACGACTACTGCGACAATTCGATGGGCACCAGCGGTAACCCCTCGGTGTGTCCGAACGGCGGAAACGATTGCGACGACAACCAGTTCAACGTCAATCCCGGCAAGGCCGAAAGCTGCAACAACGTCGATGACAACTGCAACAATATCGTGGACGACGGAATTACCTCGGCCATCGACGGGTACGAAACGAACAATTCCTGCCAGACGGCGCTGGATCTGGGAACCTTCGAGGAAGACGCGGCCGCGCGTTCGTTCACCGCGACGATTTATCCTTCCGGCGACAATGATTTCTACGTCGGATATTTCGACGAGGCCGGTGGAATCGACTGCATACCGTTTACCGATCAGGATTACCGGGTCAAGATCACCCTGACCCCGCCTTCCGGCTCGAACTGCGTGAACTACCAGATTGTGATTTACGACAACTCCTGCAACGAAAAGACAAGGACGACCCAGACCGGATGCGCCGCCAGGACCCTGACATGGGACTGGGACGGGGCGTGCGGCGGCGATGATTCGGCAACATGGCGCTTCGCCGTCATTCCGAATTCAACGAACGACTGGGAATGTGTCGGATATACCATGACGGTCGAGATGGACGCCATCTAGGCTCCGACGGGAAACGACTTTCAATCCGAAATGTTGCGCCCGCGTTGCTTGACGTACGCCGGGGCACGATCTAAAATCGACAACTGTCCTGACCAACGGGGAACCGCACAACGTGACAGTCTGGCTGACCATCACGGGCATCGTGGCCCTTGCCGGCATAGTCTCATCGACGATACTGGGCCTTCGACTGTCCGCTTCCCGCCGACGCGGCGATTCGTCCGAATCCGATCCCTTGCAGCCGGTTCCGGACACGCAGCCGGAAGCCGGCGCAGGGCGGGAGTCCGCCGAACTGGAACGAATCAGGAACAACCTGGTGGCTCCATTCAACGCCGGGGGCGTGATTTCATTCCTGATATCCCTGGAAAACGACCGACTTTCCAACATCATGCTCACCGGCAGAAAGATGGATGCGCTGACCGAGGAAATGGCTCTTGGGACGGCGCTCGAACTGGTTCATCCAGACGACCGCGACATGGTTCGCGCGGCAATCATCGAATCCCTGTCCAGGCAACGATCCCTGGAAATCGTCTTCCGGACGGAAAGGGAAAAGACCGAACGCTTCGTTCACGCAAGGGGAATAATCAGGAAGGGCGCCTCAAAGACATCGGCAACCCTCATGGGAACCCTCGTCGAAATCACCGAACTGCAAAGGGCCAGGCGAACCATGACTTCATGGATGGAAATCCTTGACGCCTTCGTGGATCTTCTGCCGCGTGGGGTGGCCGCTACCGACAGGCAGGGCGTGGTGACCGTCTGGAACGCGGAACTGGAAAGACTGTCCGGAATACCATCCGGGAGCGTGATCGGATGCCCAAAGGAGGAAATTGAGTCACCCGAAGCCGTCAGGCTTATGAATTCCCCGGACGACCGCGTCGCCATGATTCCATTCGGGGGACGGGAATTCTCGGTGCGAACACTCGTCGCCAGCGACCGGGACGACCGCAACGGATGTATTTTCAAGGTGCTCGAACCTGCGTTCCAGCCTTCCGCCACCGATGGTTTCGCGGAAGTGGTGGCGCTCGGAAGGCTGACCGGTGGGATCGCCCACGACTTCGCGAACCTGGCCCAGGTCATTCTCGGATACACGGAAATCCTGAAGCAGGAGGCGGTTGAGGCCGGCCCCGCGTCCCAGCCTGCCATACTCGAGGACATCGCCCAGATTGAACAGGCGGCGCTTCATGCAAAAGACATGGTTCAGCAGCTTGGAAGCTTCTGCAGCCGTGACATCCAGGCGGTCATGCCCTGCGATCCGGACAGGATAATCCAGGACTTCCTGAGCCTTGCCAAACGGGTTCTCGGGGAATCGATCGGACTGCGTTTCCATCCATCCCAGAAGCCCCTGTGCGCCCTTGCCGATCCGGCCGCCCTGAAGCGGGCGATCCTGAAACTGCTGCTGAAGGTCAGGGACTCCGGGGCCGATGACGAAGTCGTCGCGATTTCAACCCGTGAGGTGTTCATCGAGGCTGACTGGCCAGTCGGCGAGACCGGACTCGAGCCCGGGGCCTGGGTTAAGGTGTCCGTGTCATGTCAGACGACCGGCTGGGCCGTATCCGCTATCCAGGGTTCCCTCGATGATGGACTGGCGTTCATCATGGGGGCAATGGGCGGATGCCTGAACGTTCATGAATCGCCCGACCTTGGAACAACCGTTTCACTGTACTTCAAGACCGGCGAGGAGTTCGACGAGCACCCGGTTCGTCCAGGCAAGCCGCAGGCGACAAGCCCGACGAGGACGGCGGTCAGCGCAACCATCCTGGTGGTCGAGGACGACGCGCCCGTCCGGAAGTTGACCGCCAAGGCGCTGCGGCAGGCTGGTCATTCCGTGATCGAGGCCGCCGACGGAGTGGAGGCGGTCGATGCCTTCATGAAGCAGCCGGATGCCATCGACCTTCTTGTGACGGACGTAATCATGCCCGGAATGAACGGACGTGAAGTCTGCGACAGGATCAACCGCGTCCGACCGGATCTTCCGGTCGTCTTCTGCAGCGGGTATAGTTTGGATTTGTTGTAAAGTGAATATATGTTAAATATATACGGTTTTGTGATTTAGAAATTTTTTAGGTTTGTTGATTTTTTGGTGATTGTTGTTAGGTTGTTTGGTTGATGTTTGTTGGTTGTTGGGTTGTATGATCGGAATCTATCGATTGTTTGAATCGCATAACTGCGGGGAATTTATGAAAAAGACAATGATTCCGGCCATGACGCTGATGTTGATGACGACCTGTTGCGCGGGAAGCGTGGCAACCCGTCCGGATGGCGCCGACGCCGTCCTTGCACCCGCAGTCCCGCCAATGCCCCGGGGCGGGCTGTGGGACGCGCCGGTTCCGCCGGTGTGGAAGGAAATCGACAAGCTGGTTGAGGAGCAGAAGTTTCAGGCCGCGCTTGATCGCATTGCCGAGCTTGAACGGAATGCCGCACAAAGCGGCGACGCCGTTGAGCAGGTCAGGATCCTGGTGCGGAAGGTTTCCTATGAAACGGCATGGAACCGATGGCAGGACGCCCTGAACCATCTCCTGGCTTCCGAATCGTCATGGCCGACCGACATCGTTTCCCAGACCACGCTCGGCCTTTACCTTGCTTCGACCATACAAGGCTACCGTGCCTTTTACGGCTGGGAAATCGCGCGTCGGCCGGAGCGCAGCGACCCCGATCTGACCGACGTAAAGACATGGTCGACGCGCCAGTTGAACGATCGGGCGGTGGCCACCCTGTTCAGGCTGTGGGCCTGGCGCGACACTCTGAAGGGGATTCCGGCATCCATCGCGTCCGAATTCCTTGAGAACGACACGTTTCCCGAAGGGATCCGCGGAACCATGGCCGATGCCGTCGCGTACGGCCTTGCTTCGGCCCTGGCCGACTCCGCGACGTGGCCGGTGCGGTTCAGCGGCGAATTATGGAAGCTGAAGCCTGAAAGCCTTGCGGCGGATGCGGCACGAAGCTCGTTGACCGCGATCCCGGAAGACAGACACCCGCTGCTTGTCATGTCCGACATCCTGAGGGACCTCGAGGCGATGAAGGCTGAGGCCGGAAACAGGCCGGCAGCGCTGGAGGCAAGGCTTGAGCTGATCCGGCTTGTTGACGGGCACTCAGGCGCCGGCAAAGGCTGGCACCGCGCCCTGACGACACATCTTGAGACCAGGCTGAAGTCGGAAAACGGACACGACTGGTGGGCAGAGGGCATGGCCCTGCTGGCCGAAATGACCATGGGTTTGGACGACAGGGACAGCTTCGTCAAGGCTCTTGAAATCACACGCCTTTGCCGGGACGGAAGACCTGAATCGAACGGGGCGGCTCGCTGCGAGGACGTTGCCGGCAGAATCCTGGCGCGCGAATTGTCCGACTTCGGGGCAAGGGCTGTTGACGGCGCTGGCAGCAAGGCGTTCGTGCTTGAATCCCGAAACGTCGATCACGCCTGGTTCCGGGCCTGGAAGATCGACTACGCGGCACTTGTCGCCACCCCCGGCATTCGCGACCCCGAAAGCGAAATCGTCGCCAGGTACCGGGAACGCGAGAACCTGCCGAAACCGGACATGACGTGGGACAGCGCGATCGATGACCCGAAGGACTACAAAAGCCACAAATCCAGGATTTCGACGCCGATTTCGGATACTGGAATCTGGGTCGTGCAGATCTCCGCGGATCCGGGGTTCCGCAAGGACAACAACGTGATCCGGACTGTTATCGTGGCGGTTGGCGGCCCCATCGTTAACGTCGAGGGCTTCGACGACGAAAACAACGCGATCTTCAGGGTTTATTCGGGCGAAGCGGGCGATCCGGTGCCGGACGCGGTCATCAGGATATTCAGGATGAACTGGAGCCGCGGCAAGGCGGCCAAGACATTGCTTGCAAAGGGGGTAACCGATGCCAACGGCGAATCCCGGTTCTCCAGGCCGACTGGTGGCGATGGTCGTTTCGCGGCCTATGTCGATGCCTTCGGACTGACATGGCCCGTAAGCCTGCCCTACTACTTCGACGACATGTACCGCGGATCCCCGTACGACCACGTCCAGGGCGTTATCATGACGGACAGGGCCATATACAGGCCCGGACAGCAACTTTCATTCAAGCTGATGGCCTATCGCGACGCAGACGAAGGCTCACTGCCATTCGTTCCGGACAAATCGCGAACGATGACCGTCGAACTGAAGGACACCAACAGGGAAACGGTGGCATCGACAACCGTCACCACAAACAAATGGGGCACCGCGTCGGGAACGTTCGAGATTCCGGGCGGCAGGATGCTTGGAAACTGGACAATCCAGGCGGATCAGCTCATCCGGAACACGGTGCGGGTCGAGGAATACCGAATTCCATCATTTTCGGTGGATATTGAAACGCCGGGCGGGCTGCGCCTGAACCGGCAGGCGGAAGTCAAGGGAAGGGCCGACTACTTCTTCGGGCTTCCGGTGACCGGCGCCAGGGTCGCGTGGCGGGTCGAACGTCAGCCGGTCTGGCCATGGTGGTGGTGGCGGTCCACGGACACATCAGCGCGAGTCATCGCAACGGGAACGGCGGAAACCGACGACGGGGGATCTTTTTCCGCATCCTTCCTTGCCGAGGCTGACGAACCGGAAGACGGCACCCCGGCACCGGACTATATCTTCAATCTCAGCGTTGACGTCACCGACGAAGCCGGGGAAACGCACTCCGGCCGCAAATCGTTCAGGCTGGGCTTCTCGACGGAACGCGCGACGGCCTCGACGCCGACAAGATTCTTCGAGCCGTCCGAAGACGTTGAAATCGACATGTCCAGAACCGACATCAACGGAAACCCGGCGCCCGGCGGGATCAAATGGACCCTGGCACGCATCGTTTCGCCGGAAAGGACCTTGCTTCCGTCGCAATCCGCTTCGGACGACCTCGTCGATATTATGGAACAGTACGAAGGCGGTCACTTTTCGGGCGGATATGACGCGGACAGGATGATCCGTGAATGGAAGGATGGGACGGGAATCAGGGACGGCACGGTCCAGACCGATTCGAAGGGCTCGGCACGGCTCGGCCTTGGACGGCTTGACGCCGGTCTGTGGCGTGTCAGGTATTCGGTGACCGACCAGTTCGGCGCGGCATATGACGCATGGTTCGACTTCAAGGTCGTCTCGAGTGAATCGACAACTCCCCTTCCGATGTTCATGGCGGCGCAGAAGCCTTCCAGCGAGGTCGGGCAGTCGGTGCGGCTGGCCGTTTCCAGCGCATTTCCGAACCAGTATGCGCTGCTTCAGGTAACAAGCCGGCAGGGCCGAATCGACACAAGACATCTGCGCCTGGAAAAGGGAACGACAATAATCGACTACCCGGTGACGCCGGCGATGCGCGGCGGACTGACATTCTCGCTGCTTGCCTACCATTCGTACGAAAGCCTGGCGGTTTCGACAACCGTCGCCGTGCCGTGGAGCGACAGACGACTCGACGTGAAGATCGCCACGTTCAGGGACAAGGTCGTGCCGGGGGGACGAGAAACCGTTTCCATCAAGGTATCCGATCCCGATTCGAAGAAGGGAATCGGAACCGCCGAGGTCCTGACCTGGATGTACGACAAGGCGCTCGACGACATCGCCCGAGGGTACTTTCCGGATCTTTCAGGGATCTGGCCGGGCGTCAAGTTGCCTCTGCCAAGATTCCATAACCTGGGCCGGGCAAGGGAAATCTGGTTCGACTCGGAAGGGTTCGACAACCCCCAGGTATCATTCGAACAGTACGAGCCGCTGTCCCTGAAATACCTTGAACGGCGCTGGGGCGGACGGTACGCGCGCGGTAACCTTGGACTGGCGGCCCCGATGGCCACGGTGTCACTTGAGGTGGCCGATGGCAGGGCGCAGGAGGCCGACGAGGAATCCTCTGTCGGAATGTTCGCGGCCGTGGCCCCGGCATCCGCCCCGGCCCCGGACGTGGCGGCAGCGGTCAAGGCGGAGGAAGCCGCCCAGCCCCAGCCTCGAACCAACTTCGCCGAAACCGCCTTCTTCCAGCCGCACCTGCTGACGGGAACCGACGGCTCGGTCACCTTCCAGTACGTTGTGCCGGATTCGATAACGACCTGGAAGCTGATCGCCAGGGCGCAGACCATGGATCTGCGGACCGGCGGCACAGAACAGTTGATCGTTTCTGCCAGGGACATGATGGTCAAGCCCTTCCTGCCGCGCTTCCTTCGGGAAGGCGACCGATCGGTCGTGACCGCGGTCGTGGCCAATTCAACGGACAAGCCGCTGTCCGGAAGCGTGACGCTGGAAATCACGGATCCGGCGACAGGAAGGAACATCGATGACAGCTTCAAACTGAATTCTGGAAAGGTCGCCTTCACGTGTCAGCCGAAGGCGGAAACGACGGTCAAGTTCGAAATCCAGGCACCGACGACGCCGGGACCGGCCGCCTTCAAGGTATCCGCGATGGCCGGCACGCTGTCCGACGGGGAGTTACGACCGGTACCGGTTCTTCCCGGGCGTTACCACCTGATGCAGTCAAGGTTTGCAACCCTGAACGGAACGGGCGGGGCTGACTCGCGCACCTTGGAATTTGCCGACATGAGCGTGCCGGATCCGGGAAGGATAAATGAAAAGCTGGTCGTGACGGTTGACGGCCAGTTGTTCATGTCGGTTCTGAAGGCACTGCCCTACCTGGTTGATTATCCGTACGAATGCGCGGAGCAGACCTTGAACCGGTTCGTATCGACCGGCATCATGACTGCACTTTTTGACCGCTATCCCGGCATCGCCGCCATGGCACGCAGATCCGCCGAACGTGAAACGCAGTACGCGCCATGGAACGAGAAGGATCCGAACCGGAAGCTGTCACTGGAAGAAACACCGTGGCTGCAGGAGTCTTCGGGTGAAGGGGCTTCGGCTGTCCTGAAAATCCTTGACCCGAAGGTCGCCGAATACCACCGCCGCACCTCGCTTACACGCCTGAAGAAGATGCAGCAGGCTGACGGGGCCTTCCCGTGGTTCCCGGGCGGACCGCCCTCGGCATGGATGACGATGTATGTGATTTCGGGGTTGTCCAGGGCACTCGAGTTCGGTGTCGAGGTTCCGAACGATATCATGACCGGTGCCATCAGGTGGACCCGGAGTTGGTACCTGGACATGATCAGGCGCCATGGAAGCTGGATCAAGGATGACTGGCACACGGCGAACTTCCTGTCGTGGATACTGTGGAACCTGCCGCCGAACCTGCGGGACATCTTCTCGGCGGACGAACGCAGGAACCTTCTGGAACTGGCGTTTACGCACTGGAAGGACATGTCGATGGGCATGAAGTCCATGCTGGCCATGACGCTTCACCGGGCCGAAAGAAAAGACGACGCCAGGCTTGTCTGGGCATCGGTGATGGACGGAGCGAGGACGGAGCCCGATCGCGGCATGTTCTGGGCCCAGGAGGAACGTTCGTGGCTCTGGTACAACGACAGCATCGAAAACCACGCCCGGGCAATACGGACGATGATGGAACTGGATCCGGAAGACAAGTCGATTGACGACCTGGTGCTATGGCTGCTGATCAACAAGAAGATGAATCACTGGAAATCGACCAGGGCAACGGCAGAGGTCATATACGCCCTGGCCCGCCACATGTCGGCACGGGGCGAAATCGGTGGCCGACAGGTCATTTCGGTCAAGGCGGGACAACTTGAACGCGACTTCACGTTCGACCCCGAAGCGTCCGCCGACACGACGGCGCAGATGGTTATCGACGGCCCCGACATGGTCGAGGAATCGATGTCCAGGGTTTCGGTTTCAACGAAGACCCCGGGATGGGCGCTTGCATCCGCAACCTGGCATTTCAGCACCGACACTCTGCCCGACAAGGGCGATGGCGACATGCTGAACATCGAACGCAGGTACTTCCTGAAGAAGAAGACCGCTTCCGGTGTGATGCTCGAGCCGCTTGCGGATGGAACCGTGGTGGTCCCGGGTGACGAGGTTCAGGTTCAGGTCTCAATCAAGTCGGGCGAGCCGCTTGAATATGTCCACCTTCGCGATCCGCGGCCGGCCGGATTCGAACCTGCGACCCAGAATTCCGGCTATCGCTGGGATCTTGGCATCGCGTGGTACGAAGAGGTTCGCGACAGCGGCCAGAATTTCTTCTTCGACAGGCTGCCGCGCGGCGAATACACGTTCCGTTACGGTATCCGCGCGGCCCTGGCCGGAACCTACAAGGCCGGCCCGGCCACCATCCAGCCGATGTACGCGCCGGAGTTCGCGGCATATTCGGCCGGAAGGACGATTACCATCGGTTCACGGTGACTTGGCGGATTGCGTCTTTTTGCAATTGGCGAGAACGATCTTCCACAATTCTTCCAGGCCGTCGCCCGACGTCGCGCTTACTCCAAGAACCCGCGCCTCAAAACCGGCGGCAAGCCTGTTGGTCTCGGCAAGGCGGCGGCTGGGCCCGATCTTGTCCAGCTTTGTTGCCGCAATCAGGAACGGCCGATTCATCGTGCGCAGCCACTGAACCATCTCCATGTCGCCTGGCTGGATGGGGATGGTTGAATCAACCAGCACCACCACAAGGACAAGCTGATCGCGGGCTGACAGGTACGGGTCGATGAACGAGGCCCATCCCCGCGATTCCTTTCGGGACACCTGGGCGTAGCCATAGCCTGGCAGGTCGGCCAGCATCATCGGGAAAAAGGTGCCCGGCCTCGAGACCGAAAGCCCGGGCACCGCGGCCACATCGACCTCGAAGAAGTTGATCGCCTGGGTCAGCCCGGGTCTCGAAGAAACCCTGGCCATCTTCGTTCCCACCAGCGCGTTTATCAGGCTTGACTTCCCGACGTTGGATCGTCCGACGAAGGCAACCTCGGGACGCGGGGAAGCCGGAAACGCTTCCGGCGACACCGCAGACAGGATGAATCTGGTTTTTATCTTCATGTCTGGCATTTTACACTAATCCGGAAAGTCACGCAGGAACCGGGTCGAGGGCGTATCAATCCCTGTCAAGGACTTCGATGGGGGGCATGGCCTTCCCTTCAAGGTATTTGAGACTGGCGCCGCCACCGGTGC
>ERZ795061.2068-NODE-2068-length-18794-cov-9.514062_pt1 | contig 18794 bp, 20 predicted proteins | sample MGYA00375145_ERZ795061 | MGnify/ENA primary metagenome ERZ795061 (study PRJEB30190, sample SAMN05720144) | anaerobic digester metagenome | isolation source: active sludge of municipal wastewater-treating anaerobic digesters | place: USA | collected 2014-12-22 ... | reverse complement strand
TCACGCGCCACGCAAAGCGCATCGCAAAAAGCCCCCTCCGTCTTGCGGCTACGCCGCAATCCACCTCCCCCGTGCCTGGCACGGTGGAGGACTTGGTTGTCATGCGCGAAGTCCTCCACCGCCGCAGGCGGGGGAGGTGGATCGGCGCGTCTTCGCGCCGAGACGGAGGGGGCGCTGCGCTCCCACGCGCGCCGCCCTCAATCCCGACTGCCGATTGCCCACTCCCCATTGCCCCAGTCGCCACGCGACTGAGGTCGCACCCACATAAGCAAACGGCCCGGCTTTCGCCGGGCCGCTGTTACTATCCCAGAACGCTTGAAACCTAAGCCCCTCTGCGTGTCGCGCCCATCACTGCGGAGACGACGAACAGCACGAGGAAGATGAAGAACAGGATCTTCGCGATACCCGCAGCAGACGCCGCGATACCGCCAAATCCAAGCACCGCCGCGATGACGGCGACGACGAGAAATACCAGGGTCCAGCTAAGCATTGTCGTTCCTCTGTCAGCAGCGCCCGTTCATTCGGGCATTCGCTCTCCGCTTATCAACGGACAGAGGCAGGCCGGGTTCCGGTTTTCATTCCACCTTCGGAATTGGCTTTTGAATCATAGTTGCGGCTGATCTCCAGCCCGTTGCGGTCGATCACCACAACGTCCTGTACCATGTGCTCGCCGTCGATCTGGATCACGCAGAAACTTGCGCGCGTCGCTCGCAGGCGATGTGAAAGCGTACCCGATCCCATCTGCACCATCGGCCGCCGCACGCCCGGAACGGGAAACGTGAAAGCGTCGTGGATGTGCCCGGTAATGATCGCATCGACCTTCGCCGCAGCGCACAGCTTCATCGCCTCATCGCCGCGCTTTGTCTCAACCGCGATCTTCGCCAGCTGCGGCTGGTTCAGCGGGTGATGGCAGATCAGCAAACGCCACGCGTCCTCAGGTCCGCGCGAAAGCTTTTCCAGCGCTGCTTCAAGATCGCCAATGTCGATGACGCCATCGGCCCAGTTCATGCGGCCCTGAAATCCCCGCGCCGAATTGATTGCCGACACGCGCACCAGCCCGTCGCCGAAATTCCGAACCTGGCCGACAATGTCCATGCCTTCCATATATCGCTCGTAGCGATCGAAAGGCGCAACCACACGCGCGGGCACATTGAAGACCGGTGTGTCATGATTGCCCGGCGCTGCAATCACTGGCGCGCCAAGGCCGTCGAACCATTTCCGCGCAGCTTCGAATTCGGATCGCTTGCCCGTCTGGGTAATGTCGCCCGCGATGATGATCGCATCCGGCTTCACGTGCGACGCAAACTGCTCAACCGCCGCGAGCGCTTCACTGTCCTCGGCGCCGAAATGAATATCGGAGAGATGCAGAAGCCGAACGGGTTTTGCGCTCACGCTGCTGTCAGACATTGCGCCGCTTCCTCGATGAACGAGACGCGAACCGTGGGGCCGGCCTCGATGTGCTCCCCATCCGCGATCACCGGAATGTCGCCGCCTTCATCGCTTCCGATCTCCAGCGAACTCGCCTGCACAGCCGTCACGCCTGGCGCAGTGCGCCAGTCCGAGAAGAAGGATGTCCAGAGCACGTTCAGCGCGCCGCCTGTCGTGGGCGAGGCGAGGGCGGCCACTTCCATGCCTTTCCCCTCCTTGGTCAGCGAGCCGACAACCGCGCCGATGACGCTGGTGGTCGGCAACTGCCCCCCGCCAAAACTGTAGCCGTCGCCATACCGCGCGTCGAGGTGCAGTGTGTTCAATGTATCGATCGCCACCCGCGCCTCCGCGGCCGCCTTCACCAGATCGCCTTTCCGCAGGCTTTCCCGCGCCTCGGCGAACCGGGCCGGCGCGCCGGCCATCATGGCGCAGAAGAACAGCTCATCATTGGCCTTGCCTGCCGGCAGCATCTTGCGCTTCGGCGCCACCAGCACATCTGCAATGATCTGTTCCCAGGGCTTCTCGCCATGGATGGATCGTGGAAGCAGGTTCATCGTGCCGCCCGGCAGCAGCAGCAGGTTGGGGCTGATCTGCCCCACCGTCTCCAGCGCTCCCTTCAACGTGCCATCGCCGCCCCACACAACGAACAGGTCTGGGTTCTGCGCCGCAACGCTTTTCAGCTGTCCGACAAAGTCATTGGAGTCGGTCTGGATAATATCGGCGCCCCGAATGCCGGACTTCTCAAGCTCGACCTTGAGACGTTCTCCGCCATCAGCCGACACAGATCCGGAAGCCGGATTGAACAGCGCGATTGTTTTCATGGCGTCCCGACTACCCCGTCAGGCCATCCAGGCCTCACACATCAACGCATCGGGTTTCATCCGGGTTCCGTCGTGGTGATCAACCGATGGGAAAAAGCGCCATCGCTCCCGCAATGAGCAACCCGCCCGCCACCGAAAGGCAAAGCACCAACGCTACAAGGCCGCCCCGGTTGGACACCTCGCGGTCAATCTGGTCTGCAAGCTCTTTCTCGTGAACTTCGGTCATGGGCGCTATCCGTTCTCCAGTCACTAAATGACCGAGAGGAAAGGATGTTCCCGATCAAAAAGCAGCAGGGGCGTTGTGTTGGCAGCGCCCCTGCAATCGTTCAGCATTTTCTGACTAGCCGCGATATTCGCCATTCGCCCAGTAGGTGCGGCCGCTGCGCCGGTCGACGTAATAGTACCGGTCCGAATTGCGATCGAAGATCAGCTCTTCGCCATTCGGTCCGTAACGATTGGCGTTGCTGTTATTGTTGCGGTTGTGGTCGGAAGACGCCCCAGCCACACCGCCCGCGATAGCCCCAGCGCCAGCGCCGATAGCAGCGCCCTGGCCTGCGTCACCGGAACCTGTGTTGTTCCCGATAATCGCGCCCGCTGCAGCGCCGAGCAGCGCGCCGCCAACAGCCCCGCGTTCGGTGTTGCCCGAAGACGTGCAGGCTGTCGCCGCAAGTCCAGCCGCGATGGCCGCAGAAACGATGAGCAATTTCATGACAAACTCCTTGATCTCGCCCGAACGCAACGTGCCTTCGTCGCTTCCGTTCCGATTATCGAACAGCCTTACGCACAGCGCCGCTAACGCCGCCGATGATCAGGCCAACAACGCTCGCCTGTGCAACGAGTACGAGCGACGGCACTGTAACGGCCGTAATCACAAGGCCCGCGCCTGCGCCCAGCAGGGCGCCCGCAGCCATGCCGACACCAACACTGGAAGACCCGCCCGGTTGATGCGCAACCGGCATGCTCTCCATTGTCTTCAGTTGGACAAGGACTTTCGACACTTCACGCAGGTCGGTTTCTTCGCCGCCTGACATGTTCTCCGCCGTGCTCTCGGCCAGACGCTGCGCGTCAAGCTTCCAGCTTTCCAGAATGCGGCGTCGCTGGTCGTTGGTCAGCTTGGGTTCGGTGAGCACTTCTCCCGGACGTTGGAAGTAGCGCTGCGGATAAGCAATGAGGTCTTCGACATGATGGGTCATGACGCGTGCGCCTTTCTCGTCAGAGTGGTGAACTCAAAACGGGAGTCAGGCGTCACGGGTTCCGATAATTACCCAGTCGATAAGTTGTCAGATCGCCGGAACCAAAATGGTTCCGTAACAATCGCAGGGGGCGCTAGCTCGGCCCTTGCGACAGCGATGCGTAGGCGATCCCGCCATCAACAGCGATCGAGTCGCCGCAGACATAATCTCCAGCTTTCGAGGCGAGGAATATCGCTGTGCCCGCCATGTCTTCGTCACGGCCGATGCGACGCATCGGCGTACGGGACGCGACAGCATCTTCCATATCGCGCGCGGCGCGGTTCATTTCCGAAGCGAACGGCCCCGGCGCAATCGCGGTGACGATGATGTTGTCCTGCACCAGCCGCGCAGCCATGCGCTTGGTCAGGTAGAGCAGGGAGGATTTCGAGGCGTGATACGAATATGTCTCGAGCGGATTGAGCTTGATGCCATCGATCGAGCAGATGTTGATCACCTTCGCGGGCTTGTCTGCGCTCGCGCCCTTCTTCAGTGCGGCGTGCAGCGCCTGTGTCAGGAAGAAGGGGGACTTCACGTTGAGGTTCATCACCTTGTCCCAGCCCGCTTCGGGAAACTCATCGAAGTCTGCCGCCCACGCCGCGCCGGCATTGTTGACGAGAATGTCCAGCTTGCCTTCGCGTTTGTAGATTTCCTCCGCGAGCATCTTGGCGCCGGCAACAGTCGAAATGTCCTGCGGCAGTGAGATGCACGGCGCATGCCCAAGCGCGGTGAGTTCTTCAGCCGTTGCATCGCAAGCATCCGCCTTGCGGGCGGAGATGTAGGTCTTGGCGCCGCTCTCGACGAACCCCTGCGCGATCATCTTGCCAATGCCGCGCGATCCGCCGGTCACAAGCGCGACGCGGCCCTTCAGCGAAAAGAGGTTCTCGATCATGGCGGTTCTCCCAGAGTAGTATTCGAGCGTGGCAGGCGTCAGTCGCGCATCAGGTGATCGGCGAGCGCGGCGTAGGCGGGTAACGACACCTTGTCGAGAATGCTGTTACCGTTCGCGGCAACCGGGTGCGACGCGAACCGCGCGATTACCACATCGGCTTTCGGCGCGATCCAGCAGACCTGCCCGTGAATACCGCGCGCCGTGTAGGCGCCGAACTTGTCGTGGCTGACCCAGAACTGGTTGCGATAGCTCCAGCCCGGAACCGTGGTGTACCCGGCTTTCGCGAAGTGATCGCGATCGCCGCCGTTCGCAATGTCGTCCACGACTTCTTCCGGCACAATCTCATTGCCGTTGAACACGCCGCCAAGCCGCAGCATTTCGCCGAAGCGTGCGAGATCGCGCAGCGCCATGTTCATGCCGCCGCCACAGGCGGGCGTGCCGATGCGATCCACGATGATATGCGCGTCTTCTTCCACGCCCAGCTTTTGCCAGATGCGCTCGGAAAGAAGCTGCGCCATCGGGGTGTCCGTCACGCGCTGCACAATCCACGAGAGCACTTCTGTGTTGCAGGTCTTGTAGGCAAACGCCTGTCCGTGCTCGCCCTGCTTCTTCAGCGTGCGCAGGAAGTCGAAGATAGTGTCCGGGCCGGCATAGCCCGGCGGAGGAGGCGAGAACCCAGCGGCAATGCCATAGGCGCGCACTTCGGCATTCGCGTCGGTGTAGGTCTCCGAATACTGCACGCCAATTGTCATATCCATGACGTGCCGCACGGTGGCGTCGCCATAAGCGGTGTCGGCGAGTTCTGGGATGTACCGTGTAACCAGCGCGCCGGGATCGATCTTGCCCTCGTGCGCCAAGATCGCGGCCATCAGGCCCACGAAGGATTTCGTCACCGAGAACGCGATGTGCGGCAGGTGAGGCGTAAGCGCGCCACGAAAAGTCTCGTACACGATCGTTCCACGATGCAGCACCACGATGCCATCGGTGAACATCGCATCGATCGATTGCGCCCAGGTCAGCTGCTGGCCTTCCTGTGTGGTGAAGGAAAGTCCGTCGATGTCGCTGCGCAGCTTTCTCGGGAAGGTGTAAGTCGCGGCGGGACCGCGCCGGATGTTCACGGTCGACTTCATCTCGCGCTGATGGCTGAAGGCCCAGCGCGTGTTGGGAAAGGAATTGCCTGAGAGGCCGGCATTGTCCGACCGCACAATACGATCGGGCTCCGGTGGGAAGCCCTGCATCAGCTTTCGCGTAGTAGGGTCGCTGGTCTGAGCGTTCCAGTCTGTGGCCATTCGGCGTCGCTCCGGATCAGACGACTTCAAAATGCGGGCTAGTATCCGCCCAGCTTGGCATAACGGTCGCGATGGAAGCTTTCGCCGCCATAGAGCGCTTCCAGCACGCGCGCTCGCTTCATGTAGAGGCCCGAGTCATGCGCGTCGGTCATGCCTATGCCGCCATGCATCTGCACGGTTTCGTTCGAGACAAGGTGAAGGGTTTCGGCGGCGCGAGCCTTCGCCAGAGACGCCAGCTCGCCGACATTGTTGGCATTGGCGTCCAGTGCGGCGAGGGCGGCGCCGACGCATGAGCGGGTGAGCTCAAGTTCGGTGAACATGATCGCGGCGCGATGTTGCAGCGACTGGAACGAACCGATCAGCTGGCCGAACTGCTTGCGTACCTTCAAGTATTCGGAAGTCATGTCGAAAGCGGCATCCGCTGCGCCGAGTGCTTCGGCGGCAAGGCCGATGCGGGCGCGGTCGAGAATGGCGTCGAGCGTGGCCGAGCCGCCGTCGACCGAGCCGAGCACGGCGTCTGCGCCGACTTCCACATTGGCAAAGCTGATGTTGGCGGCGGCATGCGCATCAAGCGTTTTCAGTGCCGTGCGGCTGACGCCTTTTGCCTCTGCGGACACAAGGAAAAGCGTGATGCCTTTCGTGTCGCTTTCGCCGCCGGACGTGCGCGCGGCGACGATCAACAGTCCGGCCTCGGCTCCATCCACCACATAACGCTTGTCGCCCGACAGCGTGTAACCGCTGGCGGACTTTGTTGCGGCAAGCTTGATATGCGCCGGATCATGATGCGCACCCTCATCGACAGCGAGCGCGGTCAGCAGGTCGCCAGCCGCGATCTGCGGGAGATAGGTTTCCTTCTGCTTCTGGCTGCCAGCGAGAACCAGCGCCGATGCACCGACCAGGGCGGTTGAAAGAAGCGGCGAGGCGGCGATGGTGCGGCCCTGCGCTTCGAGCACCTGGCCAAGGCCGACATAGCCAAAGCCTGACCCGCCAAACTCTTCCGGGATCAGAACACCTGCAAAGCCAAGCTCGGCCATTTCCTTCCATGCAGCCTTGTCGAACCCTTCGCCCTTCGCACGAAGCGCGCGCAACTGGCTGACGGGCAGCTTCTCGTCCGCAAACGCGCGCGCGCTGTCGCGCAGCATCTGTTGCTCTTCGCTGAGCACGAAAGCCATGGGAGTCTCCCGACGTACCGCTTCTTCAGTTTTGTGTGTTGGGTCTTAGCGTTCCGCGCACCGTCCAATCAAGTGCGTCTTCGAGACGATCATTGCCCCAGAACAATTCGCCATCCCCTGTCACGAAGCTGGGGGCGCCAAAGATGCCGAGATCGGCGGCTTTGGCCGTCTCCTCACGCAACAGGTCCTTCATCGGCTCGGATGTCATGGCGGCGAGAACTTCCAGCGGATCGAGGCCGGCGCGCCGCGCTGCGGCATGCAGGATCTGCGGATCGGAGATATCCCGGTCGTGGACGAAACTTGCCTGATAGACCGCCTTCACGAAGTTGGGCCGCTCGTCCTGCGGTAGGGAAAGGGTGATGCGCGCCGCCATCAGCCCGTTCTGGGGAAAGCGCCCCGGCCGCCGGAACGGCAGGCCGTATTTTTCGCAGGTCCGCTCCACGTCCCGCCACATGTACGAGCCCTTCACCGGCACGACGTTGAACGGACTGTCCTTCAGGCCCTGCTGGGCATGAAAGAGCGGACCAAGCAGGAAGGGCCGCCACTCAATGGCGACGCCGCGCGCGGCTGCGACTTTGTCCACGCGCATGACGGCGGGGTAGGAGTAGGTCGAGGCGAATTCGAACCAGAATTGCAGTTTCACGAAAACCTCGAAGGCGACGATTCGTAATCCTAGCAGATTGCGCGGCCAAAAACGGCGCCCATATGCCAATGCGGACGCCGCCAATTCCTTTGGCGGAATAGAGGGCAACAAGGAACAATTCCAATGTCGATTTCGATGCATAAGGCCAGCGCGCCCGTGTTTCTGCGCATGCTGGGCAATCTCGACGCACTTCTCGACAAAGCCGAAAAATACGCCAGGGAGCGCAATTTCGATCCAAACCTGCTGGTAACATCGCGCCTCGCGCCCGACATGCGGCCGCTGTCCGCGCAAATCCAGTTCGCCAGCGACACGTCCAAGTTCGCGATTTCCCGGCTTTCCGGCGGTACTGCGCCAGCGATGGCGGATACGGAAACCACCATTCCCGAATTGCGCGAGCGCATCAAAAAGACGGTCGATTACATCAAGTCGGTTCCGGCGAGCGCCGTGGATGGCTCGGAAGAGCGTGAGGTCGTTCTGAAATTTCCGAACGGCGAGATGAAGTTCACCGGCCTCAATTATCTCACCGGCTTCGTTTTGCCGAACTTCCTGTTTCACGTGACCACAGCCTACGCGATCCTCCGCCACAATGGCGTGCCGCTGGGCAAGGGCGACTTCCTCGGCAACGGCTAAACGCCGGATAGGACTGGCCTAGCGCCCCATCCTGCTGGAAAGTGCGTTCCGAATCTCGGAGCGGACGATGACTTGGCTCGATGGCGGCGCACTGGTTTTCTTTCTGGTCGCCTGGTGGTTCCTGGGCTGGCTGATCGACATGTCACCGCTGCACAAGCACACGCTGTCAGCGGCGATGAAGACGCAGCGCCGTGAGTGGATGCGGCAGATGGCGAAGCGGGAAGTCCGCCTCGTCGATGCCAACATCATCACCGGCCTCCAGCAGGCGACGTCATTTTTTGCATCGACCGCGTTGCTGGCCGTAGGTGCAGGCTTCGGTCTGCTGACGGCGGCTGACACGATCATTCGCGCCTTTGAGGAAAGCTTCGTCCATCTCGAGATCGATCGCGCCGCATTCTATGTGAAGACCGCGATGCTGATGGGCCTTTATGCCTACGCCTTCTTCAAGTTCGGCTGGGCCTACAGGCTGTTCAACTACTCCGCAGTGATGCTTGCCGCCACGCCCGAGGCGGGAGAACCCGGCGTGGAAGAATCCGCAGCTGCGATGGGGGAGATGAATATCGCAGCGGCCGGGCAGTTCACGCATGGCCTTCGCGCCTTCTTTCTCGCGATCGCGGTGCTGGCCTGGTTCATCACATGGTGGGCGTTCGTGATGGCGACCATGGTGATCGTGTTCGCGCTCGCCAACCGTCAGTTCAATTCGACCGCGCGGTTCGTGGCGCAAGGCGCAATGGCCCGTCTGCAGGGCAAGCCCTGACGGTCACGACGACGAACTGTAAAACGTGTTCGCCACGTCATCGAATTCAGGATCGTAGGCTGCGCAATAGCTCGTCCCCATTTCGGCCTGCACGCACAGCATCGGCGCATTCTTGTTTCGGAGGATGATGTACGCATCGCGCGGAAACGGCGTGGCATGATAGAGGCCGGATGGATCTTCGGGACGTTCCGCGCCTTCGGGCCAATCGGGCGCCTCGCCGGTTTTCGCGACGCGAACGTTCTTCAGCACCTCGGCAAGGAAAGCCTCCATCGCCTTCGGAGGATTGACCGGCGCATCATCCGATGCCGGAACAAACGCCCACGTATCCGTTGCGCGCGCGGAATGGGACCACAGCAGGAAACCATCCGCCTTGCGCAAGGTCAGCAGCACAACGGCCTGCTCGCACGTCGCGCCGACCACCTGCGCCTCAAGCACATCCGCCGCGCCCGCCGCCGTGACTGCGACCTCGCGGGTCTGGGGCGCAATGCACAGCGTTGCCCGAGGCTGCGATTCGCCCGGTGAGCCGGTGGCAAGGGTTTCCGGCTGGGTCGCCTCGGTCGCGGGCGGTTTCGCATCGCATCCTGCAGCAAGCAGCGCCGCCGCAGCCAAGACTATCGCAATTTTCATAAGTCACCCGTTAGCCACCCCAAGGGTTTAGCTTGAAACAGCGCCCCGCTCCGGGTCAACTCATCCGGACCGGGGCGGTAAGGGTTTGACATGGACGGCCATACGCCAAAGACGTCCGACGCCGAGCGCCTGCTGGAGCTCCAGCGCGCAGCCCATCGGCGCGAAGGCCCGCCCAACGCCCGCGTCAGGATCGATCGTCTCGACCGTCTCGACGACATGGTGCGCAAGCGCAGCGAGGCTTTCGCCGACGCTATCTCCACAGACTTCGGCAATCGTTCGCGCTTCGAGACAGCGTTGCTGGAAACGATGGTACTGCTCTCGGCAATCCGTTACGCGCGCAAGAACGTGCGCTGGTGGATGGAGCCCGCCTATCAGGAAGTCGACATAACCTTCTGGCCCGGCTCCGCCTGGATCAGACGTGAGCCCATGGGCGTCGTCGGCATCGTCTCGCCGTGGAATTATCCGCTGCAGCTGGCGCTCTCGCCGCTGGTCGATGTGATCGCGGGGGGCAACCGCGCGATCATCAAGCCTTCCGAGCAGACGCCGAATTTTTCCGATCTGCTCGATCGCGCCATCTCGGAAACATTCGCGGAAGAGGAAATCGGCATCGTCACAGGCGGTCCCGAAGTCGCCGCCAGCTTCACCCGCCTGCCTTTCGATCACCTCGTATTCACAGGCTCGACCGCCATCGGCCGCAAGGTGGCGCAGGCCGCGGCTGACGGACTGGTGCCGACCACGCTTGAGCTTGGCGGCAAGTCGCCAGCCGTCATTTGCCCCTCGGGCTCGATGACCAAAGCGGTAAAAGCCATCGCCTATGGCAAGTTCGTCAATGCAGGTCAGACCTGTATCGCGCCCGACTATGTCATGGTGCCGCGCGAGCGTTTGGTCGAGTTCGCCGAACAGGTGCTGGCCGAAGCGCGTCGCGCCTATCCCGAAGTCGGCGCCGATTACTCCAGCATGATCAGCGACCGCGCTTTCGATCGCATGACGACCGCAATCGCCGAAGCCGAGCAGGGCGGCGCGAAAGTTCTCCGGCATCCAACGCCGTCAGACCGCTCGAAACGCATCCTGCCGCCTGTCGTCGTTCTGGATGCGCCCGAGAATTGCATGTTGATGCGCGAGGAAATTTTCGGGCCCGTCTTGCCCGTTGTCGGCTACGACACGCTCGAAGACGCGCTCGACTGGATCAACACACATCCGCATCCTCTGGCGCTCTACATCTTTGCGGAGGATCGCAAGGAGCAGACGCGTGTGCTCGACCGCACGCAATCGGGCGGCGTCACCGTAAACGGGACATTGCTTCACATCGCGCAGGAAGGCCTGCCATTCGGCGGCGTCGGCGCCAGCGGCATGGGCTTCTACCACGGTCGCGCCGGCTTCGACCGCTTCACCCACGCCCGCGCCGTTTTCAAGACCGGCTTCTTCAACGCCGCCAACTGGCTCGCGCCGCCCTACGGCAAACGCGCAAAGCGCTTGCTCAGATTCCTGATGCGGTAGGCGTTACTGGTGATCGCGTAGGCCGAGCACGCGCTTGGCCACCACGTTGAGGTTCACTTCTGACGTGCCGCCTTCGATCGAGTTGCCCTTGGCGCGCAGCATGGCGCGGGTCGACATGACTTCGCCGGTCTTGAAGCCTTCGCCTTCCCAGCCGAGACCCTGGTGACCCATGGCCTCGACCTGAAGTTCGGTCTTGGTCTGGTTCATCTTGGCGGCGGCGTATTTGATGATCGACGTGGCGGGCCCAACATCGGCGCCGGCCTTGGCCAGCTCTGTATTGCGCTGGATGGTGAGCATGAAGGCCTGCTCATACATCATCTGCTTCGTCACACGCGCCCGCAGGTCGCCATCAGCAATGATACCGTCTTTCGTGCCGACATACTTCTTCGCAATATCGGCGAGCGTCGGGCCCGAACTGCGATCGGCGCCGAAACCGGTCGCCGAAATGTTCTGACGCTCATACTGTAGCAGGCGCTTGGCGATATCCCAGCCCTTGCCGGGCGTGCCGACGAGCTGGTCCTTCGGGACTTTCACATCCGTGAAGAACGTCTCGCAGAATGGCGACGAGCCCGAGATCAACAGGATCGGCCGCGTCTCGACGCCAGATGTCGTCATGTCGAACAGGACGAACGAGATGCCTTCGTGCTTCTTCGTGAAGTCCGTGCGGACGAGGCAGAAGATCCAGTCGGCATGGTTGGCGTAGGACGTCCAGATCTTGGAGCCGTTGATCAGCCAATGATCGCCCTTGTCCTCGCATTTCGTCTGCAGCGAGGCGAGGTCGGAGCCCGCGCCCGGTTCGGAATAGCCCTGGCACCAGCGCGTCTTGCCTGCGACGATATCAGGGAGGAATTTCTTCTTCTGCTCTTCATTGGCGTATTCGAGCAGCACCGGCCCAAGCATCCAGATGCCGAACGAAGCCAGCGGCGAGCGCGCATTGATGCGCTTCATCTCCTGATCGAGGATGATCGCCTCGCCCTTGGAAAGTCCGCCGCCGCCGTATTCCTTCGGCCATGCGGGCGCCGTCCAGCCCTTGGCGACCATGCGATCCAGCCAGACTTTCGAGTCCGGGTTGACGAATTTCTGGTTGCGGCCGCCCCAGACGACCTCTTCCTCGACCATCGGCGTGCGCATCGAGGCCGGGCAGTTCGCCTCCAGCCAGGCACGGGTTTCGGCGCGGAATTGTTCCAGATCGGCCATCGTCAGTTTCCCGGAGCACGTTTCTATCTTGTCAGACAGGGCTACCGAGGCAGGCGCAATGGGTCAATCGCCCCGCTTACAGCCGGTATTTTTGCGCGGCATTTGCGCCCGTGTGAAAGCCCATCAGGTTGACCAGATGGACCAGCGCGAACATCACGGCCGCCCCCGCCAGAACAGTCATCAGCGGCCAGGAAATCCATTGCGTCTTGTGGGTGTCCTTGCGCGGTCGCCCAGACTTCCATCCAGCGAAAACCATCGCTGCGACGCAGACGGCCAGGATCGCGATTGTTGCAGCCATTTCCATGCTGGCAGAAATGGCGCGCGCCGCGCGTATGGGCAAGCTGGGTCGGACAGCTGCAGATAGGACCTTTCAGCGCGGATCGGCGTTCTCCGGCGCATCGAAACGGAATTCCAGCTGGATCACATTGTCGGTGCGCGGGCCGGGTTCAGGTGCTGACGTCCGAATGTCGATCGGCGTGAGTTCGGCGATATGGTGCGGCGTCTTTGCCCAGAAATGCGGGCGTTGCTTCATCTCGATCAGCGCGCGCAGCATCGCGTACGATTGCAGCGGCCAGTACAGCGGACTGAGGATGGCCCATGCTCTGGCGCCTTGCTTGTCGGCAGCGAACGCCGCGAAGATCGTGCTCGCATAGCCGGCTGCGAACAGCGCGAACTGCCACGGCGCCATTCCGCCGAGAAAAATGCCGAACGGCAGCCAGAGCAGAAGGGGCGCATGAAGGGCAGAGGCGACAAGCGCCCCGCCAAGCGTGAGTTGCGTTGCGAAAAAGCGCACGACACCCATCTCGCGGGTTGCCCTGAATGGCTTGCGCATCAGGACAAGCCAGGTCTGCAGATGGCCTTTCATCCAGCGCGTACGCTGGTTCATCCACGGCCCCAGCCGCGAAGGCGCTTCCTCCAGTGTCGGCGGCGAAATCATGCGGGCTTCGCCGCCAAATCGCGCCAGACGCAACCCGATATCGGCGTCCTCTGTCACATTCCACGCATCCCAGCCGCCTGCCGCTTCCAGGCGATCACGGCGGAAATAGTTGCTGGTTCCGCCCAGCGCCAGCGGCAGGCCAAGGCGTGCGAGGAAGGGCAGCCATACGTTGAAGTGGATGGCGTATTCGATCTGGAACTGCCGCGCGAGCCATCCATCCCGCCCATTATGGATCAGCAACGGCGCCTGCACGACGGCCAGCGATTTGCCGCCTAACCGGAACGCAGCCATCGCCGCGCGCGGCTGCTCGGTAGAAGGGCGATCTTCCGCATCGAAAACGGCGATGAACTCCCCGCGCGCAGAGGCAAGTCCGTAGTTGAGCGCTTTCGGCTTGGTGCGCGGCTCGCCGGGCGGCACCGGAATGACTTCAAACCAGGCAGGAAGGCCGGCCTCAAGAACGGCGCGGATCGTCTTGCCGTCGTCGGCTTCGACGAGAATTTTCACGTCCAGCTTGTCGGGCGGATAGTCGAGGCGTGCAATCGCATCGACCAGCGCACGCACGACGCTTGCTTCCTCGCGCAGCAGCGGGATCAGGATCGTCAGGACCGAAAGTTGATCGTCAGCGATGCGCTCGCTGCCCGGAGGCTTGCGCCAGAGCAGGGCCGACAGCGCCGCGAGTATGCGTAAGCCGATCAGGAAGCCGAAAAGCAACCCAAGCACGATCGCAGAGGCAGCGAGCGTTGCCGAGGTCGCCATCAGCAACAGGCCGGCAAAGCCGATAGCGAATAGCCAGCCGACAGCGCGTTGAGCGATTGTCAGGCCGGATCGTGCGCACAGGTCGGGCCGCGCTGACGACAGACCTTCGCTTGCCGCGCCGAACGCCCGCGCATCCGCCAATCGGCGCGCGAATGTTTCGTTTGCTACAGCCGATAAATGATCATCGTCCGCACGCCTGACGCGCGCGGTCCCATCCCCGTCGAACAGAAAAGCCCCCAACCTCTGATCGTATACCCAGTGGGACAATCTATCCACATTCTGGAGAGGGCGCGCAACTCTGAAGTGAAACGCGTCGCCAACTTTCGCGTTTCCGCAAAGTCAGTCAGTTGCGATTGTGAGCTGGCGCCTCGATCAAGCGCGGCGGCGCATGTGCAGCAGCTTGGCGGCCTGAGGCGTAGCTGGATCTTTTTTCTCGAGTTCGGAGGCTGGCACGGGGCGGCTGTAGAGGAAGCCCTGAACCTCGGTGCAGCCAAGACCAGCGAGGATCGCGGCCTGCTGTTCGTTTTCAACGCCTTCGGCCGTGACGCGCATCTTGAGATCGCGTGCGAGTGAAATGATCGCGCGGACAATCGCCTGGTTCTCGGTCGAAGTGTCGATGTCCCGCACAAAGCGCTGATCGATCTTGATCTTGTCGAACGGGAATGCGCGCAGATAGCTGAGCGAGGAATAGCCGGTTCCGAAATCGTCCAGCGAGATCTTCACGCCGAGCTCGCGCAAGGCGTGGAGCGTGCGGATATTGTGCTCCGTCTCGTCCATCAGGACGCTTTCCACGATCTCGATCTCGAGACGGCTGGGGTCGAGCTGCGAGGCTGCAAGAGCACCTACGACAGTTGCGACGAGGGAAGGGTTTTTCATCTGCGCGGGCGAGAGGTTGATCGCAACCGTCACGTCTTCACGCCATTGCGCCGCTTCCTCGATGGCCTTGCGGATCACCCAGTCGCCAAGCGGCACGATGATGCCGGTTTCCTCAGCACAGGAGATGAAGGCGACTGGTGAAACGAGCCCATGTCCAGGGCGGTTCCAGCGCAGCAGGGTTTCATAGCCGGAAACCTTGCGCGTGCGCGTGTTGACCAGCGGCTGGAAGTAAACGTCCATCGACTCTTCGGCCAACGCATTGCGAAGATCGGTTTCGAGGTCGGCGCGCACACGGGCGACTTCCTCCATTCCGGTTTCGAAGAAGCGTGCGCAGCCGCGACCTTGAGCCTTGGCGCGGTAAAGCGCGAGCTCGGCATTTTTCATCAGGACCGCCGGATCGGTGCCGTGTTCAGGCGCCATGGCGACGCCGACGCTGCCGCCGGCTAGAATTTCCTTGCCGTTGATCGCAACCGGCGCGAGCAGCGCGTCGACGATGAGTTCCGCAAGTTCGCCAGCTTCGTCGACGAGCATATCGCGCTGCAGGACGGCGAACTCATCGCCGCCAAGGCGTGCGAGGAAGGCAGTCTGACCAACGCAATCGCGCAGACGCTGCGCCACGATCTTGAGGAAAGCGTCGCCCGCAGGGTGGCCCTGCGTATCGTTGAGCGCCTTGAAGTTGTCGAGGTCGATGACGAATAGTGCGAAATTTTCGCCACGCACTTCCGCGGCTTCCTGGGCAATCTCCAGCTGCCGCACCAGCATGGCGCGGTTGGCGAGATCGGTCAGGCTGTCATACTCGGTGACGTAGGCGATGCGGGCTTCGGTATCGCGCGAGCGGGTGATGTCAGAGCATACGCCGCGCCATCCGCCATCGCTGGTCGGCTGGCCGGAGATAGACCACCAGCCCTCATGCCCGCCGATCTGTACGCGGAGAACTTCGTCACGGAACGACTTTTTCTGCTTCAGTATCATGTCGAGCTGCTGGGCCGCTTCCGGCGCGAACAGGGCCAGCAGGCTGCCGCCTTCGAGCAGATCGGCAGGCAGGTTGGTTGCGTCGATAAAGCGTTGCGAGGCAGGGCCGAGGCGGCCATGGGCATCGACGCGCCAGAGCCAATCCGCCGAGTGCGCCTCGAAATCGTTGAGCAGCACGCTCATTGTTTCCTTGGCCTCGGTCAATGCTGCGGCGCTGAGATGGCGGCGAACAAAATTCGCGTCGCTGTTGGCCGCAAAGCGTTGGAGCGCCATCACGCTGCCGGCGAGGAGCAACATGGCGCTGGCTGACCAGGCGTGACCGCCAAGAGCCAGGCCAAGGCAGGCGCCGCCGCCAACGAGCAGGGAATAGCCCAGCGAGGCGAGCGGGAAGCTCGAGTTGAGCAGGGCGCCGACGCAGAGGACTGCGGCGGTCAAAACGCCGAGGAGCAGCGTGTGTTGGGGGCTGGCAGACATCATTAGGGCGGCGATGATTGCGCCCCAGAGCGCGCCGCTGAACAGGGTGTAACGAATGATGCGGCGCTCTTCGGCCGGTCCATCGTCCGAAGTTGCGCCGCGTTTGGCTTCGCGCATGCGGAGGAAGACGAGCACGGCGCTGGTGTAGGTCCAGACGAACACCAACGGCATGGTGGGTTCGTTCCAGAACGCGAAAGTCAGGACGACGGCGTTGAGCAGGGAGTGGATCGCCGCCATCGGGGCCAGCGCGTGAAACGCCGTGCGCCGTGCGGCGCCTATGGCGTCGCGGTGCGCGGCCGGAATATCGACCTCGCCCAGAAAAATCGCCCGAAGGCTACCCAAGTCCATAACGGCTGTCCCCGCCGCGCTCCGGACGGAATCCCGGAATGAGCCTTATCGTCACACAGGAAGGTTAGAAAACAGCTGCGATGCGTCTATGAAATTTCATCGACAGTCGTAAGCGCGTGCGATTCAGACTTTGTTAGCCTGCCAAAGCTGCCGTTAATGCTGCGATTTCCGAGGGCTCGGTTGCCCAGGAACAGACGAAGCGGTGGGAGCCGTCGGGCCAGGGATAGAAGCCGGCGCCGGCGGCGGCGAGGCGGTCGGCGGCGCCCGGGGGGAGAACAGCGAAGACTTCGTTGCCATCGACAGGATGGGTGAGTTCGGCCCCCGCCTTCGTCAGGGCGGCGGCGACAAGCGTGGCTGATGTATTGGCGCGTCGCGCAAGATCAAGCCACAGGCCGTCTTTCAGATAGGCCTCCATCTGCGCGCCGAGGAAGCGCATCTTGGGCGGCATATGGCCGGCGCGCTTGGCGCGGATCTGGAGTTCCTGCAGGCGCTGGCGCGCAGCGCCGAAAAGGATGATAGCCTCGCAGCCCGCGCCGCCATTTTTGGTCGCGCCAAAGCTCAGCACGTCGACGCCGGCGCGCCAGGTCATCTCAGCCGGCGTTGCGCCAGTGGAGACGAGTGCGTTGGCGAGGCGCGCGCCATCAAGATGCACGGCGAGTCCGGCTTCGCGGGCGAGCGCTGCGCGCTCCTTGATCTCAAACGGGCGATAGGCGGCGCCATTCTCTGTGAGATTGGAGAGGGAGAGCACGTGCAGCGGTGTTTCGTGGACGAAGTTCGGATCGTTAAAATCGAGACGACGCTTGAGAGCGGCAAGGTCGATACGCGCGTGCGCGCCGGGCAGCAGGATGAGCTTGCCTCCGCCGGTGTAGAATTCCGGAGCGCCGCGTTCATCGGTCTGGATGTGCGCTTCCTGATGGCACAGCACGCCGCCATGCGACGGGCAGAGGATGGAAAGGCCGAGCGCGTTCGCCGCCGTGCCGGATGAGACCAGCCAGATATCGACCTCGGTTTCGAAAGTCTTGCTGAGGGCTTCGCGCGCGGATTTTGTCCATGGGTCCGAACCATAGCTGGGAGCGGGGCCTTTCGCGGCGGCAACCATTGCTTCGAGAATGGCGGGGTGCGCGGGCGCGGCGGTGTCGGACATGAAATTCATGGCGTGTCTCCCGACCAAACCTCTGGAGCGGAAATTCGCGGCGTGCAAGGTTCGCGCATGACAGACCTTTCCGGAATCAAGGCGCTGACTTTCGACGTGTTCGGCACGACGGTGGATTGGTGCAGCGGCATTGCGCGCGAAGCCGAGGCAATGCTGGGCAGCCGGGTGAAGCTCGACTGGGTGGCGTTCACCAATCGCTGGCGGCGGGAATACCAGCCTGCGATGGAAGAGATACGCAGCGGCAGGCGCGACTATGTCGTGATGGATCAGCTGCACCGCGAGATGCTGGACGTGGCGCTGGCGGAATTCGGCGTCGCAGGCGTGAGCGGCGAGGAGAAGGATCGTCTCGCCCTGGCGTGGCGGCGGTTGCCGCCATGGCCAGACACCGTGGCGGGGATGATGCGGCTGAAGCAGCGCTTCACGCTGGCGGCGCTGTCGAACGGCAATATCGCGCTGGTGAGCGAGATGGCGAAGCGCGCCGGTCTGCCGTGGGACGTGATCCTCGGGGCCGACTTCGTGCGCACCTACAAGCCGATGCCTGCGCTGTATGACAGCGCGCCGAAGCTGCTGATGCTGAAACCGTCCGAGATCATGATGGTGGCGTGCCATGTGTGGGACGTCGACAATGCTGCAAAGCGCGGGTTCAGGACGGCCTATGTGGGGCGTCCGGCGGAATATGGCGTTGGCGCTGCTTATGAAGCGCCGGCGGGCGGGACATATGACGTGCAGGTGGCGAGCTTTGTTGAGCTGGCTGAGGCGTTGGGGTGTTAGGTTTGTGAGCACTTTCCCATGGCTCTCCGCCGTGTCCCCCGCGAAGGCGGGGGTCCAGTTGCGCGCTTCGCGCTGGTTCTTGTTCAAGAAGACTGGATCCCGGCCTTCGCCGGGAACGCGGACAACGAGTTGTCCGCTTCCAGATACGCTCTCTCCATCGGACCGGCGCGCGCCGTCCGGGATGCTGTAGCTCGTCCCTCCAGGTGAGGGAGCGGGGCGCGTGGGGATGCGCCGTGGGGTAGTCCAGTGCCGCCCCACTCCTGCGAATGGGCTGCGGCGATGCGCGTCGACACGCGCCCCGGATCGGCCGTTCCTTCCCGATATG
>ERZ795061.2067-NODE-2067-length-18816-cov-12.257556_pt1 | contig 18816 bp, 20 predicted proteins | sample MGYA00375145_ERZ795061 | MGnify/ENA primary metagenome ERZ795061 (study PRJEB30190, sample SAMN05720144) | anaerobic digester metagenome | isolation source: active sludge of municipal wastewater-treating anaerobic digesters | place: USA | collected 2014-12-22 ... | reverse complement strand
CTGCCTGCGGCGCCGACCTGATGAGCGATGTGCTCGCGTTCTGTCATGAGCGCACTTTGCTTCTCACCGGCCTGACCAGCCCTCAGGTAGTGAGAAGCGCCGAGGTGGCAGGCCTGTCGGGCATAGTATTCGTCCGCGGCAAGCGGCCGGGCGACGGCGTGATCGAGCTCGCGAATGCGCTGGGCATTCCTCTGCTCGCCACCGACTACCCCATGTTCGAGGCGTGTGGAATGCTGTACAGGGCCGGCATTGGCGGTACGTATCGTCTTTCGCGGGCGGAGGGGAGAGGCTGTTGACGGCGAGGGATGAGCGTGCCCTGGAAATGGACTTTGCTGTGGCAAGGCAAGACTTCGCCGCGGCCGGCGAGGTTGCCAGCCGAGTCAAGCAGGTCCTCCGCCAGCTGGGCATCGCGTCCGACCTTGTGCGGCGGGCGGCCGTCGCCGCTTACGAAGCTGAGATGAACCTGGTCATACATTCGAGCGGCGGAAAGATCGTCCTGAAAGTGGATTCAGAGCGCATAGTCGTGGAGGCGCGCGATACCGGCCCCGGAATACCAGATATCGAGCTGGCCATGCGCGAAGGCTATTCCACGGCCTCCGACGAAGTGCGCGAGATGGGATTCGGAGCCGGCATGGGCCTTCCCAACATGCGGCGGTGCTCAGACGCATTTACAATCGATTCCAGTGCGGGACGCGGCACTACTGTTACTGCAGCCATTTACATAGCTAAGCCCGGGTCGTGATGATCGCGTTCCAGAGGAGGCGGTGCGAAGGTGGAGAGCAGGTTTCACTCCGTCAAACTCCTCGAGGACAAGTGCAAGGGCTGCACGAACTGCATCAAGAGATGTCCGACCGAGGCTATTCGCGTGCGCGAAGGGAAAGCGGTGATCAACGCGGCGCGCTGCATAGACTGCGGCGAATGCGTGCGCACATGCGATAACCACGCCAAAGCCATCATAGCCAACTCCCTTGAGGATCTACAGGGATTCGACTACAATATTGCGCTACCCGCCCCTGCCCTGTACTCGCAGATCGGCAGGGCCTCCGGGCCCGACGAGGTAGTGTGGGCCCTGGAGCAGATGGGGTTCGACGCAGTGTGCGATGTCTCTTTTGGCGCCGATATCGTCACTGAGTGCACTCGCCGCTACATCAAGGCGAATACTCTGCCCAAGCCCCTGATATCCAGCGCCTGCCCGGCGGTGGTGCGCCTGGTGCAGGTGAGGTTTCCGGGGCTGATTCCTCACCTTGCCAAGATGGAGAGCCCGATGTATGCCGCTGCCCGCGTCGCGCGCGCGCGCGTCGGCGCCCAGCTGCGCATCCCCGACGAGAGGATCGGCGTCTTCTTCATATCTCCGTGCGCTGCCAAAGTCACCGCCATCATATCCCCCCTGGGATCGCAGGAATCATACGTCAACGGCGCCTTGTCCATAGGCGACATCTACGGCCGTCTCATAGCGAATCTCGGCCGGGGGGGCAGCTCTCGCCCGCTCTACCGTGGCTCGGGCCTCGGTTTTGGCTGGGCGATGGATGGAGGCGAGCTTCGCGCGCTAGGCGACATGAAGGCGCTGGCGGTGGACGGAATCCACAACGTCATAGGCGTGCTTGAAGAGGCCGACAGCGGCAGGCTGAAGCGTGTCGACTACATCGAGGCCCTGGCGTGTCAGGCGGGATGCGTGGGCGGGCCTGCCAATGTGGAGAACCCTTTTGTGGCGCGAGTGCGCATGCGCGACGTGTCGGCAGGTATCGATGCCAGATCGATGGCCGAATCGCTTCAGCTGGCATGGGATTGTATAGATGAGTTCGGCGACGACTTCTTCCACATGCATGAACCCATCCATCCGCTGGCAGGCATGGAGCTGGCCGAGAGCCTGGAGTCGGCCATAGCCCGCATGGGAGAGCTGGAGAGAATCGTTCGTGAACTGCCCGGCCTGGATTGCGGTGCGTGCGGTTCTCCCACTTGCCGGACGCATGCCGAAGACGTGGTGTGCGGACGGGCAATCGAAACTGACTGTGTGTTCAAGCTACGGGAGAGGATGCAGGAGATGGCCGAGGATCTGCTGCGACTGGCCAGAACGGATCTGCCGTCGATGGCGAGGAGGGACGACGATTGACTGTGCAGGATATCGCGGACGCGATAGGCATGACGTGTGTGGCCGGAAGCTCTGGGATGGACCGCGAAGTCACGTCAGGATACGCGTCTGACTTGCTCAGCGATGCTATGGGACATGCCCAGGATGGGGCGATATGGGTCACCAGCCAGGTCCACCAGAATGTGGTGGCCGTGGCCCTGCTGCTCAACCTATCGGCCGTGGTGATCGCCGGCGGGCTCTCGCTGATGGAGGATGCGACAGCCAAGGCAGACGCACGAAGTATGGCCATGCTGTCTACGGATCTGCCCGCCTTTGAGGTCGTTGGAAGGCTGTACGAGCTGGGAGTGAGGGGGAAGGTGTAGCGATGCTCGGGGCGTGGGCCGCCGACCTGCACATACATACCTACCTCTCACCATGCGCGTCCCGGGACATGAGCCCGGGCGCCGTTGTCAGAAGATGCCGCGAGGTCGGGCTGGACATAGTAGCCATAACCGACCACAACGCCATGGGCAATGTCGCCAGGGCGATGGCGGAGGCGGCCCAAGGGCCGGCGACAGGGCCGGTAGTCATCTCCGGCATGGAGGTATGCACGCGTGAGGAACTCCATGTGCTCACCCTGCTGCCGGACCCGACCCGTGCAGCTCAGTGGGAGGCTCTGGTGAGGCGCGCACTGACCCCGGGAGAGAACGTGCCTGAAATCTTCGGCGAGCAGTGGGTGCAGGATGCGGGCTCAGGGGCGATATCCAGCGACACTGCGCTGCTGGCTGCGCCCACCCGGCTGTCGCTTGCGGACGTAGTGCGCGAAGTGACGGCGCTCGGCGGAGCGTGCATTCCGTCACATGTAGACAGGGTGGCTTTCAGCATCCTTGGTCAGCTGGGATTCGTTCCCGAAGGATTGGACATTGCGGGGCTAGAAGTCTCCCGGGCAATCAGCCGTGATGAGGCGCTCCTGCGCATGCCGCAGATCGCTGGTTACGGCCTGATATCGTCGTCCGATGCACATTCGCTGGGCGAGATAGGTACAGGTTGTTCGCTCCTTTGGATCGAAGAACCCACTGTGGCCGAGATCATCCTGGCCCTGCGCGGAGCCTGGGGCAGGCGGGTGGAGATCGAATGAGAGAGCTGTCCATGCACATACTCGATATAGCCCAGAACTCCATAGCAGCAGGCGCGAAAATGGTCAGAATAGATGTAGTGGAGGACCATGCCGCCGATACCATGACCATCACGGTGGCCGATGATGGTTCCGGGATGGACGCCTGGACCGCGCAGCGCATTCGCGACCCTTTCGTGACGTCGCGAACCACCCGTGAGGTCGGGTTGGGAATCCCCCTGTTTGCCGCAGCAGCCGAGAGGTGCGGCGGCGGGCTCGAGATCATCAGTGCGCCCGGCGTGGGCACGACCGTTAGGGCTGTGTTCCAGCTTTCGCACCTCGACCGCGCGCCCCTTGGCGACATGGCCAGCACATTGGTGGCACTTTCAGTATGTAACCCAGACATGGATTTCGTGTATAATCGTGTTCAGGGAGATGAATCCTTCCACTTCGATACAAGGGTCATCCGGGCCGAACTTGACGGCGTGCCGCTTAACCATCCGGAGGTGGCTGCGTTCATCCATGATTACGTGGAGCAGGGCGGGAGGAGGCTGGGGCAATGAAGCAGACAGGCAGGGTGCAGAGTGTCCACGGGCCTTACGTGGATGTCCTGGTCAAGCGCCCGGATGCGTGCCACGGATGTGGAGCGTGCAAGCTGGCGAGCGACGAGCCTAGGACGGTGACGGCCAGAAACGATGTGGGGGCGTCTGTGGGAGACACTGTGGAGATTGAGCTTTCGGGCGCCACACTCATGCGCGCCGTCGGCCTGGCATACGGCGTGCCACTGGTCATGTTCATGCTCGGGCTGTTGCTGGGTGAGCCCATCACCAGGAGAATCGGGCTTGCTGTCAACGCCTCGCTTGCGTCTGCCATCACGGCGTTCATCTTCCTTGCCGCAGGCTATTATGTCATTCACTATTACGACCGTTCGCTGGGCGCCGGGGCCTTCATGTCGGCGGCGACTGAAATCGTCGATTCTGCGCAGATGGAGTGCGCCCCGGAAGGATGCGTTGCAGCGGAGCGGTTCGGCGGGTCAGAGGAGAACCTATGAGAAAGGCGAAGATTCCAGATGTAGTAGTGAGGAGGCTTCCGCTTTACCTCCGGGCGGTTGAGGACTTCGACCGGAGGGATCACGTGATAGTGTCCTCCAAGGAGTTGGGCGATTTTACGGGCCTCACTCCGGCTCAAGTCAGAAAGGACTTGACATTTTTCGGTGAATTCGGTAAGCAGGGTATTGGCTATGATGTGAAGTTCCTCCGCATTCAGCTGCGGGAGATACTGAGGCTCGGCTCCGACGTGCACATCGGCCTGGCCGGGTTCGGCAATCTCGGGCAGGCGCTAGTGCATTACCATGTAGACGCACGTTCCAGGCTGGGAACGAGATTCCCGGTTTCGCCGGATAGGCTCCGTATCGTGGCCGCGTTCGATGTCGATCCAGATAAGATAGGAAGCGTGTACGCGGGGGTCCCCATCTTCCACATCGACCAACTGGCCGAAAAAGCGCAGGAGTGCGGCTTGAGGATAATGGTGAATGCTGTACCTGCGGAGCACGCCCAGGGAGTGGTCGATCGCATCGTTGCGTGTGGGATCCGGTCTATCCTGAACTTCGCGCCGGTGACTCTGAACGTGCCCGAGAACGTGAGAGTGCATTCGGCCGATCTTACGCTGGAGCTACAGAGCCTGGCCTATTACGCAGAGTGATCGGGTGTACGTGCAAAGGGGGTCCACAAGTTGTCGTCGCGCAAGTTACAGGCGATCATCCTAGTAGTGCTGGTACTAGTGGTCGCAGGCGTCGTATCAGCGTCTATGCAGCAAGAGAAGTCGGAATACTGCGGTTCCTGTCACACAATGAAACCATACTACGAGTCATGGAAGAAGTCGGGCCACGCTGAAGTGGAGTGCGCAGAATGCCACAGCGAGCGGGGCGTGGGCGGCTGGATCCAGCTCCGACGCGACCTGGGCCGCATGGCCCGAGTGGAGAAATCGGGTGCCCAGCCTGATCTCGACATAGAGATCACCGATGAGTTCTGCCTCAGGTGCCACACCAAGGCGAATAACATCAAGGAAGGCGAATCCCTGATCATACCGCACGGGCTGCACGATGCGACCGGGCTTGACTGCGCGTCATGCCACGGCGGCGCAGTTCACGGCGAAGCAGGCGAAGGCCCTGCCCGGATGAGTCACGACACCTGCATTGCCTGCCATGAAGGCATCATCTCTGACGAAGAGTCGTGCATGAAGTGTCATAAGGGCGTTGACCTGGCTGAAACCGCCAACATGATCATACCCCACGACACGCACAGCTTCATGTCGTGCGGATCATGCCATGGGCCGCAGGCGCCGCCCGAGGCCCGCCAGGCTTTCGACATGGGCCACGACCAGTGCGTGCAGTGCCACGAAGACATAATCAGCGATCCCGATTCCTGCACCACATGTCACAAGGCGCCGGATGTGACGGAGACTGCTGCGCTCAAGATCCCCCATGGAATGCATGTGTCCATCCCTTGCAGCCAGTGCCACGGGCCGCAACTGCCGCCCGAGGCCAAGGCGGCCTATGTGATGACCCACGATACGTGCCTTCCGTGCCACGAGGAAGAGATAAGCGATCCCGAAGAGTGCAGCACGTGCCACAAGACGCCTGAGGTCGCCGAGACTGCGCTCCTTAAGATTCCGCATGACATACATTCAGGCATCGAGTGCGGGGTATGCCATGGCCCACAGACGCCGGCCTCAGCCAAAAAGGCCTGGCAGATAGGCCACAACACGTGCATCGCATGTCATGAAGACGAGATAAAGGATCCTGCGGCATGCGCCACATGCCACAAGACGCCTAAAGTGACCCAGACCAAGACACTCAAGATACCCCACGCTGCACATGCAGGCGTGTCCTGCGGCACATGCCACGGCCCGCAGGCCCCGGCGTCGGCCAAGAAAGCGTGGGTCATCAGCCATGATACATGCATCGCCTGCCATACCAAGTGGATCAGCAGCGTCGATAAGTGTGAGAAGTGCCACAAGACGCCCAACATCAACGAAACCGCAGATATCCGCATACCACACGCGCTCCACGCCGATATGGTCTCATGTGGATTCTGCCACGGCCCCGAGGCCCCGCCGGCCGCCAAAGCCGCGTTCCAAATGGGCCACGACCAGTGCTCAGACTGCCACGATACTGATGACTACGACACCTGCGAGACATGTCATAAGTGGGAGTAGCGGGGGCGGGCTCGGGCGCGGGCGATAGCTTTGCAGAAACCGCGTAATGTCGAGATCCGGAGGGCCCGTTCCGGCGGGCCACTCCGGATCTTGCTTCGAACCTGATTGTCAGGACCTGCATCCGCTATATTCCGAGATAAGCTCGTTGCACCTCGGGATTGCACCTTAGTTCCTCACAGGTTCCGGCAAGCGATATTCGCCCGGTTTCGAGAACATACCCTCTCGACATGGCCGATAGGGATTTCCTTGCGTTCTGTTCGACGAGCAGTATGCTGACTCCGCGCCGGTTCAGCTCTGTGAGGGTGCTGAACGCTTTGTCGACGAATATCGGCATCAGCCCTGTAGATACCTCGTCTACCAGGAGAAGCCGGGGACTGGACATCAGAGCGCGGCCGATGGCGAGCATCTGTTGCTCGCCTCCACTGAGCGTCTTCGACACTTGATGTTTCCGTTCGTCCAGGATAGGAAAGAGAGAATACACTTCCCCCATCGACTTGTGCGTTTCCCGTGTATCTGTGCGAGAGTATGCTCCGATCAGTAGGTTCTCCTCTACTGTTAGGTCAGGGAAGACCCTGCGCCCTTCCGGAACCATGGCCAGGCCGCGCTTGGACCGCTCCCATGCAGGCAAGCGCCCGATGTCTTCACCGCCTAGAAGGATTGTTCCGCTGAACTCCCTGTGCAGTCCCATCAGGGTGCGAAGTAGCGTGGTCTTGCCGGCTCCGTTGGCGCCTATGATGGCGACGCTCTCACCTTCGTCGATACTGAACGAGATCCCGTGTATGACGCTGATGTCTCCATACCGTGCTGTAAGGTCCGTCACAACCAGCATTCTCACGCCTCCTTCCCCAGATACGCTTCAATCACTTTCGGGTCTGCCGCTATGTCCGACGGCGGCCCCTGGGCGATCTTCGTACCGAAATCGAGGACCGCTACTTCATCGCAGAGGTTCATGATGACTCCCATATTGTGTTCTACCATGATCACGGTGACATTGGTCTTTCTGACCTTGTGTATCAGTTCCATGAGATTCTCCGTCTCGCTGTAGGTAAGGCCTGCGCACGGCTCGTCGAGCAAGAGGAGTTCTGGATCGAGCGCCAATGCTCTGGCCACTTCCATGCGGCGTTGCCCAGCTATGGGAAGCTTACCTGCGATAGTGCTGTAGTGTTCTGCAAGGCCCACCAAGTCTAGGAGTGCCATCGACTTGTCGCGGATCTCGCGCGTCCCATACCCTCCAACTAGGTGAGATACTCTTCCGTAGACTCCGTGCCCGCACCCAACGATCACATTATCTAGGACGGTCATGTTCCGGAACGCATGGACGATCTGGAAAGTCCGGGCGATACCGAGACGTGCAGTCTGCGATGCGGAAAGCGAAGTTATGTCCTTTCCTTCAAAGAGCACCTTCCCCGACGTGGGCGCATAGGCGCCGCAGATTACGTTGAAGAGCGTTGTTTTGCCAGCACCGTTCGGCCCCACGATCCCGAAGATCGTGCGAGGTTTCACTGACAGGCTGACGTCGCTTAGGGCCTGTACTCCGTAGAATCGTTTGCCAACGTGATCGACTGCAAGGATGTCACGACTGCCAGCCATCATGCTTCACCTCCAGGTGCGCACTGGGTCTTGCGCCGCCGCGCCGCAACTGACCGCAGCCATTCCCAGATGAGGCTTCCATCACCTATGAGCCCGCTGGGCTGGAATCTCATCATGAGCAGCAGCAGCGCGCCGTACATAAGGTTTCGGTAGTTCACCAATGGACGGAAGATTTCGGGTGCCAGGCCGAGTGCCAGTGAACCCAGAATGGCGCCGCGCAGTGTACCTAGTCCGCCGAAAACTGCCATGGAGATAATGCTGATCGATGTGGGGAACCCGAAGTCGCGTGCGCTAATGAAGGTCATGAAATGCGCGTACAGCGAACCTGCGACGCCAGCGTAAGCTGTTCCTATGGCGAAGGCCGCGATCTTGAACCGAGCGCTGGGTATGCCAAGTGACTCCGCTGCCTCTTCGTTCTGCCCCACTGCTCGAAGAGCCAAGCCCAGCCAAGATCTGACTAATCGCCGGTCAAACCATATTCCCAGCAATACGCAGACGACCACAACTACCAGGTATTCAGGTTTTGTGAGGGCGTGGCCCAATACCGATGGGTACTCAATGCCCCCTACTCCCAATGCTCCGCCGAAGAACTGCGTGTACTGAAATACCGAGACTACTACGAAGTTGATGCCGATTGTCGTGATTGCCAGGGAATCGTCGTGCAAGCGTGTACTTATCGCGCCCAGGATGGCTCCGATTGCCGCTGTGACTATCGCAGCAGCCGGAAGCGCGAGCCAGAAAGACACACCTGCCTTGACAGACAGAAGTGCGGAGGTGTACGCGCCAATTCCGAAGAATGCAGCGTGCCCCAGCGAGACCTGACCTGTGTAGCCTGTGATGATATTGAGACCCATGGCCAGCATCATGAAGATTCCGACTGTGATTGCTATCGTGACTTGATATAGCCCCATGCCCGCTCACCTCCGTCCGAACAGGCCGTGAGGCCTGAACAGCAGAACCAGTATGAGGGCGATGAAGGCGATGGAGTCGCGTGGAAGTATGAGTCCTGCGGGCGATATGACTAGGAATGTCTCCACAAGACCCAGAATGAGGGACGCTACCACAGTACCCCAGACATTGCCCAGACCGCCGAGCACTGCGATGGCCATCGCCTTGTACGCGGGTACGCTTCCCATGGTTGGGTACACAGAGTTGTAGTAGAACCCTACTAGCGCGCCAGCTGCCCCCGCAACCGCTGAGCCGAGGAGGAAGTTGGTCCCGACGGCGCGATCGATGTTGACACCGAATGCCGACGCGGTCTCAAAGTCCTGTTCGGTGGCTCTCCATGCCAGGCCAAGGCGGGTTCGGTGGATGATGAACCATGCAGCGATCAGTAACATTACCGAGGCAATCAGGACCACTAGCTGATTGCCGGTCATGTGAGATGTCTCGAATTGGTCAAGCCCGAATGGCGCTCGCACGGGAAGGGGGAGAACGTAGGGACCCGCCACTAGTCGAAAGAGGTCTTCCATGAGCGTAAACATGCCAATGGACGCAATCAGGGATACGACCTTCGATTCGGCTAGGAGCGGCCTGTAAAGCCATTTCTGCATAAGCAGGCCTACCAATCCGCATCCGAGCATGGCCGCTGCGGTCACGAAGGCGAGATTTGGACTGACGCGCGATGCCAAGACTGCCAAGTATCCCCCAAGCGCAAAGATGCCGGCATGCGATATGTGGAGTATCCTCAAAACGCCGTAGACCATGGTAAGGCCCAGCGTGATCAGGGCATAGATCATCCCCATGGTTGTGCCGTTCGCCAGCTGCTGCCAGAGCAATTGTGATCACTCCTTACTGGAAGCGAGTTGGACAGGGCTGGCAGCGCCTCACGTGTGGCCGCTCGCCGGCTGTGAGACGCCGCCAATGGTCGGATCTTTACTTGTCTGGTGGTGTGATGATGGCAGGGTCGCTGACCTCGCCATAGTAGCGGAATTGCCCATCTTTGACGACTTGGGCCTGTATGGGCTTGGTGCATTCACCCAGTGCGTTGAACCCGCTGATTGTACCGGTTGCGCCGTCGAAGTTCCGAGTCGAGGCGATCGCATCACGTATTGCCTTAGGATCGGTTGACTTGGCCCGCCGTAGGGCGTCGGCTATGACCAGGAAGGCGTCGTAGTTCGACGCTCCTACCATGTCCGGCTCCATCTTGTAAAGCTTTCTGTACCCGTCGATAAAGGCCCTCGCTGCTGGGCGTGCGTCATCTCTGTTCAGGTTTGTAACGATGATCACACCCTCGGATGCTTTGCCCGCAATTTCGATGAACTTCGGAGAATCGAAGCCTTCTTCGCCAAGGATCTGGGACTTGAGACCCATATCCTTGGCCTGCTTACAGAACTGGGCCGCTTCGTTGTAGTATCCGCTGGTGAACACGACATCCGGATTGAGCTGACGGAGTCGAGCTAGATAGGGGGTGAAGTCCATCTCGCCAAGGGGATAGAGAGTCTCCCACACAATCTTGATCCCAAGCTGAGCCGCTCTTGCACGAAAACCTTCAGCAAGGGCACGGCCGAAGTCGTTATCCATCGTCATCTGGCAGGCGGTTTTGGCCTTCAAGAACTTGCCCGCTACATCGCCCGCTGCTGCGCCCTCTATTGGTCCCAGCATCCCCACGCGGAACACGAAATCGCCCGCCCTGGTGATATCGGGGTGGACCGCAAACCCCGCTACCATAGGGAGCCTTGCCTGCTGGTATATGGGAGCCACAGCTCTCATCGGGGCGCTATAAGAACCGCCGACGACTGCCGCGACTTTGTCCTGTTCAATCAGCTTGGCTGCTACCGCGACAGCTTCTTTTGCATCAGCTCGGTCATCGTAGATCACGAGCTGTATCGGGCGACCGTTGATGCCGCCAGCGTCGTTGATCTGCCTGACAGCAAGCTCTACAGACTGCCGGACACTGAGCCCGTCGGCAGCGGCGAACCCGGTGAGAGGCGCATGCAACCCGATCTTGATGGGATCTGCACCGATAACGGACACGGCCAGAGAACACACGACCAGACCAGTGAATGCGATCAAGAGCCACCTGAATGGATTTCGCATCGTTGGGCACCTCCAAATCTGCCTTGTAGTCGATCCGCTTTCGCCATGATGCAGACGCATTGCCTAGATGAGCGGCAAGACACTTCCCGTAGCTAGCCCATCAGATGCACCTCCTCGCGGCACAGATCACGCCCGTGTTGAGCGGCGGGTCTGGGGGCGGGCAGAGGCGTTGGGCCCGAGCTGCAGAATCAGAACCCCCACGACTACTGCAACCGCGCCAACTATCTGCGGCGCCTCCATTCTCTCCCCAAGAATCGCGTATGCGAGGATCGCTGTGGCAGCAGGCTCAGCCATACAAACGATGCTGGCATGACTGGCCTCGACATGGCTGAGCGCCTTGACGTAGAGCGCGTATGCGCCAAGCGTAGGGCCCAGAGCTAGGGCAACAATCAACCACCATGCCTGATCGGGCAAACCCCAGAGCTGGCCAAGGCGAGACGATGAGAACAGGGCAAGGAACAGGCTCCCGAAAGCCAGGGCGTAGAGCACAGTGGTCGATGATCTGTATTTTGACAGCGAGTGCTTGCTTAGGATGGTATAGGATCCGTAGGTGATGGCAGCAGCGATTCCCGTGGCGATTCCCGCGGGATTCGCGACGAGGCGCTTTGGATCGTAACCGCCGGCCACGAGGAAGCAACCAAGGAGCGTGACGACGAGTGAAAGCCCCTTTGCCGGCGTGAAGCGTTCTTTGAAGCGGAGAGAGGCTACAATGGCGACGAAAATCGGAGATGTGTACAACAGGATTACGGCTGTTGTCGCGGAGGTTCGGGCAATTGCTTCGAAGTACGATAGATAGTTGAGGGCGACGCCGACGAGCCCGAACGCGATGAAGAAGGGCACGTCCTTTGCGTCTATGTGGAGTGCAGCGCGATTCGTGAATGACAGGATGATCAGGAGCGCGGAAGACGCGATGACTCCCCGCGTGGTCACCAGAACGACCGGGTCTATCTCGTATCTGTAGATGAGCACTGCGAATATACCTAGGGTTCCCCAGATCGTGGCAGCCATCAGGGCCAGAGTGTACCCGAGAAGCGGGCGGCGTTGCGGATCATGCCCAGCGTATTCTGCGTTTCGGCAGAATCGAGACCCGGCGGGATCAGGATCGCTCGACCCCTCAGGCAATAGGCTCTCCGATGATGGGGCAGTGTCGTAACCGTGGCGAGACACGGAAACCGGTGCACACTCGCCCGATGGCTGACTGTCCAAGGTGCTACCTCCTCGATCAACCACTCTCGGCTGCATGGGAGATAGACGATGACTGCCGACGATTACCGCTAAACGCCATGCTTCTTGGGCTGCTTACGCTGCTGCTTGCGGTGCTACCTGTTCGTCTTACTCTCCGGTCTGCCACACGCCCAGTAAGTATTCTGCGCTGCGAACGCGATTCCTGCGGGAGTTGCGCTGCGGCTGTGAAGGGGGATTAGCGGGTCAGATCAGTCACATGGCCCAACCGCCTCAATTGACCTCATGCCTGCCATACGCAATACTGTACCTAGTCACTCGGAGAACTGCCATTGCACAGTCATGAAAGGCGGCGTTCTTGTGGTGCCGAACCATTCAGGCCACGCGCACATCGGCTGTGTCGCAAGCGTGCCAATATTCAGCGGTCTCCCCCATGATACTCTGCTGCAGTTGGCTGCAGCGGTGAGGCACAGGGAGTTCCGTCGAGGTGCGCTTATTGCGTCCTATAGCGATCCTATCGACAACCTCATAGTAGTTGCGTCGGGGAGGCTGAGGGTAGTGCACACGTCCCCCTCGGGGAGGGAGCAGATCGTGCGTGAGGTTGGCCCCGGCGAATTCCTGGGCGAGCTCGGGCTGGTTGCTGCTGCCCGCTACGACGGAGACGTTATCGCCGCTGACGACACTCAGGCCTGCATGCTCTCAAAGGACGCAGTCCGCCGGGCGATATCGTCTAGCCCTGAGGCATCGATGCGGCTCATTGAGTCGCTGGCCCGGCGACTTGCCCGGGCGGAGCAGGTAATGGGCGATTTGGGCGCGCGCGATGTAGGCCAGCGCCTGGCGGCGGAATTGGTCCGCGCCGCCCAGGGCGGCTGCGAGTGCTCAGGGAGACGCGAGTCGAACGCTGTGGTCCTGCCGGGCCCGTGGTCGGAGATGGCGGCCCGCCTGGGTACCACGCCCGAGAGCCTCAGCCGCAGGCTTCGCACCTTTGAAGATGAGGGACTCATATCCCGTCCCGCTCCTGAAGCCGAATCTGACCCCGACGGGGCCCGGCGAGTTGTCATCATTGATCTGGAACGGCTGCGCGAGATCTCGGGACTGTAGATCCCCCACCACGCCCCCAAAAAGCAGCTCTGCGCGGCGATGGCTTCTGGGGTTTCGGGGGTCCATCGGGGGTCCATCGGGGGTCCATCGGGGGTCCATCGGGGGTCCATCGGGGGTCCCTGGGCATCCCAAGCGCTCTAGGGCAGGTTTTTCCTCTGAACAACCTTGTTCAGATCCCGCTGTACATTGCTTACATCGCTGGAAAGGATGCGGGTCGTGCTCATTGGCCGAATACCCTGCGCGGAGGGCCTGCCTATGCTCGAAGGCATCAGTTGTAGGTGAAAGTGGCCTTGCGCAGGGCTTTAGGCAAAACAGCGTTTAGCAGGGCGTTAGCGAACCTATAAGAAAAGAGTACGGTTTTTAGCGGAGCCTAGTCGGAAAGTACTAGGTTTTGACTGGCATTGGATAAAATCGGAGGAACATGGGGCTTCCTGGGGAACGGGAGGTCGTCTTGGGGCCTTCTCGGGGAGACTCGGGAGATATGCGCTAGCGACCATATTATGTAACCCGCCTCTGCCTGCAGATTTGCCAAGACCTTGGCTCCATAAAAAGGAGGCGCCGTTGACGGCGCGAATTCAGACAACTCGTACCTGCCAAACCACGTAGAATCCTAACAGGTCGCCAAACAAACCTATTCGAAAACGAACAGGATGCCGTCCGGCCCTTTTCCTCCAAACCAGGTGGGCGCGTATGCTCTATTCGGGCTTGACGTAGGTCAATGCGTGGCCCACAGCGCGTGTGGCACACTGTAATCGACAGCGCGAATGCTGATCAAGGGAGGTAGTCCAATGTCGGATATTCGTCGTGAGATGATAATGCTCTCGGGTCTCAATTGCCCCACGTGCGCCGCCAAGCTGGAGAAGGCTGTTCAGTCCACTCCCGGGGTGACCGAGGCGAAGGTGGTCTTTGGAGCAGGTAGCCTCAACGTTGAGTACGACGCCACGGTCGTGCCTTATGAGAGAATCGCCGAAGTCGTATCGAGGATGGGCATGACTGTGACCGCGCGGGTGCCTGGGTCAGCCTCGAGGTAAGCGCTATGAACCTGTCTGCCGTGAATTGGCTGATGATTGCCGTCGCGATAGCGGCGGGCGCTCCCATCGCGAAGGAGGCAGTGACTAAGCTCAGGATGCGTCAGTTCAGTATTGCGCTCCTTGTGGTGCTGGCCTCCATAGGAGCTGTGCTCATAGGCGAGGCGTGGGAGGCCGCAGTGGTGACTGTGCTGTACGTCCTTGGAGGGTGGCTCGAATCAAGAACCCTGGCGCGCACGCGCTCCGCCCTGAAAGAGCTGGTGGATGCGATGCCGCGCACAGCCAGGGTGCGGCGCGGCGACGATATCGTGGAGGTGTCAGCCTACGAGGTAGTCAGGGGCGATATCGTAGTGGTCCGCCCGGGCGATCTGGTCCCGGTGGACGGCGAGGTCATATCCGGGAGCGCCTCCCTCGATACGTCGTCGGTGACGGGCGAATCGATGCCCATGGAGGCCGGGGTGGGAGCCCGTGTGACCAGCGGCTCAGTCTCTCTGGGAGGCTATCTGGAAATCCGCGCAGAGCAGGTAGGCGCCGACACCACATTCAGTCAGCTCATATACCTCGTGGCCGAGGCAGGCGAGCAGAAACCCAGAGTCCAGCGTACACTGGATAGATTCGCTCAATGGTACACCCCGTCGGTCATAAGCGCATCTGCGCTAGTCTACCTGGTCAGCCGCGACATGCATCTCGCTCTCACGTTTCTCGTGATCGCCTGCCCCGGCGCCCTGGTGGCCGCTGCACCGGTTGCCATGATCGCCGGGTTGGGCTCGTCCGCCCGTCGCGGTGTGCTGATCAAGGGCGGCGAACGCCTGGAGCGCATTGTGGGCATTGACACTGTGGCATTTGACAAGACAGGCACCTTAACCCGGGGCCGGCCCAGGGTGGTGGCGGTAGAGGCCTTTGAAGGATCGTCGCCGCAGCAGGTTACGGCAGCGGCGGCCTCAGCCGAACTGCGATCGGAGCACCACCTGGCGTCCGCGATACTGGCGCGGGCGGAGGCCGACGGGGTCGCCCCCCTGCCTGCCCACGATTGGGACCTTCGCCCGGGCCAGGGAGTGGTGGCTGTCACCGAAGACGGGCGGCAGGCAGCCGTCGGGAACACCGCTCTCATGAAGGCACTGGGGGTTGCCGTCTCGCCTGAGCAGCTCGCTGCCGTGGAGGGCCGCGAAGCAGAAGGCGAAACAGTAGCTCTGGTATCGCTCGCCGACCGTGCAATCGGGCTGATCGGAATAGCGGACGAACCCAGACCAGATGCTGCGCAAGCCATAGCCGCCCTGCGCGATGCGGGCATCGATCGGATTGTGATGCTCACAGGCGACAACAGGCGCGCGGCTCTGCATATCGGCGCTGCCCTCGGCATACATTCTGACCACATCCGGGCAGGCCTGATGCCCGACGAGAAGGTGGGCGCCATTCGCGATCTGCAGGCAGCCGGAGCGCGGGTGGCCATGGTCGGCGACGGCATCAACGATGCACCTGCATTGGCAATGGCGGATGTGAGCATAGCCATAGGCGCTTCGGCAACTCGGGCCGCCATGGAGGCGGCCGACATCGCCCTGATGAGTAACAACCTGATGAGGATACCGCAGGCCATGTCGCATTCTCGGAGAATACTGCGGGTCGTGCGCCAGAACGTAGCCTTGGCAGTGGGAGTGGTCCTGTTCCTGCTCGCAGGCGTGCTAGCAGGCCGAGTGCACCTCGCGTCAGGCATGGCAGTGCATGAAGCCAGTATCCTTGCGGTCACACTCAACGGGATGCGTCTGCTGAAACAGCCTAGAAGAGGCTGATAAATGGGGCGCAGACTCGAGAATGGCAGACCAAGCCATCGGCAGGTAAAGTCGTAGCGATAGCGAAACACCAGGTCAATAATCTGACTCCGAATGAGCCTTTCGGGAGGTGATGGCGGATGACTGGGGACCGAACAAGAAAGATCAAGTGGGCAGGCGCACTGCTTCTGGTGCTGCTGCTGATCACGGCAGCGGTTGTCCTCGCAAGGTGGGGTAACGCTGGCAGAACGATCACCTCTCGCACACGGATTGAGGGCGCGTCCGGAGACGATGCCGACAGTCGCACGCCCGAGGGGGTCGACGGGGATTCGTGCGCACCGACTGGCTGAAGGCCGTGACAAGCGGCCTGGACGGCCGCACGGTGACACCTGACACTAGCGCACGGCAGATGCAGAGGGGAGGCTGTATGACCAGATGAAGTGGCGGGGGCTCGGAAAGACGGTTGTGATGTTTGTAGTCGCGAGCCTGCTCGGGTGGGTTGTTTGTATTGCCGTTGATCCGCGCATCGCAGCCATGAATCTTCATCCTGATATCCGCACCGGGCTGAGCATAGCAAGTCACGGCGTAACAGCTCTTGTCGGTCTCCTAGTTGCCGAGAAGCTGTTCGGGAAAAGCGGGGTCAGGCGCTAAGGCTCGGGTGGCAACCGCGCTCGCGCTTTGTCCGCAGAATCCCCCGTGTCCGGCTATCGTCCATAGAATGGCCGGACTGTCGCCCATGGACCATGTCATACTGAAGGATAGCCGCCACGCCTCACTGCGCGGCGACGGACCGGGTGTTTTCGCGACGCTCGGTCCTTAGCATAGTTGTGGCTAATGAAAGGTGAGGACGGATTGAGTCACATGGGAATAATCAACGCTGGGCAGGGTGCCGGCGCAGTTCAGTCTGGCGCCCGTGATCCGCTGGTGTTGCCTAGTGTCGCCCGGGTCGGTCGCTGTTTGGGCTGGGGAAGGAACCCGGAGAGGGTTCCGTTTCCTAGCCGCCCTGCGGCCTGCCTCAGGTACATCGGCGACTATTACCCATCGCTGCCTGTGTGGGAGCACAGAATGGATGGTGGCCTTGACTACTCCTACACCCAAACCATGGGCGTGACAGGCATGGCCTTCGGCCTTCTGTGGACGCCCGGCTGGAGCCCGGGCAACTCCAACATCATGTCAACTGCCGACCCCGGCAAAACCCGCAGTCACGAACATCCCAGCTAGAGCGCGTGGGCCGACACTGCCCGCCTCGGCCTCGCGGCTGGCGGTGAGGTCCGTGACCGGATCCTGTACCCTACGGGACACCTTTTTGGGCCATCCTGCGTCGGTTTGCCCAGGAAGTGCAAAAACCCTGTCCCACAGGGCACAGGTCCGCGACGCCCCTCGGCGACCGGCGGGCCCGGCAAGACCCGCAGTTGCGAACATCCCAGCTAGAGCGTGTGGGCCGAGAATGCCCGCCTCGGCCTCGCGGCTGGCGGTGAGGTCAGTGACCGGATCCTGTACCCTACGGGACACCTTTTTGGGCCATCCTGCTTCGGTTTGCCCAGGAAGTGCAAAAACCCTGTCCCACAGGGCACAGGTCCGCGACGCCCCTCGGCGACCGGCGGGCCCGGCTACAGGGAGGACGCTTTCTTAGGTGGATTGACCCCAAAAGGGAGACATTTTCACCGTCCGTCGCCTGGTGCCCGCGGTTGACCCGCAGATATGTCAAGGTTATGATTGTATTCGGGGTCTAGCACTCGTTATCGCTATGCAGTATGGCTCGCTATGCAGTATGGCTCGGTATGCCCTATGGCTCGCTATGCAGTATGGCTCGGTATGTAGTATGGCTTGGTATGCAGTATAGCTTGGTATGACGTGGGGGTGACTTGATGTTCAGGATTATGGAGAAGCGCCTCCTGGCGCCCGCTGTGCATCAGCTGGTGGTGGAAGCACCTCTTGTAGCGAGGAGAGCGCGCCCGGGCAATTTCGTGATTGTTCGCACAAATGAGGCTGGTGAGAGGATCCCGCTCACCATCGCCGACTATGACCCTGAGCAGGGGACTGTCATGCTGGTAGTCCAGGAAGTCGGCAAGAGCACGATGGACATCGGCATGATGGAGGCAGGCGATTCGTTCACAGACGTAGCAGGCCCGCTTGGACAGGCCACTCCGATCAAGAAGGTCGGAACAATAGTGGGCGTGGCTGGCGGAATTGGCGTGGCTCCGCTCCTGCCACAGATAAAGCTGCACAAGGAGATCGGCAACCACGTCATCACTATCGTGGGCGCGCGCACTCGCGATCTGTTGATCCTGAAAGACGAAACCGAACAGGCCAGCCACGAGGTGATATTCGCCACCGACGACGGCACTTTTGGATACCATGGTTTCGTAACAGGCGCCCTGGAAGAGCTGATCAAGCAGGGTCGGCAGATTGACGAGGTTACCGCTATCGGCCCTGTGCGCATGATGCAGGCCACCTGCAATCTGACCCGAAAGTACAACATTCCGACCCTTGTCAGCCTCAACGCGGTCATGGTGGACGGCACCGGCATGTGCGGGTGCTGCAGGGTTACCGTGGGCGGCGAGACCAAGTTCTCCTGTGTTGACGGCCCCGACTTCGACGGGCACAAGGTTGACTTCGATGAGCTGGCGTCAAGGCAGGCCTTCTTCCGTGATGAGGAGAATCTCGCACGCGAACTGGCCGAACAGAAGAGAGGTGGATGCAGGTGCCACG
>ERZ795061.2061-NODE-2061-length-18845-cov-5.305801_pt1 | contig 18845 bp, 12 predicted proteins | sample MGYA00375145_ERZ795061 | MGnify/ENA primary metagenome ERZ795061 (study PRJEB30190, sample SAMN05720144) | anaerobic digester metagenome | isolation source: active sludge of municipal wastewater-treating anaerobic digesters | place: USA | collected 2014-12-22 ... | reverse complement strand
GTATGAAAGTTAGCATTATTGGCGGCGGCGTAATCGGTTTATGCAGCGCTTACTATTTACAAAAAGAAGGATACGAAGTAACCGTTATTGAAAGAGGAGACATAACCGATGGTTGTTCTTTTGGCAACATGGGCTATATGTCGCCCAGCCATTTTGTTCCGCTGGCCAGCCCGGGTATTATCGCCGAAGGTATCCGGCATATGCTCAGCAGCAGCAGCCCGTTCTATATTAAACCCAGGCTGAACTGGGACCTCATGCAATGGGGTTTTCATTTTTGGAAGAACAGCAATGCTTCTACAGTAAAAAAACATGCACCGCACCTCAATAATATTTTACAGTTGAGCCGGCAATTGATAAATGATATGCGCAATGAGATCGGCGATACATTCGATATGGAAGAGATCGGTTGCCTGATGATGTGCAAACAGCAGAAAACACTGGAGCATGAATTTCATTTAGCCGATGACGCCGAAAAATTCGGGCTGAAAGTGGAACGGTTAAAACGGGATGCTGTACAGCGGTTAGAAACAGAGGTAGAAACAGATGTGGCAGGTGCTGTATTATTTAAAGACGACTGTCATTTCAACCCCGGAAAAATGATGACCGCCCTGAAAAATGACCTGGAAAAGAAGGGAATAAACTTTCAACTCAATACAACCGTTACCGGCTTTGAAAAAACAGGCAACAAAATTTCATCCGTAATAACTGATAAAGGAAAGTTTGATTGCAATGAAATAGTGATCGCCGCCGGAAGCTGGCTTCCCCTTGTAGCAAAAATGATGGGCATTAAATTATTACTTCAGCCGGGCAAGGGCTATAGTCATACCTACGATCAGGTAGAAAAGAATCTTAAGTATCCGGCTATTTTGGTGGATGGCCGCTGCGCCATTACCCCCTGGAAGCAGCAGCTTCGTATTGGCGGCACCATGGAACTCAGCGGAATCAATAATAAAGTGCTGGTAAAACGGATGCAGGGCATTTATGATTCAGCTAAGCTTTTTTACCCGGGATTAAAGATCGGTTTTCCTCCTGTTGATAAGATATGGAACGGACTACGACCGGTAACACCCGACGGCCTGCCTTATATTGGAAAAGTTTCAGACTATGAGAATGTCGTCTTCGCCGGCGGCCACGCCATGCTGGGCATTTCTGAAGGAACGGGCACCGGTAAATTAGTGAGTGAGATCATCCGGCATAAAACAACATCTATTGATATCACCGCATTTAAACCACAACGGTTTTAAATGTTGCTATTGCTTATTAACCGAATCTTTTTGTTTCTTCTTTAATAAATTATCGAACAGTCCTTTTACCGATTCTTTGGTTTTGTTCGCCGGGTTTTTAACCGGGGTACTGTCTTTTACCGCAACCGTATCTTTTCCACCAAACAGCTTTTTACGCAATTCTTCTTTGGCGGCATCTGCCAGTTGCTTTTTAACCGAATTGAGTGTGTCTTTGGCAGCATTTTTTGCACTGTCTATTTTAGCCTGTGCAAAATCCTTTACCTGCTGCTGCAACTGGTCGGCCAGTTTTTCGCCGCTCTGTTTCAGGTCTACCTTAATGGTGGGGTTTCTTATCGTTCCGGCAAGACCCAGCTTAAGGTTCACCATATCGCCCACACTCAATGGAACACCCTTACTGTTTACAGCAGTTACCAGGTTATTCACCAGCTGGTTTCCCTGCGTGCCCATCAGCGCCCTGGGCAGTTTAAGGTTGATGGCATAATTGATCGATTCATCAAAACCCTGCAGGCCGCCGATCTCCATCTCTATATTCTTCACTTTAACCGTAAAAGGTTTAACCAGCAATTTGCCGTTCGAGAATTCAAAGAAAGTCTTCACATCCTTCATCGACAACTGTTCAAGTTCTTTTACATTCAGCGTAGATGCAATCTTATCCAGTGGGGCAAACTTACTCAGGAATCCTTCAATCAAAAACAAAGTACCGTTGCCTGAAATGGTGTTCATATCCACGCTCATATTATCTCCCAGTTTTCCATTAGCCGATAACACAGAAGTAAGTTTACCCGCCAGAAATTTCCCGATCGGCATCAGTTTCTGTGCCGTATTGAAAGCATAAAATGTTTTTTGTATGTCCACGCCTGCCACATCGTAACCCATTGCGATCACAGGCTTTGCTTTACTTTCTTTTGTACTGTATGAACCATTGATCTTTATGGTGCCATCCAATGCATTGCCGCTGACATTGTTCAGCTTTACAGCCTCATCCGCTACTTTCAATGAACCTGTTAGATTTTGTATATCGATCTTATCATAAATCAGCCTGTCGATCTTTGTAGCCAGGATTATATCCAGGTTAGCAGGTACGGCAAACGGCGCTGATCTATTGCCGGCAGATGTTACGGTATCTGCTGTTACACCCATCCAGTCGTTCAGGTTTACCTTATCTGCATTAAGGGTAAGATCAGCACGCAAAGGTTTATCGCTTAAAAGATAACTCAGCAGGTTATTGATCTGTCCGCCACCACTGAAATTCGAATTCATGTATTGGCCGCTGAGGTTGGATACATCAATTTTGGCGGGCGTGAAATTGGTATGCACCGTGTTTATCTTAACTCCCGTTGGATAATCCGGGGAAGTATAATTGAATTTATTTACGTCGATGGTACCTCCTGCATAGAAGTTGGCATACTGCTGATTTTCTATATCCTTCACATTGCCCCTGATGTTCACATCGGCATTCATAAGGCCTGCAATACTTGTTCCTTTTTGCAACTTTATATAATTGGCCACCTGCGACAGGTCGAGCTTTCCTTTTGCAGCCGCATCCACAAACATATTGCTGACAGGCTTTTTAACCAACAGGCGAAAATCGAAAGGATCCTTGTCTATTTCCAGGTGTCCGTTGGTAATATCCACTACGGTATTATCGGTTTGTCCATCGGCATTATCAACCACCGCATTGAAATTGATATGCTCTACCGCTTTGGGCAGATCGGTATATTTAAAAGAGCCTTCTTTTACCGTCATGACCAAATGATAACCCGGCATGGTTGAATCGCTGTACACTCCTTTTATGAATCCATCAAAGCCTGCATTACCGGTTGCTGTTACTTTATCAAACTCTGTTTTATAAATGGCCGGCACCAGCGACAGGATATTTTTAAAATCGGTGGAAGCCGACTTAAACTTCAGATCCATATCATACCCATTGGCAATACTTTTTAAACGACCGCTGCCGGCTATCTTCAATTCATTCAGCAGCATATCCATCGCATCAAAACTGTAGGTGCTGGTCTTATTGTCGATCTTAATATCCGTATCAACCCTGGTTTTTACTTTCGAAAGAAAAGGAATAGCCCCATACGTGTAGGTAACAGCATCCGCAGTGGTGGTTGTTTTCAGCACGAACAGGTCGGAAGTAAAATCACCGCTGCCGGAATGGTTGAGGTTTTCGACCACCGCACTCATATCGCTTTGTGCATCGGTATAATTAACATATCCGTTACTGATGGCGTATTTTTTCAGTTGCAGGTTAAAGGGTTTGCTTTCTGTATTCGTATTTGTTTTACCGGCTTCTTCTTTTACAATGTCCCAGTTGGCAAGACCTTCTTTGGTTACGATCGCATTGATCTTCGGGCTTTGCAGGTAAATGCTGTAAATGTTCATATTCTTGCCCCGGATAAAACTCATGATATCCACCGTGGCATCCAGCCGCTCTGCCTGCAATAAAGTATCGGCAGCAAAAACACCGGCACCAGTCACCTGCAGTTCATCCAAACCAATACTTACTTTTGGAAAATGACGGAAAAAAGAAATGTCCACCTCTTTAAAATCAACTTTTGCATTGATGTTCTTGTTGATCTCTGATTTAATGAGGGAGATTATCTTACCACGGAAAATATAGGTGGATGCTACCAGCAGGCCGATCAGCACAACCAGGCTTACCAGGGATATTTTAATGATCTTCTTCAGTTTTTTCATGGGGGCTAAACGTATGGTGCAGGCAAGGTACCCAAAAACTATTCCAAACCTATCTCGTAATGCATTTCGGGTATCTCCACGTCAGCAAAACCTTTGCGGATAAGCCGTTGCTGAAATTCCTGCTGAACATGATATTCTCCGTGAACCAGGAATAGCCGCTTCACCCGTTTGGGATCCTGGCAGGCCAGGAACTGGCACAGGTCATCGTAATCGCCGTGGGCGCTCATACTTCTTATAGAACCGATCTCGGCATTCACTTCATGCGCCACGCCATATATATTCACTTCCTTTCTGCCATCGAGCAATTTACCGCCCAGGGAATGGGGTTCGCAATACCCGGTGAATAAAATGGTGTTATGACTGTTCTCAATATTATTACTGATATGATGCTTTACCCTGCCGGCATCGGCCATCCCGCTTGCCGAAATAACCACGAAAGGCCCATTTCGGAAGTTCAGCAACTTTGATTCATCCACTGATTTAATGAACTTCAGTCCTTTAAATCCAAACGGATCACTATCACTCTGTAATAGCTTCTGAATGGTTTTATTAAAATACTGCGGGTAGTTTTTTATGATCTGGGTGGCTTTTACACTCAGGGGACTATCCACAAAATAATTAAGATCTGGCAGTCTTCTTTCCAGTTCCAGCTGGTTAAGTGCATATAATATCTCCTGTGTTCGTCCCACACTGAATGCGGGAATGATCAGCTTCCCTTTCTTTTGAATACAGGCTTTTTCTATCCATTTCAATACCTGGTCGGGCGTGGTGGTATTTACATCATGCAAACTGTTTCCATAAGTTGATTCCAGTAAAATATAATCGGCCTGTGAAAATACTGCCGGCGATCTTAAGATCACATCCCGGTATCGGCCCACATCGCCGCTGAATGTGATACGGGTGGTCTTTCCATCTTCTTTTACTTTTAAATGTACGGCAGCGCTGCCAATGATATGCCCGGTATCGGTGTATTGCACCTGTACGTTTTCATCAATGGTATACCAGTTATCGTAATCCACTTCCACAAAATAATCCATGGCTGCCATGGCATCGGCTGTATCGTACAAGGGTTTCAGGTATGGCAGTCCGTCCTGCGCCCTTCGCTTGTTCTCGTACTTTATCTCACTTTCCTGTATCCCGGCAGAATCTTCCAGCATTACTGCTGATAATTCTTTGGTGGCCGGCGTGCAGAATATCTTTCCATCAAACCCGTCTTTTACAAATTTTGGAATAAGGCCGCTGTGGTCAATATGCGCATGCGACAAAATAAGATGCGTCACTTCCGACGGCTCAAAGCCCCAGGCACGGTTCATGGCATCGGTTTGTTTTCCCATACCCTGGAACATGCCGCAGTCTAGTAAATACTTTTTTCCGTTCTTTAATGTAAGCAGGTGTTTGCTTCCGGTTACGGTACGGGCGGCGCCGTGAAATGCTATTTTCATACCCTTGTCCCCTAAAGGGGAACCTTAATTCAATGTCCTCTGCTGCATAGCACAGAAAATAATTGAATTAAGTTTTAAAATCTTTTAAAATGATTTCTATGCAAATCATAAAACTATCTGTTTATTAAATACAAATTCAATTCTTATACCCTTGCCTTTAGTTCCCCCTTTAGGGGGCCGCTCCCAGCCAGGCCATCATTCCCACTCCTATCTCAATGGCTCTTTCATCAATATTAAAGGTAGGTGTATGTACGCCACTGGTTATTCCTTTTTCTTTATTACCTGCGCCCAACCGGAAGAAACAGGCAGGTACCAGGTGTGAGTAGTACGCAAAATCTTCGGCGCCCATCCGCAGTTCTGTTTCTTCTACATTTTCGGCTCCCATGTATTCTTCGGCTTTTTTCCAGGCAGCATTGCCCAGCGCTTCGTCATTTAAAACAAAAGGATAGCCTACATCAATATGAATATCGGCTTCAGCGCCCATGGCGCTCACCAATTCCAGCGTTTGTTTTTTTATGAGTTCATGCGCTTTAAAACGCCATTCTTCATTCATGGCCCTGAATGTTCCCATCAGTTTCACTTCGGATGGTATCACATTCGTTGTTGTACCCCCCTGGAAGGAAGTAATGGACAGTACAGAAGGGTTGAAGGGGCTGTTGTTCCTGCTTACAATCTGCTGCAGGCTTACCACTAACTGCGAAGCAATTAAAATAGTATCTGCCGTGTACTGCGGCGCTGCCGCATGGCCTCCTTTGCTTTTTATTGTGATATAAAGTTCATCGGCGCTGGCCATTACCATACCGTTTCGGAAACTCAGTTTACCCGTTTCCAGCCCCGGGTGAACATGAAGCGCAAATATTTTTTCCGGCTTTGGATTTTCCAAAACTCCTTCTGCAATTAATAAGCTGGCGCCTCCCGGATTTTTTTCTTCCCCGGGCTGAAAGATCAGCTTCACCGTTCCCTCCCACTCATCCTTCAGTTCATTTAAAATTTTTGCAGCGCCTAATAAACAGGTGGTATGCACATCATGTCCGCAGGCATGCATCACACCAATGTTCCTTGATTTATAATCAACATCGTTTTCTTCGGTAATGGGCAATGCATCCATATCGGCACGCAGGGCGGTCACTTTCTTACCCGGGTTCTTCCCTTTAATAAGACCAACAACACCCGTTGTAGCTTTTACTTCAAACGGAATACCCCATTCTTTTAATTTTTGCTGAACAAAGGCAGATGTTTCAAATTCTTTATAACTCAGTTCGGGGTTTGCATGCAGGTGATGCCGGATATTGATAAACTCATTGGCGTAGGTTTTGGCTGATTGCTGAATGCGTTGTTTTATCATGCAATAAAAATAACGGTAAACCCGCAAAATAAAAAGGAGTTTCCCTGCTGAAACTCCTTTACACATATTTTAACGGATCTTATTTTGAATCCAGTTCTTTCAATTTATCGGGTTTCAGTTCCACCATTTCGGGAAGAAGATAAACGGCACCGGTTACTATGCCCGACTTCATGATGATGTCGCGGCATTTTTCAGCATCCTTCTTCTCTGTAAAATCACCAAACTTCATTTTAATGAACGGTGACTGGTAGGTCATTACCACTTTTTCTTCGGGGAATGTTTGCAAAAGGTAGGCCCGCACTTTCATGGCATAATCCCGGTTATTGGTCTTTAATACAAACAACCGGTACCCCTTGGTAAAACGGCTTGCATAGCTGTTTATCTCTGCCTCGGCCTTTGCCAGTATATCCAGCCGGGGATCTTTATTTACCACTACTTTAGGCCGGGCACTGTCAGCAGCAGCCTGGGCCAAGGCCGTGGCCGAAAAAAAGATCCATACCAATATGCCTGCTAGTTTTTTCATACAGCGTCGTTTTGCAAAAACCATTCCATACAGCTTTATCATTTTATCACATATCCCGGTCAAAGCTATCATTTTATGCGCAATGCCCCGTTGTTTATCCACAAGAAGCTTTTTGTATCGTAAAATTACGCCATACCTGGGGCTAAATTATACAGGTGGCGGTTTTGGCAATTAATCATTTGTTATATTTATCGCCCAATCAAAAAATAACTGCATGCAAAAACTAAGACCCCTGTTGCTGCTGTTTGCTATTATGGCAGGCAGCATTCAACTCCTCGAAGCCCAGGCCACTTTCCCGGCTAACGATATAGCCAATCCCAAAGACGGATATTATGCGTTTACCAATGCCAGCATTGTAAAAGATGCCCAAACCACATTGCAAAATGCAACGCTCATCATCCGCCAGGGAAAAATAGAAGCCGTAGGAAATAATATTGCCATCCCAAAAGAAGCGGTGGTAATTGACTGCAACGGAAAATATATTTACCCGGCCTTCATTGATATTTACAGCGACTATGGAATTGCCTCAGCCGCTCCCCAGCAAACAGCCGGCTTTGGCGGCGGTGGATTCTTCCGTCCGCAGCAATTAACCTCAAACACCAAGGGCGCTTATGGCTGGAACCAGGCCATTAAAGCCGAAACAGAAGCATATAAAATTTTTACTGCCGATGATGCCAAAGCAAAAACATTAAGAGACATCGGTTTTGGCGCCGTTCTCACCCACCAGAAAGACGGTATTGCAAGGGGAACCGGCGCTTTTGTTACGCTGGCCAATCAACCCGATAATCTTGTAATGATAAAAGACAAAGCTTCTGCACACTACTCTTTCAGCAGGGGCACATCCGGGCAAAGTTATCCCAGTTCAATGATGGGATCGATCGCTTTACTACGCCAGACCTATTTAGATGCACAATGGTACAGATCCAATCCTGCTGCAGAAGGGGTGAACCTGTCTTTAAAAAGCTGGAACGATAACCAAACCCTGCCGCAGATATTTGATGCCAATGATAAATGGAATGACCTGAGGGCTGACCGTATTGGTGATGAATTTGGCGTACAATACATCATCAAAGGCGGCGGCAACGAATACCAGCGCATGCGGGAGATGGCTGAAACAAAAGCCTCCTTCATCTTATCATTGAATTATCCCGCCGCCATGGATGTGGATGATCCGAATGATCTTCGTTTTGTAGGACTGGATGATCTGAAACATTGGGAACTGGCTCCCGGCAACCCATCAGCATTTGAAAAAGCAGGCATCAATTTCTGCTTAACCACCGCTGACCTTACCAACTCCGCCGATTTTATGACCAACCTTCGCAAAGCCATTGAGTACGGTTTAACCGAACCCAAAGCATTGGAAGCATTGACAAAAACTCCCGCCAGTTTATTGGGTGTGTATGATAAGATCGGGAGCCTTGATGCCGGAAAGATCGCCAACTTCATTATTACCTCCGGCCCCGTGTTTGCTGAAAAAACAACCTTACTGCAAAACTGGACACAGGGAATTAAGAATGCAGTGAAAGACGAGAACTGGTACGATGCAAAAGGATTTTATAAACTGGTTGCCAATACAAACAGCGGTGCCAAAGCCTATTCACTGGAACTGAAAGATGCAGGCGTTGCCAGTTTCATCAGCAAGGATACCCTCACCGGTAAATATACGTACGACGGCAAACTGGTTAAGCTGAGTTATACCGAAGGACGTGGCCCCGGTGCAAGAGAAACCATACTAAGCGGCGCTGTTGCCGGTAATACATGGAATGGCTACGGATCGGATGCACAGGGAAATAAATTTACCTGGACAGCAACTTTTGACAAAAAAGCCGAAGTAAAGGCAGACAGCGCCCGGCCCAAACAACCCCTGGTGCTTGGAAAAGTAGTGTACCCCTTTCTGGGCCTGGGATCGGAAGAATTACCAAAGCAGGAAAATATCTTAATTAAGAACGGTACCGTTTGGACCAGCGAAAAAGAAGGCAAACTGGAAAACACCGATGTACTTATTAAGAACGGAAAGATAGCCGCCGTTGGAAAAAATCTTTCTGATGCAACGGCTAAAGTGATTGATGCAACAGGCAAGAATATTACGGCAGGTATTATCGATGAGCATTCGCATATCGCCTCTTCCTCTACCAACGAAGGCGGACAAAGTGTTACTTCCGAAGTACGCATCGGCGATAACCTGAACCCCGATGATATAAATATATACAGGCAGCTGAGTGGCGGCGTAACCACGTCACATATATTACATGGCTCTGCCAATACCATTGGCGGACAAACACAATTGATAAAACTGCGCTGGGGAATGGACGACCAGGAATTGAAATTTGCCGGGGCTGATCCTTTTATAAAATTCGCCCTGGGTGAAAACGTAAAAAGAAGTTCGGCCACGCAGGGGAACCCCCGTTTTCCCGATACACGCATGGGTGTGGAACAGGTTTTAACAGACGCTTTTCAACGAGCATCCGATTATCAAAAAGCATTAAAGGCAGCCGAAGAGAATAACAAAAAGAAAGGCGCTACCCCCATCATGGTGAGAAGAGACCTTGAGCTGGATGCCTTATCTGAGATCATGAACAGGAAACGGTTCATCACCTGTCATTCGTATGTACAGAGTGAGATCAACGCCACCATGAAAGTGGCTGAACGTTTCGGGTTCCCGGTTAACACGTTCACCCATATTTTAGAAGGATACAAAGTGGCTGATAAGATGAAAGCTCATGGTGCCAACGCATCTACCTTCAGCGACTGGTGGAATTATAAAATGGAAGTGGTGGATGCCATTCCTTATAATGCATACATCATGAGCAAGGTAGGATTGAATGTTGCCATTAATTCCGACGATGCTGAAATGGCCCGCCGCCTGAACCAGGAAGCAGCCAAAAGTATGAAGTACGGCGGCATGAGTGAAGAAGATGCTTTGAAGATGGTAACCATCAACCCGGCAAAGATGCTGCACGTGGATAATAAAGTAGGAAGTATAAAAGTAGGTAAGGATGCCGACCTGGTTGTATGGAGCGATAATCCCCTATCCATTTATGCCAAAGCAGAAAAAACAATTGTGGACGGTACTATTTATTTCGACCGCGATAAAGATGCGGAAATACGCAAGCGTAACCAGGCCGAAAAAGCAAGGATCGTTCAAAAACTGGCCACGCTGAAAAGAACAGCAGCCGGTGGCGCCCCCGGGGGAAATTTTCAACGGGCAAGGCCAAGGTACGAAGTAGTGAATACCTGCAGTGATCATAATCACAATACAGGTTTACTTACCATTGAGGCAGATGAAGTGGGTGAAAATAAATAATCAGAAAAAATCATGAACATGAAAAAGATATTCATATATATAAGTTGTGTTTTGGCAACGGCCGGTGTTTCTGCCCAGGAAACCATTTTGCCGGCTGCTGCACAAAAAGAGACCATTGCCCTTACCAACGCCACCATTCACGTAGGTAACGGCCAGGTGATAAACAACGGAACCGTTGTTTTTAAGAATGGCAAGATAACCGAAGTGGGCGCCACGGCCGCTACTGCAGGAGCAAAGATCATTGACTGCAGCGGAAAACATATTTATCCCGGGCTGATCTTAAGTTCTACCCAGGTGGGATTGATTGAAGTTCCTTCGGTACGGGCAACCATTGATGCATCGGAACTTGGCGAACTGAATCCCAGCATCCGTTCATTGGTAGCGTATAATACGGATTCAAAAGTGATAAACACGTTACGTCCAAACGGAATTCTGTTAGCCAACATCGTTCCGGATGGCGGTATCATTTCCGGCTCTTCTTCGGTAGTGCAGTTTGATGCATGGAACTGGGAAGACGCTGCATACAAAGCCGATAACGGTATTCATTTCCGCATTCCTTCCCTGCTGGCAAGGCGCAGGGGATTTGGTGGCGGTGGCGGCAACTTTGGTGCACAGCCGGCTGCCGACCCGGTAAAAAGAGGGTTGGAACAGATTGAGAATGTGAAAGTGTTCTTTAGAGAAGCGAAAACTTACCTGGCTGAAGGCAAACACGAAGCTACCAACCTGAAGTTTGAAGCAGTGAAAGGTTTGTTCGACAAGAAACAAAAATTATTCATCCACTGCAATATTGTAAAAGAGATGCTGCTGGCGGTTGACTTTGCAAAAGAGTTTGGTTTTGACGTGGTTTTGGTAGGTGCTGTAGACAGCTGGCAGATCGCCGACCTGCTGAAGCAAAATAACATCGCCGTAATATTAAACCAACTGCACAACCTTCCTGCTATGATCGATGACGACATTGATCAGCCATTTAAAACACCGGCCATATTGCAAAAAGCCGGAGTGTTATTCGCCCTTAACGACGATGATGAGAACACCCGCAGCCGCAACCTGGCATTTAATGCAGGCACAGCATCTGCCTATGGCCTAACCAAAGAAGAAGCGCTGAGTGCTATCACGTTAAACGCTGCAACCATCTTAGGTGTGGCCGACAAAACCGGCAGCATTGAAAGCGGCAAGGATGCCAACATTTTGGTAAGCGAAGGCGACCTGTTAGACATGCGCAGCAATATCATTGACCATGCTTTTATACAGGGCCGCCAGGTAGACCTGCACAACAAACAAACCCAACTGGCAGAAAAGTATGAAACGAAATATGGAATAAAATAAATTTCATCTAATGAATAAAAAAGCAGGATCGATGAAAATTGGTCCTGCTTTTTTATTGGTTTTAATATCCCGAACATTTACCTTACCTTAATCATCAAATAGAAAAAATGAAGAGACTCTTTTCCTTGTTTGTTGCCCTATTCTTAACAGGCATCATAACCCATGCCCAGCAAACCATTATCCACTGCGGAAAACTGATCGACGTAAAGAACAAAGTTGTTATGGAGAATATGTCGGTAATGGTTACAGGAAATAAGATCACCGATGTAAAGCAGGGTTATGTTCAACCCGGCACTGCTGATAAAGTAATTGACCTGAAGAACTACACCGTGATGCCCGGCTTAATGGATATGCACGTACACCTGGAAGGTGAGACAAAGAGAGGAGGCGTTGCCGACCGCTTTACCATGAACCCGCAGGATGTTGCTTTTGAATCGGTGAGGTATTCCAACGTAACCCTGCTGGCAGGCTTTACCAGCGTTCGTGACCTGGGCGGCAGCGGCGTAAATATTTCCTTACGCAATGCAGTGAATAAAGGCTGGATCGTGGGTCCCAGGATTTATACTGCCGGAAAATCCATTGCCACCACGGGCGGACATGCCGACCCCACCAATGGTTACCGCAAAAGCCTGATGGGTGATCCGGGGCCAAATGAAGGCGTGATCAATGGAGCAGATGATGCAAGAAAAGCCGTTCGCCAACGATACAAAGATGGCTCCGACTTAATTAAGATAACCGCCACTGCCGGCGTGTTAAGCCAGGCGAAGGACGCTTCGGGTGCACAATTCACCGAAGAAGAATTGAAAGCCATTATAGAAACAGCAAAGGATTACGGATTTAAAGTGGCAGCCCATGCACATGGCGCCGAAGGAATGAAAAGAGCGATCCGTGCAGGCGTAACTTCTATCGAACACGGGACTTTTATGGACGATGAAGCCATCGAGTTATTTAAAAAATACGGCACCTGGCTGGTACCAACCATCATCGCCGGAAAATCCACGGCCGATTCGGCAAAGATACCCGGTTATTACTCGGATATCGTTACACCTAAGGCTCTATCTGTTGGACCGAAGATACAGGCAACCTTTACCAAGGCATACAAGGCAGGAGTAAAGATCGCATTCGGTACCGACGCCGGCGTATTTGCACATGGAAAGAACTGGAAAGAATTTGTGTACATGGTGGAAGGCGGCATGCCGGCCATAGAAGCAATAGCATCTGCCACCTGCAATGGAGCCGAACTGTTAGGCGTTTCTGAGATACTCGGCACCATTGAAAAAGGCAAACTCGCCGATATCATTGCGGTGAATGGCGACCCGGTAAAAGATATCAGCATGATGGAGAACGTGGTTTTTGTTATGAAGGATGGAAAGATCTATAAGAATAAATAAGCAAACAGCTTATATAAGCAGTCATTGAATAAAAGGTCAATGGCTGTTTCATTAGTTAATATCCAGTATCGGAAAATCAGCCGGTAACAGTATTAATTGAACAGCATGCGCAGAAAAAAGAATAAGCAGCATACTTGTGCAAACTGCAATTTCCAGTTCAGTACAAACACCGATCACACTAATTTTTGCCCAAATTGCGGCCAGGAAAACCACAACCCACGCTTTCCTCTGGTACATTACGGGTATGAATTGCTGGAAGGCTTGCTGCATTTTGATACCAAGTTTATTTATTCCCTGAAAACCCTGCTGTTCCGGCCGGGAAAGCTTACAGTCGATTACATAAATAATATCCGCGGGCGCTACACACCACCATTCCGGATGTTTATTTTCCTTTCCCTTTTCGGACTGCTTGTGATGGGTTTATATGAAACCAATCTCCTTAAAAAAGGCCTTTTTGGGGATGCCCCTGTTCCTGGTGAAAAGAATATGACCATCAGCGAAATGTTTGATAAAGCAGAAGACAGCGTGAAGGATAATATATTAGCACCTCCCTTTTCCTGGATACTGAAAAATCCCGATGTAACGAATGGTGATCTGCGGTTATTGAAGAAAATCCACCAAGACAGTATAGGAATATGGCTTTCAGACCATGGTTATGCCAATAATGTCATCAGCCGCTTATTTGCTGTCAACAAAAAAATACGAATCAGCCGGCAAATGACCATGCCAGAAGCCGTAGCAATGGTAACAGGTATTTTCAAATGGCTGTTCCTCATCATGATCCCAATCAATGCACTGATCTGTTTTATTGTTTTTTACCGGAAAGGGTTGTTCTACTACGACACTATGCTGTTTTCCATTCACTTTGGTTGTTTCTTCCTGATCATCTTTCCTGCGATGCTACTCTCCATTTTAATGATGCAGTCGCTAAACAATTTACTCCCCTTCATATTAGCCTGGCTTTTTCTGCTGGCGCTTCTTGTCTATCTGGCGGTTTCAATGAAAAAAGTATTTGCTTTTGGCTGGTTAAGCACACTTACCAGAATGCTGGTTGCCTGCCTGCTGGCGTTTGCCGTTTACCAGCTGATGCATTATTTCATCTCCAACCATTCCGGTAGGTAACAACAAAAAACATCCTTAATTTCAGGCGGCTGATATTTTAATCGCAATAACCAAATCCATTAATCAATATCTTTGTTTTTTAACAATCACCTATGCAACGCATCCCCGAATCGGAACTCATCATCAACAGCCGCGGCGCCATTTATCATTTGGATGTACGCCCCGAAGAACTGGCCCCAACCGTTATTGTGGTGGGCGACCCCGACCGGGTGAAAAAAGTAAGCGCTCATTTTGATAAGATCGAACATCAACTCCGGCACCGGGAGTTCATCACCCATACCGGTTATATCGGCAATACACATCTATCGGTGATCTCCACCGGTATTGGTCCGGATAATATCGACATCGTTTTCAACGAATTGGATGCCCTGGCCAATATTGATTTTGAAACGAGGATGATCAAAGAGAAACTCACCAAACTGAATATCGTCCGCTTTGGCACATCGGGCTCTTTACAAGCCGATATTCCCGTGGATAGTTTTGTAGCTTCTTCACACGGCCTGGGTTTGGATAACCTGCTCAACTTTTACCGTTACGAAAAAACAACGGCCGATAAAGAAATGGCTGAAGCATTTATCAGCCAGACAAAATTAGATACAGCCATCACCAATCCCTATGCTTTTAGCGGCAGCGAGTTGCTGTTGAAAAAATTCGGCGAAGGTTTTCATAAAGGCATCACCGTAACCTGCCCGGGCTTTTTTGGTCCGCAGGGAAGGGTACTGCGGCTGGGATTGGCAAGTCCGGGCCTGGTTGACAAGCTCACCCATTTCAGTTTTAATAATCACCGAATCACTAACTTTGAAATGGAGACCTCGGCCATTTATGGACTGGGCAAACTAATGGGGCATGAATGCTTGAGCATCAATACCATTATTGCAAACCGGGTAATAAAGGAGTTCTCAAAAGACAGTGAAGCAGCCGTTAAAAACATGATCAAAAAAGCCCTGGAGGCATTAACGTCTTAAGCTATTTTAAACGACATTCAACGATTTTCAACCAATTGAAATGATTGCAACCAAAACCATCCCTGACTTTTCCCTGTCGCCGCATGTTGACCAGGTGGGTATTGAAGAAAGAGCATCCCGGTTCACCAAGCGGAGCATAAAGAATGAGACCAAGGTGAACGGGCTCAAGCTTGCCCTCAACATGATCGACCTCACTACGCTGGAAGGAAAAGATACCGATGGAAAAGTAAAGCAGCTTTGTTATAAAGCTTTGCATTTACACGATGCCTACCCCGGCTTACCAACCGTAGCAGCTATTTGTGTTTACCCGAGTATGGTGAAAGTGGCCAAAACAGCGTTGGGAGATTCGGGCGTTAAAGTAGCCGCCGTGGCAACGGCATTCCCCAGCGGACAGGCGCCCCGTGATGTAAAGATCCGGGATACAAAATACGCCTTGCAGAATGGAGCCGATGAGATCGACATGGTGATATCGAGAGGAAAATTCTTACAGGGTGAATACAATTTTGTGTTCGACGAGATCGCTGCCATCAAAGAAGCCTGTGGCGAAGCAAGACTGAAAGTGATATTGGAAACGGGCGAACTGGTTACCTATGATAAAGTACGCCGGGCCAGCGATATTGCCATGTATGCCGGCGCTGATTTCATCAAAACTTCCACCGGGAAGATTTCTCCGGCTGCAACGATGCCTGTTACGCTGGTGATGCTGGAGGCCATTCGTGACTTTTATTACAAGACCGGGAAGAAGATCGCCATGAAGCCTGCCGGTGGTATTTCCAAAGCAAAGCTGGCATTGCATTACCTGGTTATGCTGAATGAAGTGCTGGGCGAAGACTGGATGAACAACGAATGGTTCCGGTTTGGCGCAAGCAGCCTGGCCAACGATATTTTAATGCAGTTGATGAAACAGAGGACAGGCGTATATCAGAGTGCAAATTATTTTTCAATCGACTAGTCCCGTTTAAAACGTTGTAACGTTTAAGTCGTTTCAACGTTTTTAAACCATTTAACGATATTAAACGACTTAAACGAATTCAATGGCAACAAAAAAGAACAATACCATCAAATTAAAGTTCGATTCTGCCCGGAATCTTGCTCCTGCACCGGAAAGCAAGAGCGCAGCCAAAATAGACCCGCAGTACGAACTCTTCATCAACGGGAAGTTTGAGAAACCGCAGAGCAAAAAATATTTCCCTACCATCAACCCGGCTACCGAAGAAAAATTATCGATGATCGCCGAAGCCAATGGCGCCGATGTGAACAAAGCCGTAACTGCAGCAAGGAATGCCTACGATAAGACCTGGAAAAAAATGCCGCCTGCCGAAAGGGCGAAATATATTTATCGCATTGCCCGGATGCTGCAGGAAAGAGCCAGGGAATTTGCCATCATTGAAACACTGGATGGTGGTAAACCCATTCGGGAGAGTCGTGATTTTGATGTACCCACGGCAGCCAATCATTTCTTTTATTATGCCGGATGGGCCGACAAACTGGAATATGCTTTTCCAAACCGGAGAACAGAACCACTGGGTGTTGCCGGGCAGATCATACCCTGGAATTTTCCTTTACTGATGGCTGCCTGGAAAATAGCACCGGCATTGGCTTGCGGAAATACGGTTGTTTTAAAACCTGCAGAGAACACTTCCCTCACCGCATTAAAACTGGCCGAGATCATACAGGAAGCTGATCTGCCTCCTGGTGTAGTGAACATCATTACTGGTGCAGGTGCAACGGGTGCTGCCATCGTTAATCATCCCGGCATCAATAAGATCGCTTTCACCGGTTCAACGGAAGTTGGAAAAATAATTCAGCGTGCCATTGCCGGCACCAATAAAAAAGCAACATTGGAATTAGGTGGAAAAGCTGCCAATATCATTTTCGATGATGCCCCGCTTGACCAAGCGGTGGAAGGAGTGATCAACGGGATCTTCTTTAACCAGGGCCATGTTTGTTGCGCCGGCTCAAGGTTATACGTGCAGGAATCTGTTTTTAAACAGGTGGTTCGCAAATTAAAAGACAGGCTGGAAACATTGATCGTTGGTGACCCGATCGATAAGAATACGGATATTGGCGCTATCAACTCAAGAGCACAGTTAGACATCATCAATAAATACATAAAGATCGGTATACAGGAAGGAGCAGAGATGTACCAGAGTTCATGCGCTATTCCAAAAAAAGGATTCTTCTGCAGGCCAACCATCTTCACCAATGTGGCACAAAGCAACCGCATTGCGCAGGAAGAGATATTCGGACCGGTACTGGCAATACAAAGTTTCCGTACAGATGATGAAGTAATTGAAAAAGCAAACAACACGCCTTATGGCCTCTCCGCAGGAGTATGGACAGACAAGGGTTCCAAGATATTCAACATGACAACTAAATTACGGGCGGGTGTTGTTTGGGCAAACACATTTAATAAATTTGACCCCTCCTCTCCTTTTGGCGGGTACAAAGAAAGCGGATATGGAAGGGAGGGAGGTGTACATGGATTGAATGCATATGTTAATATCGTTTAAACGTTTCAAACGTTTAAAGGTTGAGAAAAACAACATCTTTTCCCGATAATTACACCCTAACAACTTAAACGTTTTAAACGACATTAAACCTTTAAACGTTACCCATGGCAACTATTAAAAGGTTTGAAGATTTAGACGTTTGGAAAGTAAGCCGTAATTTATGCGATAAATTAGGCCAGATAATAGATAGTAATTCACTAAAAAGGAATTTTAGATTGATTGGACAGATTGAAGGCTCTTCAGGCTCAATCATGGATAATATAGCTGAAGGTTTTGAAAGAGGAACAAAAAATGAATTCATATTATTCCTGGGGTATTCAAAGGGATCATGTGGTGAATTAAGGTCCCAATTGTACGGGGCGCTTGATAGGAGATATATAAGCAAAGAACAGTTTGAAGAACTATATTTATTAGCAGTTCGAATCAGTACAATGTTGCAAAAATTCATTAGCTATCTGCTAAAATCAGATGTAAAGGGTTTGCGCAAGAAAAACTCCTGAAACGAATTAAACGACTGAAACGTTTTAAACGAAAAAGATATGGCTACAATAGAAAAACGTCTTGAAGTTTTAAAAACTTACAAGCTATATGTTGGCGGACAGTTTCCCAGGACTGAATCCGGCAGGTACTATATTGCAACGAACAGCAGGAATGAAAAACTTGCCAACGTTTGTCTCGGTTCCAGGAAGGATTTCAGGGACGCTGTTGGCTCGGCAAGAAGTGCTTTTGGCGGATGGAGCGGCAGGGCTGCTTTTAACCGTGGACAAATACTTTACCGCATTGCCGAAATGCTGGAGGGGAGAAAAGCACAATTTATAGATGAGTTGATAAAACAGGATTCATCAAGATCACAGGCAGAAAAAGAAGTGAATCTTTGCATTGATCGCCTGATTTATTACAGCGGCTGGTGCGATAAATTCCAACAGTTATACAGCACAGTGAACCCGGTTGCTTCTTCTCATTTTAATTT
>ERZ795061.2057-NODE-2057-length-18871-cov-5.293474_pt1 | contig 18871 bp, 18 predicted proteins | sample MGYA00375145_ERZ795061 | MGnify/ENA primary metagenome ERZ795061 (study PRJEB30190, sample SAMN05720144) | anaerobic digester metagenome | isolation source: active sludge of municipal wastewater-treating anaerobic digesters | place: USA | collected 2014-12-22 ... | reverse complement strand
TAGAGTGATGGATCGATCGAGCGTGAATCCGCTGGCGGGGTGATCGTATCAGTGCGCTGACGGATGTGGAAACTCGATTACAAAACGCGCACCGGCGCCCTTTTCTATTGTAAGCCTTCCCTTTATCTGTTTCACGATTATGAGAACCAGTTCCATGCCAAAGCCTCCAGGCGTGGCGCCGGCGACGCTTTCAGGAAGGCCTCGGCCGTTGTCTTCATACTCGATCCTTACCCGATCGTCAATACGCGAGGCGGCGAGCGATATTCGGCCCTCGTCCATCTCTCCGAATGCGTATTTCGCCGAATTGGTCACCAGTTCATTGATGAGGATCCCCAGCGATGAAAGGATCTCGGCCGGGAGCACGATGTCGCCGATTTCAATGGATGCGCGAATCCGGATGCCGCCGGAGAAGACGCCGAGTATCTCATGGATGAGCGGCGTAAGGTAATCGCGGAGCGGCATCGACGCGGCTCCTCCTGCGCGGAAAAGCTTGTCGTACAACACCATCATGCCCTGCAGCCTTCCGGCGGCCTCCTGCAGGGCCGCGGTTACGGTCGGGTCCGTATGCGTGCGAAGCTGCAGGCGAAGGAGCGCGATGGTGGTGCTCATGTTGTTCTTTATGCGGTGGTGAGCCTCGCGGAGAATGAGTTCCTTCTCCCCGAGGAGCGCCCGTACCCGTTCCTCGGCTCGCGTTCGCTCCTCGACCTCGTTCTCGAGCGCCCTCTTTTCCCTGATGAGATCGCGCTGCAGCGCCGTGTTCTCCGCGTTGAGCCTGAGTATATTCTTGTAATATCCCTCGAGCGTCCGGACGTCAATCTCGCCGATCAGCAAAAACTCGTCGTCTTTTCTGTATACGCGCGCTTTGATGCTGGTGTCGGCCCGGCCGTTCTGGCCGAACGTGAGAAATCCGTCAAAGACAAGAGGCCCTTCATGGGCGGCATTCACCAGATCCGCGAAGGGCGGGTTGATACAGCGTGCGCGCGGGTCGCTGCCCAGCAGAGTGGTGGCGGCGGGACTGGCGAAACGTACATCGCCGTCAGCACCGAAAACAGCAACGCACAAGACGCCGCTTTCGCGTACCGCATCATCGATCTCGGTGCGCCAGTGCGTGAAGAATTCACGAAGGGAGGCGTGCATGTATTACCCGAACGACCGTTGTTCCTCGCCGGCCGCTCCGGACAGCGCGGTGAAGGCCGGTATGTTGACCTGCATCCATTCGTATAACGGAAGGATGTCGGCGTATGCATCAGCGGAGAGCATTTCCTTCAATACATCCATCCAGGCGTTCAGCTGCGCGGCCCAGTAGTTGACATGGAACCCTCGACTGCGGTACGCCCTGAACACCCACACTATGGTGTCGAGGAGCGCCTCCGGATTGTGGAATTTCAGAATTGACGCGATAAACCGCGCATGATTGGCGTGATTGTCGCGCATCATCGCAAGATTATGCGGGCCGACCAGAAATTCGATGTCCTCGCGGGCCAGAAGGCGTTCGTTTATGCGCACCACGAGCGAGTCGCGCATGGCATCGTATTCAGCGGCCGACGCCTCTGTTGCCTGTTTCAACCGTCCCGCGCTCTCAAGAAGCATGTTCCTGTCCATGGTGTCACTCTCTCCATTCATGAGTGATATATTCCTCAATCGAATACAGGTTCGGCAAATGCTTCACTTCGCCGAGTGCACGAAGAATCACATCCGGGCCGTGCGAGAACGCCTGTCCTCCGACGAGCACCGATATCTCCGGGAACGCGGACCGCAGCGCCGCCACCATATGCGCAAGCAACGGCACATTGAAGTAAATGGCGAGCGAAAGCGCGACAAGCGACGGGCGCCTGGTCCGGATGAAGGACATGAGCTCGCCCGTGGGAATGTTTGCCCCGAGAAAATACGCGTCCCACCCGCGCATCTCGAATATGTCGGCCACCATCTTGATCCCGACCTGGTGCTCCTCGCTTTCCACGCAGGCGGCAACCATGGCCCTGCCGATGTGTGTGGTCTGCACCACGCGGGGATAGAGTTCGTTCATGATCGCCTCGGCGATCGCCGTGGCCATGTGCTCTGTCGCCACGCTGATGCGGTTGAACTCCCACAGGCGGCCCACCTCGTAGAGGGACCGCGTGATGATGTGTTCGTACAGCGATATGATTGGCTCTCCTGAATCCAGATATGCCCAGGCTATAGAGGAACACGCGGGGCGATCGCCCGCAAGAAGCGCGTCAAGAAAAAGCTTGAAGGATATATCATGCCTATTGGATGCATCAGGCATCGGACGTGGCTCCTCGCGTTGATGATGCATACTAAGCACGTGCCCGAGCGAATTCACCGATGCATATCTTGCACCGGGCGTCTCGCAAGATCAAGGAGAAAACTTCGCGTACGGACAAGAAATTTCTGCAAGCATCAAAGAATACGCGGTTCCATCGTGCAAGCCGAAACATGCCAATCGGTGACGTTCCTGCTGGCCTTGGTCCACGCGTAAATTTACCATCAAGGAAACTCCGCCCCTTTCCGCAATGCGTCAAGAGACATACTGCCGATTGAGAACTGGATCACTCATGCAGACAGTCCTCTTCGGGCCAAAAAGAGTGTGACATCGGCCTTGAATTTCGCCGAGCACTGGCGCCTCCGTCGCATCGCCGGAAAAGCGGATCGCCGGGCTGTAGAACCATTATAATGCTGTTGGGAAACGCTTCATGGCAAAGACGTGATCCATCGATCAGCCGAAATCACCGCGACCTTAAGATTGTCGTTTGAAAAAAGCTTGTACACGCCTGCCTGATTGACCAGCTGCACCGCGGGAATGTTGAGCCGCGATTGGATCTTTAAGAGCGCCGGCGTGGGACGATTATCCGACAGCTTGCATTCCACCAGGAGAAAGGGCAAGCCGTTTCGCGCCAGCAGGAAGTCGACCTCGTCGCCGTCTTTCGTGCGTACGTAGTGCAGGGCGTAGTCGCCGTTACCCTGTTCGGTCCAGCCGGTGACGGCGCGATGCAGTTCGAGCGCGACCATGTTTTCGAAGCGCGCGCCTTCTTCGCCGACAAGGGCATAGTCGAATAGATATAGTTTTTTCTCCTTTGTGATCGCCCGGGTGATTTTTTCCGACCAGGGGGCGATCCTGAAGGTGACGTAAAAATCGTCGAAGGTCCGCAGCCATGACTTGACCGAATCAAAGGAAACCTTGAGGTCGCCGGCTAGGTTGTTCATCGACAGGGGGCTCCCGATCCTCGCGGGCAGCACCGAGAACATCGCCTCGAGGGTCTCGATATTCTTGATGCCCGTGAGGTCCCGCACATCCTCGCGGACAAGCTGGCGGTGGTAGGCGCGGGACCAGATATTATAGGTCTGCTTTTTCCCCGATAGAAATGGATCGGGGAAACCGCTCAGCTCGGCAAGCGACTCCCAGGCATTGCGAATGCTCCGGGTGGATCCTCCCACGCACTCGAGGGGCGCCCTGAGAAAGTCGTCCAAGCTCCGCGTTCCGCCATGCAGCTCTCCCAGCGTGAAGGGCCACAGGTGGAAGAGGAAATATCTTCCGGCCAGCGAGTCCCCGCCTTTCCGGTAGAGGTCCAGTCTGCCGCTTCCCGTGACCAGGAATTTATATCCGGCGCCGTCCCTGTCGTAGGCGCCCTTGAGGAAATTTTTCCAGTCGTGGTATTTATGAATTTCATCGAGGATTACGATCGGCTTGGACGGGTCCCTCCTGTTCACGTCCTCGTAAAACAGGGGGTTTTCTATGAGACGTTTCTTGTCGTCGGGAAGGTCCCAGTTGAAGTATAGGGAATTCGGCGCCTCCGAGGCGAGCATTCGGGCGAAGGTCGTTTTTCCCGCCTGACGGGGGCCGCTTATGAACACCATCTGCCGGTGAGGCTTGAGGATTTCCCAAGTCTTCTGATATTCAGTGCGATGCTCCATGGTGACTATTTTGTCGTGTAACCTGAAAAAGTCAAGACTTTTTCAGGTTACACTCGTAAAAAGACAATCAAGGAAACCCCGCCCCTTTCCGCAATGGGTCAATAGGTATACTGCCGTTATGAGAACTGGATCAGCCCTGCAGACAGTCCCATTCCGGCCAAAAAGTGCGTGACACCGGACTTAAAATTTGTGGAGAAAGAACGATTGCTTCTGTTGTCGCAGATGCGACTTCCCGGAAAGGCCTGGCTGGAATTTGTAGACCATGGCGGAAGACTTCTTGTGACCGGATATTTTATACCGAAGGGCGTAGGGGGACGCGTGTATTGGTATGCGCTGTATCCCTTCCATAAAGTGCTTTTCAGACAGATGGCGAAAAATATCGTTGCCCGGGCGAAGCGGGATCATAATGAACAAAATCATTAAATAGGTGTCGCGGACTTGTTGGCGTGTGAGGGTCTGATGTTCCTTGGATGGTTCATTGAGGACTTTACAAGACCAATTTTTGGATAATGGTGGGGAAGTTAAATTTTCACACAGACAGAGGTTATTCTGAAAAAATTGTTTACGTGTCGAGAAGATTGTCCTATCTCAGTACGTGTGTTTTTATATCCCTGGGAGGTACTGTTATGAAGATTTCAAGACTGATTGTAGCACTCGTTCTCCTGATTTTCATGGTGTCGCCCCTTCTCGCAGAAAGGGTCATGAATACGACCGATAAAATAATTTATATCCAGGCTGATATCAGATATATCGGGTTCACCCCTGGTAAAGTGGTTCTGGTAACAGGTAAGGAATTCAAGTCAAAAGGGGTTCAGAAAGCGATAAAAGATGGTAAACTCAAGGTCGTCAGTAAATAGTCAATTATTTCTATGATTGCTCGAGGGGCCGTTGCAGATAAACGGCCCTTGTATATTTTGATTATATGGAAAGCCACTCTTCCCGTCAGGAGTCAAGAGACATACAATCGGTTATCAGAAACAGATAACGGGACCTATGTCCCGGAGTGAAATCGCAGGCATGATAAAATTCTCAGTAGCGTAATGATTATTTAAACTGCACCAACATGCACGCCTTGCGGTCGGGGTGATGCCGGGGATAATTGAAATCGCTCAATCGCGCGTTATGCCACATGTTGGACGCCCTTCCCGTTTTTTTCCAGTAATCCACGAAGTACCCGTACACGACCGCGCTCCTGTCGCGATTTTTTATGGTAAGCGTATTGAACAGCGTTATCTGGCCCTTGAAGTCGTAGAGCTCGTCCGATTAAAAAACGACCTTCCATCGTGACGGATAAAAGTGGTAGAGCCGGGTTTCCTCCCCGGGGTCCTCGCCGCGTCCGACGGTCTTCCATTCGATGGCCCTGATGCTCGCGATATCGTCGAAGCGAACGGTCTTTTCAAAGGCAACGCCGTTCTTGTGGTGCGTGAAGGTGAGCGAGGGCGAGGCGAGAGATGCCGTTCCCTCGATGACGGTACCATCGGCCAACACCGCCATCACGGCATAGGCGTACAGTATCGTTTCCTTTTTCCCTTTTCCTGAATCCCGCGGCCCCTTCTTCTTTACCGACTCTTCGATGACCATCAAGGAAACTCAGCCCCTTTCCGCAATGCGTTAAGAGATATACTGCCGGTTATGAGAACTGGATCAAACCCGCAACCAGCCCCTTCCAAGCCAAAAAGTCCTATACACAGGTCTTAAATTTAACTTCTAGCAATTTCCATGACCAAATGCGATTTCATCATATCACACCCTCGATCATATGCGATCGCCTTCAGCGCTTTTTCGGCCACCTGTTGGCAGATAAAACACGCCTGGGCATACTTTCCGGCCCGAAGCGTATCATGCGCCCATGATAGATCATTTTCCGTCTGTTTAAGCCAGTCTTTCGCACTTTTTTTCACGATGGTGCTATTCCTTTGTAATCCACGCTCTCATCAATGCCATTGAAAAATACACCTTCATGTCGGGCCTGTCAATACAAAAAGGGCCGGCATTCGCCGACCCTTGTGGTTTATGCATGCACGCACCCGGGACGAGGCGGTACCTTGTCCCAACGCGCGCGCTTACCGCAATTATTTCACCGATTTCGCTAACCGTTTCTCGATCTCCTTCGCCTCGGCGATGGTCGTGTCGATCACCTGCTTGACGGTGGGGATGTCGTGGATGAGGCCCTGCACCTGGCCGATGAGCGCAACGCCCTTCTTGAGATCGCCGAATTCGGTGGCGTCCTGGATTTTCTCGAAGGCGGTCGCGAAGTGCGCGAGCTGCATCATGAGCTTGGGGCCCTGCAGCATGGTGCCGATCGCGAGCTTGATCCACGGCAGGTTCATCGCCTTGGCGATCTTCCAGGAGGCGAGGCCCGCGCGCGGCAGGCTCATCCCCTGGCGGATGGATTTCTTCGCGGCCGGCGTGTCCAGCACGCGGCAGTACAGGCCATCGAAGCGGTTCGAGTAGATGGTGTCGTCGATGCCCGCCTTCACGTGCGCGTCCTTGGTCGTCTGGTGGACCGGGCTTTCCTTGGTGAGCGCAAGGCGGGTGCCCATGCCCACGCCCTCGGCGCCCAGCGCGAGTATGGCCATCATGCCGGCCCCGTCGGCCGCGCCGCCGATGCCCACGACCGGGATCTTCACCGCGCGAGCGATCGCGGGAACCAGCACCATGGTGGTCACCTGGCTGCCGTGCGCGGCCGCTTCGTTGCCGGTCACCTGGACCGCGTCGGCGCCCTGCGCCTCGGCCGCCATCGCGTGCTTCACCGTGGTCACGGTCGCGATCACCTTGCCGCCGTACTTGTGCGCCCGTTCCGCGATCCAGTCGCATTTCCCCAGCGACACGTTGATGACCGGGACCTTCTCCTCAAGCATCACCTCCGCGTTCTCGCGCGCGCCGGGCATGAGGAGCGTGCAGCCGCAGCCGAAGGGCTTCTTGGTGAGCGAACGGATTTTTTTAATGGCCTCGCGCGTCTGTTCGGCGCTCAACGGGCCGGTCGCGAGCCAGCCGATGCCGCCGGCATTGCATACGGCCGCCACGAGCTCGGGCGTGCTGATCCAGCTCATGCCGGGGAGGATGATGGGATACTTGATGCCAAAGAGCTTGGTGATTCTGGTTTCCATGTTCTCACCTCTTGATAGTACCATAACAGTGTTATTTTTGGATATATCGCGCCCCGTTCGGTATTGCGCAAGACATTTTTCCAAATAATTGTGGACACAAAGAGCGCGCCCCGCCTAAGTCGAAAATCATAGTGCGTAACGATTTGTCACGAGCTGGAGGAGATCATGGCTGTAGTTGAATGGAAAAAGGACGAGAGCGTCGCCCTGGTGACGATGACCAACGGCGAGAACCGCCACAACCCCGATTTCGTGAAGGACATGCTGGGCTGCCTCGAGCAGATCAAGGCCGACGCCGACATCAAGGCCGTCGTCGTCACCTCGAACGATCCAAAGAACTTCTGCCTGGGCGTCGACATCAACTGGCTCGGCGGCCGCATGGGCGAGAAGGACATGGAGTCCATCAAGAAGTGGATGTACGGCATGAACGACGTCTTCAAGGCCTTTCTGCTCTTTCCCAAGCCCGTCATCGCCGCCATCAACGGGCACGCCTTCGGCAACGGCGCCATCATGGCCTGCTCCTGCGACTTCCGCTTCATGCGCGCCGACCGCGGCTTCTTCTGCTTTCCGGAGGTCACCATCGGCATCCCGTTCCTTCCCGGCATGATCGCCTTCGTCCGCAAGGCCCTTCCCGAGTACAAGTTCAACGAGATGTACCTCACCGGGAAGCGCGTGGGGGCGGCCGAGCTCGCGCAGCACGGCATCATCGAGAAGGCCTCCGCGGGCCAGGACGAGCTCATGGCCGACGCGGTGGGTTTCGCCAAGACCCTGAGCCTCAAGCCCGGCATCTTCGGCGAGATGAAGAAGCGCAAGCACAAGGCCATCATCGACATCATGGACCGCGAGGACCCGCCCTATGTGGACTCGCTCTTCCTGATGGTGCAGGACTAGCGGGAACGGCCCGTGCGAATCTCCCGCGCCATCACTATGCCCCGGCGGCGCATTGCGTTCGTGGCATTCATGTTGATGATGCCGCTTCTCGCCTGCACCGCCGAAAAGAAAACGGCGCCGGCCGCCGCGATCAAACCGCCGACGTCGTACGAGGGCATCATCGTGAAGCGGAAGTTTCCGTTGGAGCGCGCGAGCTCGCTGCCCGGGAAAAACGAGCACTACATCCTCAAGACCAAGGACGATCTGCACATTCCGCTCAACCCGGTCATCAGCCTCATGTTTCCGAACCTGCAGTCGCTCCTGTACCGGCTCGTGCGCGTGCGCGGCGCGTACAAGTCGTATCCGGCCGGGGAGTTTACCGTCCATGAGATCACGCCCCTCCACGACGATTCGAAATCCGTACCGTGACGAGTTTCTCGCGGCCATGGAACGCCTCGGGCGTCATGATGGCGCCCGTACGGAGGAGCTCTATCGGCGGCGGTCCGAGCTCATCGGGCGCTACGCCTTCGCGGTGCCCGACGATCGCGCCATCGGCCTGCTCGTCCGCCTCGCGCCCATCGTCGAGATTGGCGCGGGGAACGGCTACTGGGCGTGGTGCCTGGCGCAGGCGGGCGCGGACGTGATCGCGCTGGACAAGTTCTCTCCCGACGGGGCGTTGTATGATTCGGCCGCGCCGTGCGGCGTCGAAAACACCTGGTTCGACGACGAGTGGCGCCCCGTCCTGCGCGCCGACGAGACGGCCGCCGGGGCGCACCCGGACCGGACGCTCTTCCTGTGCTGGCCGGACCCGCGTTCCTATATGGCGCATACCGCGCTTGCCGCCTATCGCGCCGCGGGCGGCCGCCGGCTCGTCTACATCGGCGATCCGGCATCGTCGGGCGATCCGCGGTTTCACGCCGCGCTCGAGACGCTGGCCTGCGTGGAGCGCTTTCGCATCGAAAGCTGGCCGTGTTGCGACGAATGGTGCGCGCACTACGAGATATAAGATAGACAGAGGAAACCACATGAACGCGACGAGAATCAGCATCGCCCTCCTTGCCGTTGTCCTGGCGTTTGCCGCCTGCGGCAAGGCCGACCTGAATCAGAAACTCATCGGCGCCTGGGAGACGGTGGGCGTGAAGTGCAACGAGCAGGGCGCCTGCGATCCGCACGGCGATCCGCTCTCAATCGAGTTCCGTAAGGACGGCGGCTTCGTCCTTGAGGGGAACCGGTTCGATTACGCGCTCTCGGGCCGCACGGCCACCGTTCGTCTCGGCGAGAACGTCATGACGATGGAGATCATCCGGATATCGGCCGACGAGATGCTCGCCCGGACGAAAAGCAGCCTGGGACTCGCCGACATCGAGAAGTACCGGCGGAAGCGCCCATGACCGCGCCCGGTCCGCGCGCCATAATCGACTGGCTGCTGGAGAGCGGGCGCGCGATTGACACGACGCCGCTCCCGACGCTCGAGGACTGGCTCCCGCGTTTCGCCCGCGTCCGCGCCGAGTGGACGCATTCGGCCGACCGCGCCATCGCCGGCGGCTTTCTCGCCGACCGGTTGGCCTATGCCTTCGCCGCCGGCTATGAATCGGCGCTCGGGCGGCTGGTGCCGTCGTTGGACGATGGGGCCACCGCCGCGCTGTGCGTAACCGAGGAGGGCGGGGGGCATCCGAAGGCGATCCGTACGACGCTCGTGCGTGACGGCGATGCGTCGTGGCGCATGACCGGGAGGAAAAAGTTCGTGTCGATGGCCGCCGATGCGAAGCGTCTGTTCGTCGCCGCAACGCGGGGCGCGCGCGACGACGGGACGAGCGACCTGCGGCTGGTCGCGATCGACCTCCCCGCCACCGGCGTCGCGATCGAGCTAATGAAGGACCTGCCGTTCATCCCCGAGATACGCCACGGCGCGCTGGCGATACACAATGCGACCGTCGCCGATGATCAAATCCTCCCCGGAGACGGCTACACGGACTACATCAAGCCCTTCCGGACGATCGAGGACATCCATGTGACCGCCGCCGCAGTCGCCTTCGCCTGCCGCTGTGCGTGTCTGTTCGGATGGCCCTCCCCCCTGCGCGAGCGGATGCTCACCGCGCTCGTGACGCTCCGCACCCTGTCGGACGACGATCCCTCGTCGCCGGCGGTGCACATCCTCTACGCCGGCGCCGCCGGGATGGTCGCTGAGATCATGCGCGAGGCGCAAACGCTCTTCGACGCCGCCGACGAGGCGACGCACGCGGCATGGGCGCGCGACAGCGCGCTCTTGGATGTCGCCGGGTCGGCGCGGGCCGCGCGCCGCGCAAAGGCCTGGGAACATTACAATTGACAAATCGCCCCGTGCGCCAATAGTCCGTCCAGAACCGATCCGCGCACCGCGATTCCATGATCCGAGCCATCACAGCACAGGTCGTATCGTTCCTCGCGCCCCGCACCTGGGTGCTCGACGACCTGTGGATCCGCGTCCCGACGATACGGCGGCGGGTCCTCGCGGCGGCGCTGCGCCCGTGCCTCGATCCCGACGCGAGAACCCTGCGGAACAAGATCGACGCGATCGACGGGATCATCGAACGGCTCAGGCGCGATCAATCCCTGTCACGCTTTTTCCCGCCCTCCGGCGCACACGGCCCGGAGCCGGGTCCGACGTCCGTCGTCCTGAACGCGCTCCCGACCACGGGGATGTCCCGCCGCTTCGAGCTGCGCAATCCGCACATCATCGTTGTGCGTCGGGTGCGTCGGTTCATCGACGCCGGACTGCGGCTCTACCGGCGCGTCTTTTCGCGGCATGTCGTTCCCGACGAATCGCTGCGGGAACACCTGCAATCCGGTCTCATGGAACACGGTGTCGCGGGGGTCGAGCGATGGTTCGATTTCCAGGAGCTCGCCATCATCGACCGCCGGCTCCTCCGTCTCTCTGAGCGCAAGCCCGGTCGGCAACGTACGCCCGTGTTCGAAAAGACGCGCATCGCCGAGTTCAAGGGCCTCCTTGCGCCCGGGATCATGGCGCGACCGGTCCCTGCGAGCTATATCGCGCACTACTTCCCCGGTTTTACGCCGGAGGAGTTCATCCGCGGCGGCGCGGCCGTTCACGAGGGACGGCGGCCGCTGTTCTCGATCACGGAGGTGATCGCGCTCGAGCGTGTTCTGGTGTCGCGCCTGCGCGCGCGAAATCGCGCAAGCCGCCTGCAGCGCGCGGTCCCGCTGCTCAAGATGGGGGCGATCGTCGCCCTGTGTCTCTGGGTCGCCCTTCCGCTCGCATTCGACACCGGTATTTTACTGTACGGATTCGCAAAGAACCGGACCGCCTTCAGCGCGGTCGATTCCTCGCGGAAGATCGCGTCGCCGTCCTCGCCGTATGTGGTGCGCGCAAACCGCGTGTTCCGCATGCTCGAGGGCGCCGTCGCCGACAATTTTAACCGGTCCGGTCCCGCGCCCGTATGGCCAAACCGGTTCGCGATCGACGGCGGCGCGCGCCTGCACGTTGAGCTCAACTACGGCGTCTACCGCGCCCTTCGCGTCCAGGACCAGACGGGGCTCACGGTGATCGCCATCGACGATCGGAAGCTTGCCGCGTGCCGCACCGCCGACCGGGACCGATACGGCCGCCTCGCCGAGCTGATCGCCGGACGGCCGCTTGCGGCCGGTCTCGCGCAGTGGATCGCGCGCATCACCGGCGGGCGTATCGTCCTGCATGATCCCGCGAACGTGCGGGAGCGTGAGCTTCGCGCGAAGCTCCCGGACCGGATCGCCGCCCATCACGCGCCGCTCGAATTCATCCGTTCGGCGAACGATCTGTGCGCATGCGTGACGGTCGTGTATCACAAGCCCAATACGCAGAAGTGGTCGCCGCTGGACGGGATCCCGGACATCATGAAAAAAGCGGTGGTGATCCGCGAGGACCGCCGCTTCTACAATCGACTGTTTCCCATACCGCACCGGGGCAACGACAATTTGGTCATCGTTCCCCAGATCGCCAAGAAGGGGCTGCGCGATTTTCTCGAATGGGCGCACCGCGTGTGCGCGCGCAACCGGTTCGACCGGCTGGCGAAGATCGCGGAGGGGCGGATGAACCGGCTCACGGCCGTGCTCAACGTGGAAACGCGCGGCGGGAGCTCCATCGCCAACCAGGTGGTCGAGCTGTTGTTCACCAAGTTCATCCCGGAGCACTCGCGCGCGAAGACGCCCATCGCCGGGATGATCGAGCAGAAGAAACACGAGCTCCCCGCGTCGCTCGCGCTCGCCTGGCACTGGTCGCGCGACGAGATCCTCGAGGCCTATGTGAACGAGATCTACGGCGGCCACCTGTATTCCGACATACGCGGCTTCCAATCGCAGGCCGAGATCTATTTCACGCGGCCGCTCGCGGAGCTCACGCTGCGGGAGCAGATGATGCTGGTGGGGGCCATCAAGAAGCCGTCGCGGATCAAGGAGCTGGCGCAGTGGCAGAAGGCCGCCGAGCTCGCGGCGCTTGTCGAGAAAACGCCCGGCGGTGCGGACTCGAGGGCGGTGCGCGACTGGACGGCGGCCAACGCGCTGTACAAGGTGGATCCGGGGAACTACCGCGAATACCTCGCCGTGAAGCTGCGCGCCCGCGAATGGATCGATCGCCGCACCAACCGCATCCTCGACCTGCTCCTGGCCGACGGGGCTATCTCGCGGCGCGAGCACCGCGCGGCGATGGCGCAGCGCGTGATCAACTTCAATTTTGCGCCGCCCATCGTTTCGCTCGACACCCGCCTGGTGAATAATATCAAGCGCGAGCTCGACGCGGAGCTCGGGCCGGGACGCTCCGATTCGGGCGCGGTCGTCGTCACCACGATCGACGCGGCGATGCAGGCGTCGCTCCAGTCGATCATCAATACAAGCGCCGGGCATGTCTATGTCGATCCCGACAATCGCGCGGAGGGACAGCCGGCCGTCGTGCGCATCGACGGCGGCGCGCGCATCATACGGGCCAATGAGATGCGGGGGGATGCGGTCACCGTGGTCAACCGGATCCTCGCGGACGTGGGAGGCAGCTCGGCGGTCGAGGAGGAATGGGACTGGATCACGCAGGCGAACCGGTCGCTCGGATCGAGCCTCAAGCCGCTCCTGGTGCTCTACTTCCTGCTCGAGGGATACCATCTCAGCGACGAGCTGCGCAACACCTCGGTCACGTACGCGAACTACACCCTCGAGCAACAGCTCAAGTTCCTGAAGTTCGCCCGCCGGTACCCGGACCGGCGCGACGACATCGCCGACATCGAAAAGCACTGGCTCTGGACGCCCAAGAACTATCGCGACTATTCGGACGAATGGATCACCGTGCGACGCGCGCTCGCCAACTCGGTCAACAGCATCCACGTCCAGATACAGGAGATCGTGACGCCGGACGCCTTCGCGCGGCTCCTGAACGAGACGATGAACATCACCGACGAGCGCATGCGGCACAAGCCCTTCCGCTCCATCATCCTCGGCGGCTCCAGCGGGGATCAGCGCTACGACCGCTTTCTGCTGGCCTTTTCGCTCTTCGCCAACGACGGCGTCATCAGAAAGCACACCTACCTGCGATCGCTGCTCTTGCCGAACGGCGCCCGCCTCGTTCCCGACTACCGACTCGTCCGCTGTCCCATCCTGGAGCGATTCGGCCGCGAGCGCGTCCGGGCCGCCGCGAACCTGGTGAATCTGGCCATGCGCGACGCCGTGACGGACGGCTCCATGACCGCCATGAACGGAATCGGCGCCGGGAAAACCGGGACCTCCAACGAACTCAAGGATGCGCTGGCCACCGCGCATTTCGTCGCCGGCGACGACACCTATATCGTGGGCGTTCGCCTGGGCAACAAGCAGAACCATTCGATCGGCATGGCCGCGGCGCAAATCGCCACGCCCGTCGCCGAGCGCATCGTGCGCACGGTGTTCGATCGGGCGTCGGTGGTGCGCGGCAACGCCTATGACGAGTATCTTTTGAAAAAGGTCCGCGCGACGCCGCACATCGTCGAGTCGGGGCGCAATTTTTTCCTCGCGGGCGAACCGCCGAAATCGCGGCGCTTTTCCATCGCGCAGATGCAGCGGCAGACGAAGGACGAACTCGCGCGGGAGGCGCTTGCGCATTTCAAGAAGCGCGATTACGAGGAGGCGGCCGAGGCGTTCGAGCGCCTGCTGCGCATCGCCTCATGGTCCGATCTGGCCGATCCGGCCTACCGGTCCATGGTCGAGTGCTATCGGAAGTTGAAAAATCAGGAGCGCGCGGGCCAGATCGCCGAGCTCATCGCGACCGCCAAAACCGACGGCGCGATCCTCGAGCGGACGGGCTCGCTGGCGGAGATAGTCTCGCGGAAAAAAAAGGGCCGGGGCGACCGGGAGGATTGACGCCTAAAGGTCGAATCCCTCGATGTCGTCGAGGTTGAGGCTGTCGAGATCGTTGAGCAGCTCGTCCTGTTTCTTCTGGTCAATCTCGGGCGCGGCGGCGCTCTCGGCGGGGGGCGTTCCCATCTCCCGCGTTCGCTCCTTCCAGCGCTCGTAGATCTGCAGGCAGTCGTATTTGAAGGCGCGCCGCATGGCGAGGTTCAGCTTCATGCGGTCGATGACCATATCGAACATTCCCATGTAGAAGGCGTCGCGCTCGGCGTCCGGCAGGTTCCGGACGTCCCGAAACGGCTTGCCGAGATTCTTGGCGCCCTCGGCGATGCACATCCGGAACGTCCCGATGACGATCCCCTCGGAGGTCTTGAGCTTCTTCACGATATACATCACGAGCGCCCGGATGAGGATCTCCTGATCGTTGTGACCGATGGTGTCTTTCGAGGTGTTCATCATGCATTCACTGCGTTGTTCGATTGCGCCCGCATACACTCAATATCCGCGTGGTGCGTAAAATACAATCACTTTTAGACTTTTTTTGACAAATGTCAATTCGGCGCGATGGGATTGAAAAATGAATAATTTTCAATCAGCCTAAAAAAACACTAAAGTTTGCACCGCGCCATACGCACGATACGCCGGTTCGACGTTCACGAATCATTAATTGTATCGTTTGGAACGATATCCCGATGGCATATTATTTTTGTAAAAAATAAAAAAAAAAGTTGCGTATATTAAATTTGTTAAATACGTTCAACATAACTGGGCTTATATGGTCGCAAACAGGGATGTTTGCGAATAATTTCATATGTACCAAAAGGAGTGTTTTATGAAGACCAGCACGATGAGAGTTTTTGGGATTATCATGATGGCTCTCTGTCTTGTTGTTGCCGGCACCGCTGTGGCGCAGGACAGCAAAGCAGCCAAGCCAGAGGAAAAGAAAACGGCGTCCGACAAGGAATCGGACAAATGGGAATCGTCCGAAATCCAGAAAGAGCGGGCGAAGTACAAGGAAGACCAACGCCCAGAAGAAAACTACCTGGCGAAATTCAAGTCCCAGGAAATCGTCGAGTTCCTCATCAAGGAAAACCTCGAAAAGATTTACATGCTCAAGGTTGTCGTGAGCAACTTCCCGCAGGATTCCTGGAACAAGGAATACACTGACATCTACAACGGCTACAAGAAGGCGATGAGCCTTTTTTACAAACGGGACGTCATTTATTCGCGGGTGGAGCTCGAGAAGAACAAGAAGGCGATCAACGACCTGTACAAGAAGATGGCCGACAAGTATCGTGACGACACCGAAAAGATGATGGATGTGTGCGCCGAAACGATTCTTATCATCTCTCTGAACGCAAAGACGAAATCAGATCCCAACAAGATGAAGGAGTTCTACAAGAACCTCATGCGGATCCGGATCGCCTACGGGCAGATGGACGATGCGATGAACGCCTACCGGGATTTGAATTTTCAAACGTCCCTGTTCCATTTCCGCGTGGCGAAATCGTACGCCATCCGCGTCATGGAAGAGCTCCTCGACAAGGAAGCCCTTGAGAAGAACAAGGACCTCTACAGCCAGGAGGAGTACAGCGGTTTCACCAAGCTGACCGGTGAGAAGGACAAGTTCAATATTCCGGTTCATAAGGCCGACAATCTGAACCGCATTCTGTCCGAAAAGCAAACGGCGACGCGCCCGACCAACTAACGTCGTCGCGGACGCGGTTTAATTCAACAGACGCATGTGCGCAAAAAGGGGAGGGTGCTCCCCTTTTTGCATTTGGACGGTCGCCCGACTCGGGGAGGGCTTGACATGCCGGCGGGCGCCGGATCAAATCGCGCCATGGTCCCGTTTCTCGCCAACATGAAGGCAGTATGCATTCGCGCCCCACATGCAGCAACGGTGGCGCGTATGGCGCTACGAATTGCGCCCACGCTCGCGTGTATTCTCGTTGTCGTATTCACACCCGCCCATTTCGCCCGGCATGAATTCCCCGTGTTTCGCGTCGTTCTCGATCCGGGTCATGGCGGCCGGAGCATGCGCCCCATCTCCCTCTACGGCGATCGGTACGATTCCATCTCCGGCGCGTATCTGGACATTTACAAGGAGGGCGCGGCGCTCTACGGCATCCATGAGCATGTCATCATGTACGCGATTGCCCGCCATGCGGAGCGGATGCTCGCCCACTGCGCGCCGGGCGGCAACTTCGCGGCCTTTCGGGCGATCCTTGCGCGCTACACCGATGTCGAGCCGCAGCGCATAACGATCGAGACGTCGCTGAGCCGCCCGGATTCGCGCAATGAAAGCGCGGTCCGCGGCCGTTCGGATCCCAACGAGCAGTTTCGCCTGTTCGATTTTCCCGGCACAAACGGTACGCTGCGCGAGGGACGGCTCTCGGTCATCAATGCGCGGCGGCCGCACCTCGTGGTGTCGTTGCACTGCGCGACCGACGGACCGCCGAAATACCGTGGGCTCAATCCGGTCATTGTCGCGCCATACGGCATGCTGTACGAGGGATTGCGGTATCTGAAGGGCGAGCGCCAGACGCCGAATTTCTTCTATCGTAGCGCCTATCGCGATTGGTTTTCGGAGTCCAGCGCGCGGCCGGACATCGATTGGTTCATCAAGGACGTGTCGGTGTATTTCACCGGATATCCCCCGGCGGGGTATCCGAGCAAGGGGAGCCGTTTCAAGGGATACCGGTACAACATGGTTTCGTGGGCCTATCGCGATCCCGCCGGCTGGGAGTTTCGCGCCTGGCACCATCCCGATCGGACACCCTATGCGATAAAGTACCGCGGCTTCAATGCGAGCAATGCCTTCTGGGAGCGCGAGCGTTCGGTGTACGAGCGTCATCGGCGGGACGGCGGGCCGGAGGGCTACGGCGGCGACAATCATTATGCCTCGGCGGAAATCATCCGTTACGTGCTCTATTCGCTCTACGTGGATGCCGGGCGTCGCAGCCATCCCGATGAACGGCTCACCCGCCCCTACATTTCGATCTGGTCGGTCCCGCTCCATGTGAATGCGATCAACGCCTTTGTCGAGCTGGGGTATCTGCGGATTCCCCATCATCGCCACATGCTCTCCAGCCGGCAGCTGGAGATCGCGGAGGGTATCGCTGTGGGCGTCTATTCCCTCCTCGCGGGCGTCACGCCGCGATCATCAAACCTCGCGCAGCCGCCCCGGGGAAAACGAATTGACTTCGGCAAGTATTCGATTTCACCATCGAAAAACTATTTCGATTGTGCCGCGCATGATTAACCGTACGACCATCATCCTCCTGTGTGCCGCATTGTCGCTCGCGGCGGATCGTTCCGCGCACCTGTTCGTCGACGCCGTGCGGACGGCGAAGCCGAGCGTTGTCAATATCACAATGTACCAGACCGCGAGAAAGAACGGCGAGGTGCAGTATGCCAAGACGGGATACGGGTCGGGCACCATCATCACCCAGAGCGGGTACCTGGTGACGAACCATCACGTGGTCCGCAAGGGGACCCACTACCAGATCCGGCTGGCCGACGGGACCGAGTGCGTCCCCGCGCGGCTGCCGAACGGCCAGCGCTATATCGCCGACGAGAAGACCGACATCGCGGTCATGAAGCTCGACGCCGCCGGGCTCGGTCCGCTGCGGCCCATCGAGCTGGACGATTCGGACCGGCTCGTCGAGGGGGAGTGGGTGATCGCGATCGGCAATCCGTACGGGCTCCACCAGTCGGTCTCCAGCGGAATCGTGTCCTCGAAGGGGCGCGGCGATATCGGGTTCGCCGACATCGAGGATTTCATCCAGACGGACGTTCCCATCAATCCCGGCAATTCGGGAGGGCCGCTGGTGAACCTTCGCGGGCGGATGGTGGGCATGAACACGGCCATTCGGACGGTCTCCGGCGGGTATCAGGGGATCAGCTTCGCGATCCCGTCGAACATCATCCGGCAGGTGTGTAACGATCTCATTCAGCACGGCCGCGTGCGCCGCGGCTGGCTGGGGTTTATCGCACGCGAGATCGCGCCCGGGAAGCGCCCGGCGCGCAAGCAGCTCGAGGTGATCACGGTCATCAAAAACTCGCCCGCGGAGCACGGCGGCATCAGGCGCGGCGATCGTATCGATGAGATCAACGGGAAGCGCATATCCTCGCTCGGGGAATTGGTGACGAATGTCGGGAACGCGCCGCCCGGGTCCATGATCGCCGTCACCGTCACGCGCGACGGTCGGCGCCATACCATCCGGCTCGTGTCGCGGGAAAAGGGGGATGATGCGCGCGCGTCGCGCGGGGCCGACGACCTGTACGCGCGCTACGGCATCGAGCTTTCGGAAAACGCGCGCACCGGCGACGTGGTCGTCAGCGCCCTCTCGCCGATGGGACTGGGATACCGGAACGGACTCAAGCGCGGCGATATCGTCGTCTCGCTCAATGCGGCCGACGTCGCGACGCTGGAGGACGTTGCGGGGGTCATGCGCCGCTCCGACGGGCGCGTTGAGAAGATCGGCATTTACCGCGGCTCGCGGCGATACACGATACCGTTAGACGGAAACTGATGCGCATGTCCCCGCGAGCCCGCGCCATTCTCGTCGTCCTGTCGCTGCTGCTGGCGGCCGCGCCGGCCCGCCAGGGACTTCCCGCGGGCGGGGCGGGGCCCATCG
>ERZ795061.2053-NODE-2053-length-18907-cov-4.164757_pt1 | contig 18907 bp, 31 predicted proteins | sample MGYA00375145_ERZ795061 | MGnify/ENA primary metagenome ERZ795061 (study PRJEB30190, sample SAMN05720144) | anaerobic digester metagenome | isolation source: active sludge of municipal wastewater-treating anaerobic digesters | place: USA | collected 2014-12-22 ... | reverse complement strand
ACAATCTATCGGGATAATTCAAGAACATTCCAAATTTTAGAAAGGTCAAAAAATGAATAATACATTTATCTATTATAATAGAGATACTTTTACGGAAAAAGAAAGTTTTAAGTTTGCTACTGATTATACCACTACGCCCTTTTACGCCATCCATTTTTACAAAGCACTTTCTTTCATTAGTGAAATCGTTGGTGATGTGGTCTATCTTGACTGGGAAGCAATCAATAATGACTTTGAACTTCTTGAATTTATTTTAGTTGGTATATCCCTAGCGGATTTTTCTGTTAGTACATTTGTTCTATCAGCCAACCCCAGCCTGCATGAATATTTAACATGGTTTATAAAATTCATGTGGTATCAAAATTCTTACGGGGAAGTTGAAGGTCAGGATATAATAGATACTTATAAAAGTAAATTTGTTGCTATCCCGCTAGAAATTCCACGTGTGAAATCGTTAGTCAATATTGTATTTGTATAATATAAATCCCCCTTTATCGGGGGATTTTTTTTATTCGTTCCATCGCAGTAAGAAATCAGTATTGATAACTTTGAACGATATAGCACTATCCATACTTCTTACTACAATACCTTCTTTAGGTTCGCCATTCTCATAGTTACCAATAGAACGGCTAATTATTTGCGGTAGTGTATATCTAAATCCACCACCAATTTCTTCAATAGGCACAGTAGGAATACAGGACACGTCATCAAATATAGATTTATATTTTTGTTCGTTAATATCAAATACATTGAACATAAACAATCTAACATCTGGCAGACCCATCTTATTACCTTGAATCCCCTGACCTACAATCTCACCCTGAATACACATACCTTCTGGTAGCCAGTCGGCAATTTGGTACTTACGAACCATTTGCCAGTAGACATTTTCACCATCTTTTAATTCAAGATTGCGAGAGCATACCCCGAATTTACCATTGAATTTATAGAAGGTAGCAGAAGTCCCGTCTAGTTTAGTTGTGATATAGTAGGGTTTGTCCCAAAGTATATCTATGTATTCTGGCACAGATTGAATACGAACCTCATCAGTTTTACGTAGAAATCTTGGGAACATTCCTTCTGCTACCCCTTGTAAATGGATAGGCAAAGGCTTTTCATATTTGGTAATTCCAAGACATTCCGAAACATCTGAACCTATTTTACCCACTACTATTACTTGCTCACGCCAACTTAACGCACTAATAGGGAGAATCAAACCTTGTGAAATCTGCCCACGCATTTTGATAGTCCGCAGTCTAACTTTTTCATCAGTATCACAAGCACCATCTACAAACTTCTTGGGAATGATTGTATCAGGCTCAACGTAAATACACATATCACCAATCTTAAAACTTCCCTTTTTGATAATACAATCCCATCCCAAAACCCTAGCCACCTCAATTCTATCAGCCCCTTCAATGGGGCTAATATTTTTAATAATCTGAATCGTTGCTATCGCCATAGTATTCGTCATCTTCTTCGTCATTTGCAGTATCAATGATAAATTCACCGAAGTAGAATATACCATTATCTTCATACACAATAAAAGACTGTTTTATATCTATCCACGCAACGGCGGGATTTTCCAAAGCATCAATAGGCATAATAGCGATAGAACCCGAATCTACCATCACGCTATCAATGTATTCATCGTAATCATTACGTATCTCATAACTACCATCACCATACTTTGTACTGGTAGCGAAACACTTTTTACCGTTGTACAGGAATACGCCATCATCAAAGAAACCAGTTGGGACTAACTTTGGCAGTCCGAAGAAACCCGTTTCATCCAGTAAAGACATCCACTTATCTTCTGGTACTACATAGCAGGGGTCGCCAATGTAATACTTGCCAGCAGGAAATTCATGTTTTCTAGTCATATTAATTCTCCTTTGTGTAAATCTTGCCATCAAAATCTTGGGAGTAAGAATGAGAGTACATCTCTTTCCAATCATTCCCGCAATCGTGGCATTGCATTACCTCTTCTAGCATACAAGTAATAGTATGCCCGTCATATTTTTCAATATGATTAATTTCAAAACTTTCAATATTCCTGCTATTACATACAGGACAGCGATAGAAAATACCCATTTTATTCTCCTTTTAATTATCCTTAATATATCTTCCTCTTGCACCAATACCAATCAAACCACGTTGTACAAGGGCAGGCTCAATATCTCGCCTGACTGTGATTACATCCACTTTTAGAACAGAAGAAATCAGATTCAAACTGGCAGATTCTGCGGTTCGCAAGAACTCTAGGTATCGCCGTTGCAATGAATTTAATCCATCTTCAATTCCAAAGATACTTTTCAAAATCCCCTTTAATTCATCCAACGAAGTAATAGCGGGGTTGCCAGCCAATTCGTAGTTATGCAAGGAAGAAATCATTGCTTTACCTACACGTGGATTATAGGCAGAGCCTTTAATCACCTCATCAATGAAATCATCATCCATCCAGTACCCTAATGAATTTGCGTAGTCAATTAAGATATATTGCATCTCTTCATAGGTGTAATCAAGATAGATAAAATTGATACATCTATTTTGTAAAGGTTCTTTTAGAAGTCCAAACTCATTAGAACAAATCAGGAAGGTTTTATCACCCCTATCAAGCAGGGGATAAAGCATCTCTTGTCCTTTTAGTGTATGAGCCTCATCAATTAAAATATACTGATATTTGTCAAATTTATCATAAGGAATTTGACCATCCTCATTTGGTAGCACATATCCAGCCGTTTTTTCACCAGTTCCAGTTGCCATTACAGTCAATTTGGCTAGTGTAGTTTTACCCATACCAGACGGGGCTTTGAACAGAAAATTAAACGTTCTGCCTTGTTTCATTAGCGGGATATATACTTTGTTTAGTTGCGTTACAATTCCAGTTTGTCCGTAAAATCCAGTAATCATATAAACCTTTCTAGTAAGGGGTTGGTGTTACCCAACCCCTTTCTTTTAGGATAATGCAAACATGCTAAATGCAGTTGCTTTTGTGTTTGCTCTTTCACCAATCATCAGGCTGGCAATATCACCAGTTCCCCTGCTCTTTTTGTAATCTTCCCACTCAACCACAGCATTATATCCATGCCATGCAGTACCAGCGTTTTGCGGAAATTCGTCATTCAGTTTTTCATACAAGACTTCTGCATACTGGCGGGACTCCAATGCCTTTCTAGTTAGATACTCAAAGTCAGTAGTTACATCAATAACACGCTCTTGCTTTTGCGGTAATGGATACAATTTTTCTACCGCCTGTTTGAAGTCATCCAGCGAGATTTGAACCTTGCCCATCTTACCAAACAGTTTATTGATAGCCTCTGCCCTGTTAATAAGGGTTACTGACAAGTCGGCAATATCCTGTAATTGGGCGATATTACCCCGTGAATGGCGGATTTTTACTGTAATACTGGCACGATTTTCACCAGCGGTCAAGGTATTCTGGCAAACCACACGAACAGGCGTATAGAATACCTTTGTAGCGGACTTGCCAATTTTATTATCAGTAATGATGTAGTATTGATGAATCAAGTCCCCATTAATCTCTACTTCACCAGCATCCAGCGACATGAACACGGTTTCGCCTTTACCCAAAGCACCTACGGTTTCAACAGCCCAAAGTTCTGACAGGGGATTGAAAACTTGTGCAATCGTGATATTACTTACTAACTGATAATGGTCAGAAACCTGCCCGATAACCCGATATTCAGGGTCATCATTTACGGGGTGTCTTACAACAGCCAATAGGTCAGGCAAGACCACACTATCTCCATTCGGTAACGATACCCGCATCTCTTCCAGAGAGCAGTCATAATCGCAACCGCTTTCTGCAACCGCCTCAACAAGGGTTTTCTTCCCTGTAAAGACAGTTCCTTTGCCGTGCCAAGCGGGTGTATCACGCCCATAAAATCTGTTTCCAAAAACATTATCTGCCATAGTTAATTCTCCTTTAGTTTCTTAATCAAGTCTTTGATGATATCCTTGTCATCATTCAATTCCACATGACTGAAATTATAGACAATGGATACCGATTTACCACAATTCTTGCACTCCAATTTTACGAAAGCGGATTCAATATCGCCTTCCCATTCATCATAGCACATAAGAAATTCACCACAATTCGGGCAAATAAACTCGTGCAAAACTTTATCCTCTTGCTCTTTATTTAGTCTAGTTGGCATTACTCATCTCCTTCATCTGAATTTTGATTATACTCAATTCTACCTTCAAAAACAGATTCAATTGCCCCTGCCATCAAATCTGATAGTATATCCCAAACTCTAGGTAGCATATTAAATTCCATGTTTTCAACAACGGCTTTGATGTCGTCTACTGTAATATCTTCAAGTAGGCGGGCATCATCACCCTCTTCAACATAAGCCCTAATCTCATCAGCCGAGATTTTATAAATACCTTCTACATAAATTGTGTCTGCCATATCTAATCTCCTTTACTTTTGATAGTCTAATTATAATACGGTTCTTTTATTTTGTCAAGACGTTACCCAAGATAACAATCCAAATGCACCGCCCAGCATCATAAATCTTCCAGCCAAATCAAATATTACAGCGTTCCCATCCGCAACAAAAAATAGCGTAATGGCTATAATAAATAAAGTAGTAAAAGTAGCCCCAAAAATAGCCGAGCCAACACGCCGTTTAAGTTGTTTTAACTCGTACTCTAGGTCTGCAATTCTTTCTTCCACACTTTTTTCTTTCATTATAACTCCTTTACGCTATTCAAAATTTTATTGACATCTTCTGCAATCATCTCTTTTGTGCCAGCCTGTACAATGAAGTCAGTAGAATTTGCCCATCGGTCAAAGGTCTTTCTGATGGCAAAGTGTAAGACTTCATCATTCCACCGTGCTACCAATTTGCTTGACTCTGCACAACCAAAGTCATCTACATCAGGACTTCTGACAATCTTAAAACCAAATTCTCGTAAGACAGTTTCAAATAATTCTTTCATATTTAATCTCCTTTACATAAAATTTTCTTGCAGTACCCCAAATGGGATTTGAACCCATATTACCTATTTAGAAGACAGGAATCCTATCCAGTTGAACGATTGGGGCATATTACCTATTACTTACGAGAAGTAATAGGTCATAATCTCTGGGTTTGCCCTAATAAAGGCTTGAACGTCCTTCACGGTTTTACCAATATACTCATCAAATTCCGATTCAATAATCATACTACATGATTTTACAATAATATTGTTTTTGTCAATAATCATCGGCATAGGATAGAAGTACCAGCGACTTCCCATATCACAAAGTTCTTGCTCCACTTCTTCAATGGTATCCCGCTTGAAATCGGTTACGTAATCACCATCAGGGGCATACAATACGGCTTTGAAACCCATAGTTTTATCTCCTTTTCTGTTTTATAATAATGTAATTATACTACCAATTACTTTTTCTGTCAAGGGATTACCACCAACCAAAAATCCCGTTTAGTAATTCTTCCCTTTCCTGTTTCCAAGTATCTTGCCCAAAACTACGATATTGCCACATCTCTTCAAGTTTAGCATCAGAATATCTTGGATTACCACGTTTTTCTCTTACTACGTTAACTAGCCTGAAAACCTCACGTTTATAGTCATACCAATCCAAATAGTTATGACGCATACGATACCACAATTTTCTGAATGGTAATTTATCTATCTCTTCCAATATTTGTGATATAACGAGCATATTATTCTCCTTCCATTCCGATTGGCAAGTCATAGCCGTTGCTCTTACAAAACTCCAAGAAGTCCTCTACGGTCAAAGGCTCGTCATCCCATTTTTCAGGGGCAGAATCCTCAATGAAGTATGCAAGGGTCTGGGAGTCGTCATAATCATCGTCAAAGACAAAGACTACATCCAGATAAGAACCAAAGTCATGCTCATTACGTTGAATTTTAAAGTACCCATAAATATCCAGTTTATCCTGAATAGCATAGTACCTATCTTCCAGCATCGCCTTGTATCGTTTAGCCTCTTCTTTCATAGGTTCGTAATAATCCACATTGGGATTTACAGAAACGCAAGGCTCACTTGATGGAGTTGTATCTAAACTGATGTAGTCTTTCATTATGCCAACGCCTGCATGTAGTGTACAAAGGTAAAGACTTCATTACCAGCACAGTAGATTTTATCATTCTTGATATTGCCAATCCTATGAATATCCAGATTGTACCAAGTCTTCGCAAGGCGTACAGTCATCCGAGTCATGACATCCCAATTATTGCACACAAACTCATGCTCCAATGCAACGACTTCACCCCTTGCTAATCGCAAGGCAATCGCCATAATCGTAGTGTAATCAAACACTACAACATCAGGATTGGGATAGAAACCAATCTTGCCTTCAACGATAAGGCTAGCACCGAAGTAATATCCATCGGGGCAAATCATTTGCATAACTTTCGGCAATTCGTAATCCGCAAACTCAACGACAGCATCGGTGTCCTTCATATCCCTGAATCCATCCGTTACAGTCAGGCAGTCAAACATGAAGTTCCAGACATAAGCACCATCGTTATAAGTCCAGCCGTAATCTTTCAAAAACTGGTATGCAGACTTAATCAAGTCCGCTTTACCAGAGTAGGTCGCAAGGGTGTAAAATCCTTGCAATTTAATCATGTTACCAATAGCGTCTTTTTTCGTAGTCATTTTATTCTCCTTTGAAGATGATGTAATTCATTCCCAGTTTTGCAAGACCTTCTGCAACCAGTTTAGCACGGGGGCATCCAGAAAATCGTGCTTTCCAAACCGTCTTACCAAAAAACTCAATCACGGTTAACTCAACCTTCTTAAATTCGCCGAGCGCACCAATAAACTCAAACATCTTGAATTTATCGGCATATACTACATATCCTTTCGTTACAATATCATCCATAATTTTCTCCTTTGAAGTTGATAATATAAGTATAAACCTATATTGTATTTTTGTCAAGTACCAATTTTCGGTATCCCGACTAATCAGGAATCAAACTCATTACCGCAAAAATTCGCATTACAGGTACTAATATAACACGCAGTAATATACCATCTGGTGATGTATTTAAATAGGCAGAACCCACGTGTTAGGTGGGTTCTACTTATTAACCTATGCCCATTCGTGGGAATCGGTCTTTCCAATCATCATCGGCGGATTGGGCAAGGTATTTGTTGCAGTCAGGACATCGCCCTTCTGTTAGGTCTTGCACGTTGAATTTGATACCACACATGGCACATTCGGTTTCCACGATAGCACCATAGGATTTTGCACCACGAGTCCCCCAATCATCATCATCCCATTGGCTAATTGCACCATAGGATTTTGCTTTACCCTTGCCCTTCTTAACGGGGTTGTAGTAAGTCCAGCCCGTAGTTTTCACAGCCTTTTTTGGTTCTGGTTTATAGACAAGTTTTGTGTCTTGCATAGCGATAAAGAATTGGGTGAATTGAGCCAATAGAGCCTTTACAATCCGCAAATCAGTCATACAATCGGCGGTGTGTTCGTTGAAGTATCCAGCCCCAAAGTTAATCCCGCAAACACCTAATTGCTCAAGGTCTGCAATATCGCTATAACTACCATAGGTTACGTCATATCCAAAGCGGTACAGGATATTAACTAGACTAGAATTGTCGTATTGATACAGCACGGGTTGGATGCCCCTGCGGTCAAAACTGAACATCCAGTTGTAATCCTTTACAGGGGTGAATAATTTGGCGGTGGAGTTGCCCATCTCTTCGTCTTTGGTGAAGAGAACATCAAATCGCAATCCACGATTGAAAAGTTGGCTAATCATCCAAGCACCCAAGCGGTCATCAAGAGCGATAGAAGTTACCACATCGCCAGCCTTCTCAAACCGAATTTTGGTTTTCTTTCCGAAATCGGCAACGGTATCAAGGTGGCATACCGCAAGGATTGGCGAGCCGAAATCATAGTACAAATAATCCTTGTTTCCGAAAAAGTTACTAGTCGGAGTCAAACAGTAGTCTTTCAATTTTAAGAATGGAATCATATTATCCTTTCCTTTCCGATTCTAATGAGAATCAATTAAATTTTATTTTGCATTACAGGGCGCAAACAGAATCAAATTCATTAACCAAAAAATTTGCATTACATGAGCTAGGCAGAATCAAACTCATTAACTTAAATGAGCCTTTACTAACTGGTGGAATAACACCAGCCAGCCAGCCTAGAACTTTTGTTCAATAGAAATTTTATTCTACGGTTGGACTCTTGGCAATAGTTCCCCACCATTGCGCCAGCAATCAATGTAATAATTCTACCATAACTAGAACAAATTGTCAAGGAATGATTACTTGATACATCATATATGATGTATGATGTATATAGGCGCAAATGCTGGCTTCTTCATATAATATGGTATTCTATGACTAGAATCCGCAAGAACTGAATCCAGAACGTTTGTGCTAATTTGGCGGGCGGGCTGGAATCCAACCAAACCAATTTTAAAATTGGCTTAAAATACCCTTGACAACCAAATTGCGATTTGGTAGAATTGACTCGGCGGTTGAAAAACCGACTACTAATTAAGGAGTTCAAATTGTCTGAAAAATCACCCGAAAAAATGCTGGCGATAGTTAAGGGATTGGCGGGCGGGCGGGCAATCATTAAAGCGGTGGGCGTAACACATGACGGGTCTATTGCTTGGGTTGCCTTGAAATCACCAGCAGATTATGATTTGCGTTTGCAATTTGAGATGGATGCCCAATGTTGCGAAATTTTATTCTTTGAGCGGATTCATAATAATTATGAATTTGCGGGGGCGGAATTGCTCGGCTGGGATTATTCCGCTGGACAATATGATGCCGTTATCCCTGATGACGATACGGATAATGCTGGAGAGGAATATGGTACGGAAGCGGAATCGGGTTTCTTGAATATCCGCACCAGTCTTGGGGTCTTGACACTTTGCGCCTATAACCAGAATAACGGCTATTATTCTGGTTTCACGTTTTCCGCTGAATTACTGGTCAATCCGCATGTAACTGTTGGCGGAATGATTGGGGGTGAATAATGGGCGGCGAATTGCGATTCTTCAAACCTGACGGGACTCCTGACGAATATTTGGAATCCTTAATTGATTCTGTTGGGTTGCCAAATTCCGCTGGCAACCATCTCGGAATCGCTCGGAATTACGAGCTGGCTTGGGCTGGATTCTTGGGTTTGGGCGATTTTGAGAAAAATTTTAGTTATCCAATTCCAGCCGAAAAATTGCTTGAAATCGCCCGAACCATGCAAGACTGGTTAAAATTGGCGGACACCGATTTGATGGATATTGGCGTAAAATTTGGCTTGATGGGCAAATTTGAAAAATCACATTTGGGCGGTGATGATGTTTATATCTGGTTTCTTGAGGAATTGATGGAATTTAAAATTCTACTGGTTAAATTGGTAGTCTTATTCACCAGCAATGGACTAGCTGGCAATTATGCCCAATACTATGATTAAGGAGAATCTACAAATGACCGAAAATCTTTATGAAAAACTGACCAAATTGGCGGGTTTGCCAGTTCAACGGATTCAAGTATCTTCTGATGAAATTAATCCAGAAGACGTCATTGACGCCTATTATCGGACTTCGTTCTCTGATTGGGTTAACCGTTCTGAAATCATAGACAAATATGAAGAAATGGGTTTTCAAACCCCCGGAAGTTTTCATCATTCACGTAATAACCAGATTCAAGACATCATCTATAAATTGGGTGGGGAGCGAGTTAATTCTGACGGGCGATATTTGACTCGTTTGCGCCGTGAAATATATAAAGCTGGCTTTATGCCAGCTGGTGAAGAATTACGCTATTGGGAGTCATTCATCCAGCGGATTCAAACCCGTGCATTTGTGGCAAATGACATTGATGAATATTTGGATATAACTCTTCACGCCGATTGGGAAGACGGTCAATTTGGCAAAGACGGCTCTTGCTGGTGGGGTTGTTATTACCAATCAAGACCGACCTTAATTTTAAATGGCGGTGGAGCTATCCGATTCTTTAATACGCCACGCCGACCAGATTCAGGCTTTACTGATTGGGACGGTTATGGTAGAATGTGGTTTGCGCCGTTTGAGCCTGAAGACTTTCATTTGGCGGATTCTGTTGGGTTTGTTGTTTTCAACCAATACGGAATCGGACTCCGCAATGCTGGTTTAAAACTGTTGTTTTCTAAATTATTGGGCGAGCCAGTTATTGTAACTGAAATCGGTTTTCAACCAAATACCAGAGAATATGACGTTCCATATGTTAATGGACATTCTGGTTATGCAATTACTAAATTACCAATTCCAGTCGGTTATCAGTATGCGCCAGATTGGGATTATAGCGATGACGTGGATGAATACACCATGATTCATTCATGCTATAATTGCGGTGACAGATTACGTCAAGACGAAGAAATCTATGACGACCAAACGGATGAATTTTATTGCTCTGATTGTTTTGACCGATTATTCACCCAATGTCCACATTGCGGCGGATATCATAGAATCCCATAACCAAACCAATTACAGAATCATTACGGCTGGCAAATGCCAGCCGTAAGATTTTAATTGCAATTACCAAATTGGAATCATTACCAAATAGGAATCAATTACAATTACGCAACCATTACAATTACGGGTGGCAATCGGGTTTGACCAGATTAAATTAATAAACTTGATATACAATATCAAGTTTGATTAATTGGATAAATGGAGTCCGATTAAGTTCCTGGACCCGGCTGCTGCTTGATCAGATTCAAATTTGAGTCCAGTCTCCAGCAGCCGGGTCCAAATTTGAATCCGATCGCATAAAATGGAGCAGCCAGCGATTTGCTGGCTGCTCATGGATTGCTCGCTTCGGCTATTGCTTGCGATTCTGATAGGTTAGTTCATACCAAATACTATACAGCGCAAGTAATCCGATTCCAATGGTAATCAATGGAATAATTACCATTGCCTGAAGTAATCCCATCCATCAGGGTTTTTGCGATTTGATTTGCGGATATCATTCGCAAGAATCATATACGCAAGGGTGCGAATTGCTAAACATAGCATTGCAAGGATGAATAATCCAACCCCAGTCATTTTTTCCATCCAATCCCCAACCATTGGCGACCAAATTTGGTCGGAGTCTTTAAATCGGCTTCGTACAGCGCCGGATATCCGCCCATCTGATAAGCTCGCTGTGTGCATTGCTCCGGGTTAAGTATTGGTAATCCGTCAATCGTGATGCCAAATTGGCTGGCTTTATATGCCAATGCCAGCCTTTGCAAATCCTGGACATCAGCAGCGTATTTGGTCATTTGCCAAAGCAAAGCAACATCAAATTCATGCAATTCATCCAATTCACGGACGAAGACAATCGCTGCCCAGCTCCAATATGGGGATGGGGATGGATCTACGGCTGCTGGGCGTTGAATTGCCAAGTCCAGCAATTCTTCAGCAGAGCTTGCCAAATATGCCAATTGCTTAACTTCGGATTCGGTTAGCTGGGTTGCGCTAGCCACTTGCTTGATAATCTTATTGTCTAACATCTTAAACTCCGACCTTGCTAATAGTCACCGCAATGGGTGCCGGCAATAGTCTACCATATCCCGAATGCTAATACAATACTTAAATGCAAATTGGACTCAATTTGGTATAATTCAGTCATCTATACAACCCCCCCCAATGTTGATAAAATCAGTCATCATTTGCCACGCCCGCACGGGATGTGTACCCCCAAGACTCCTAAATTTTCCACAAGTCCAATTAAACTATACGCATTATTTTAATAAAAAAGAAATAGGGTATTGCTACCCTATTCCCTTATTACATCTTATCTACTAATGCTTGCAGTTCTAGTAGTTTTTGTTTGATTTGTTCTTTTAGGCTTACTTCTGTGGTTGGTGGTTCTATTATTGGGGCTTCTCCTATCAGATTGACTTTATTACTTATTCCATGTATATAGACTTCTGTGAAAGGTGATATTTCTTTAGGGTCTATGATTTCTACTCCCCATCTGAAATACCATAGTTTCATTCTCTTTATAATGTCTATAAAGGCATTGATGTTATCTCCGCTATATGGTTCTAATAGTTTTTCTTTGCTTGATTTAGATAGCCCTAGAACGGTTACTGGGAATTTATCTATGAATAAAGGTTTCAGGTAGGTTTGTAAATCACCCCTTACTGCATGTCCTGTTCGTAGTGTTCCTGTGAATAATATGGCTGGTGGTAGTTCTAGCCCCGCTTTATTGTACTTATATGCTAAATCTTGTATCTGATTTGTATAGGATACATTTCCTTCCATTAGTTCTATATAAAAGCCTATTTTCAATGGTTTTAGACGATAATCTAACTTACAGGCTTCATTCCAACTAATTATTGTTTTATGATAATCGGTAATATAAATATTATCTTTAGCACTTTTTGATGCCATGAGATAGATACCATCATACCCATTATCAATGAGTTCTTGCGGTGTGGGCGGTGTTTGCCATCCCCCCGTTGAAGTTAAACCACAATCATATATTTTCATAAGTTCCATCCATATTGTCGTGCTGTAGCTTCTAACTTGGCTACACGCTGTTCTAGTGTGAGTTCTTGTTCTGGTTCTAATCCTGCCCAAACAAGTAAATCGTTTCTACTTCCTTTAAATAAGTCTACATCTAGTTTTCCAGCAACCCCCGGTAATGTATACTTATCGCCAGACCATTGCCAGAATAATGCTTCTCTTCCACCTGTAACTGGTTTTACCCAAGTTGTAGTAGGTAACTTTAATTTCAGTTGTTCCCACGTAATTACAGTTTCCCCAGCAGTATATGGATAAGAAGCCAGCCAGTAATCATACGTAGACATCCACGCTTTAGTGGGGGTCATATTTTGATTCCACCACCAAGCACCCGTGTATATAATAACACGTTTAAAAGCAGATTTCAGCATTTCTAATAGACCATTAATTTCACCAATTAGATAGTCATTAGAATATGTACCATCGATTTCCACATCCAGAACGAAAGGTAATTCACCATCGCCGGGATAATTCTTTTTAATCCATTCCGCTTGTAAAGCATATTTAACATAGGGACTGTATACGTGATACGCACCCCTTAGTAAACCCGCTTCTTTAGCCCCAGCCCAATGGTCTAAGAAATTAACATCAAAGATAGTATTACCCTGACTAACTTTTATAAAAGCAAATTCTACTCCCCCCGCCTTCATTGCTTTGAAACCTTCTACAGAGCCAGTTCCTTTGGGGGATACATCATTACAGTACGCAACATCTACACCTATTGTATAAGTCATATTTATTTTCTCCTATAAAGATTGCATTGCACTTGATATGGCTAAAATTTGTTCTGCGGTTAGTTTTTTATTATATAAAACAATAGCCTGTATTATAGTATCAACATCAGTAACTTCATTACTCACGTATTCCTCAAAAGTTCCATCAGCATACTCATTGTAATAACCATTAGTCATACCAAACGTTAGATAGGGCATAGTTATAATGTCTAAATTGAGTTGTGTTGTTCTTGGTTGATATAATTCCCCATTTATGTATAAGCCATCGCCGTTAACACCAATAACTCTTATAGAACTAAATTCATTCATAGAAAGCGGTGAAGTTACTATGGCTTCTGGACTTATCGATTCCGTTTCCAGTCCAACACAGCAATAGACGACAGGCAGTAATTCAGCAGAATCCCCCGTATTAATTTCTGCCGAGAACGCTTTATATATAGTTGTTTCTTCGTTTAAAAATTTATAATATGATGAACCCATAAAATAATAGTCCGAAGCAACTGTAAATTCCTTATTCTCAATAGTAGTTAATATTAATATGGTATATAACTCACTAATATCTAAGCTATCTGTGCATAAAGAGGCATTGCTGAATTTCCAACCAACATTAGTAATAAGTGTTGGCGGATTATTTTCATTCAAAGGATGTAATGTATGTGTGTTTCTTACAAGATTCAAATATGAATCTTCTAAATTTGATGCGGTTTTAGGATTATATGCAAAAACCACATCATTGTCTGTTATACCAGTAGTTAAATAAAATGCAGAGGTATTTTCTGTATCAGCTGTTCTCTTATTAGTTGCGGTTAATAGGGCTTGTGATAACATCGTGGATGACAAAACGCCATCCACAATGTTATCTTTTATAAGATTGGACATTTTAGTACACCATTGCTAAAAATATTGTAATACCCGATTCATGTATCACTAAAGATTCTACTATAACATCCTCTGCATCCAAAGACATTTTATATAAATTATCCGTATCTTTATACATATCAGAAAATTCGTTTCCGTTAATAGAAACTGTAAATTCTGAACTAGAAATTAAAGTTAATTTTTTAATTAGAATTTCTGCTTCATCTAATGCAGTTTCCATAGTAGTTACTAAGTCTTGGTCTGCTACAGACGTAGTAATAGATTTTGCGTAATATTTTCCATTGATTCCCATATTTATTTACCTTCCTTATGTTTAAAGTATTCTACTTGACGTAGGCGTTCTTTTGCTTTGTCTTTACTTTTATAAGTTCCTAAATTCTTCCCAGTTTTAGAAACTACACGATATTTATTAGGAGCGATTTTCTTTATCATTTGAAAGTTTACCCTCACATTTCATCAAACGTCTACCCAGTTCTTGCACCTTGTTTTGCAATTCATCTATCTCTTTTTCCCTTGCTACTAATTCTGCTCTAAGGTCATCATTAATGATTCTTAAAGTTTCTACTTCTTGCTTACTCATCATTAAAGCACGATTCATCAGAATATCCTCTGCTTCAACACTAGATTTCTTAGCCTGACTTTTATAAACAGATAGTTGAAATACCCCTGTAGAAAGTGTCCCAATTAATGCCAAAAGTGCTATGATAATCTCTATACTCATTCACTACATCCTCCTTCGGCATTAACTTCCAGACAAGTACCACTAATAGTAGGATGACCATTAGATGTCAAACTTCCTAAAACTTTAACATAAATTAATTTGCCACTTCTTGAAATGAGATGAATACTATAACATTCTTTTTTAGATTTACCATTAATACGATTATCTATTTTTTCTTTAATAATCGCATGTTCTTCTTTCGGTGTAAAATCAAAAATGGTTTTTCCTATTATTTCATTTTTAGTGTAACCAACCATTTCGCATAAATGAGGATTAACATATTCCAATGCCCCGTGCTTATCCATAACATAGAATCCTACCAAAGCATTTTCAACTACTGTGGCGTATTTATCGCCCAGTTCTTTTAGTAGTCTTAATAATCTAGCATTTTCTATTTCTATTCTATATTTACGTGAAAAGAAGAATAGAGCGTTAGTTGTTATGTCGGAGGCTAACATAATGGCTACCCCAATATGAATAAAATCCATATTTATTTCAATAGGGGTGAATAAATATATTCCTATTACAACTGCAAGATAAATTCTTGAAAGAACCCCACCAAGAATACTTATATCCTTTTTTGTAATAGATTTTGCTAATAGAATTATAGCAGCGATGAAGGCTAAGACGAGTATAAACATAAGTATCATTTCATTCTGACCTCAATAAGATTTTCCTGACATTGATTTTAGATAAGACCCCCAAATTCTTGAACGGGATGTCTAATTCTGCGAAGTGCTAAACTTTGTGTAATATATGAACCATACGTAGATGTTGTATAAGAAGCAGAATTAGATTTTATTCTGGCTTCAAACTCTGTATCATCTGTTAGTGGTGAAAATCCAGAAGAGATATTAAATTGTCTTCCAGTAACGCTGGTGCTTAACTCCTCAGATGTATCATATAATAAATTATATGCAACTCCAGACACAGAAGAACTATGTAAAGTCGTAAAATAGTACGCTTTTAGTATCTTTGAATATAATTTGTGGAAAGCCCACTTGTGAATCGTCTAATCTCATAAGTTAATCCTATATTTTATCCGTTAGAATAGGCTGGAAAACCTGCTATAAGTTGTCTTACTGTGCCACGTATATCTAAAGGGTAGCCATTAAAATAGATGGGGCATATATTTTTTCCCGGCCCAGATGGACCAAACCAGCTCGCCAGAAGATTAATATAAGTTCCATTATAAGGTACTGAACTTGCCTTATACCTCCACAATAAATCTTTCGTTGCTATAAGTTGAAACCAGTAGTTTGTATTTGGTACTAGCAAAATATCGCCTGCATCTGGTATAAATGTTGTTAGCCCACCCCCGCCGGTTACTTGAGAAGCAACTATAGTGTCTACAACTGTAGTAGCAGATCCGCCAGTTACTATTCTGATAGTATAAGTTTCTGCCGCAGGGACATTCCACTCTATGGATTTAATTAGAACTGGCATGTTAACTGTAACTTGCTCAGTTTGTCTAGAGTTTGTACTAGCAATAGCAGTTGTGTACGAAACACCCTCTCTAAACGAATTTATACATCTAGTAATGTGTATTCTATCATTAGCATAGGGAGACAAAATACGTCTATTTGAATGTTCTATAACACCCATTTTACCAACTCGTTTTTACGTAAGTTAAAGGAAATGTAAAGTTCGCCAATGCGCACCCTCTCAGATATATTGGCATGTGCTTTGTCCATGCAGTTGTCCCACTATCGTAATATGTGTAAGGAATCCTATAATATGTGCCATTAAATGCGGCATTAGCACCTTTAAAACTTCTTTTTGTTGCACAATATACCTGCAAATAATATCTAAATTTAGGTAATAAAAGTATTTTACCTTCGTCTAAACTGAAAAATTGCATCCCCGTTGATTTAGCGGCTGAGGACGATAGCAGATATGTTTGGACATTCCATTGAGTTCCGTAATTTAAAATAAATCTTGCCAAGTAACTATCTGCGGTTGGAATGTCAAACCAAACACCATCTATAATTAATGGCACATTAATCAAGAGCATTGCTGTAAGAGAGTATGCACTTACGGTTGTCGTCCCTGCTGTTTGCCCCTCATAAAAATAAGTTCCCGTACCTAATGGGTAAGCATCGGAGGAAACGGGCGCAGACTGGCGGGTGCGTTTGTATAAATCTAATTTCATGCGGCAATCCTATTTACAAAGCCGTGAATTATAATTACATTCTCTGTTCCAGCAAATGCTGTTACAACGAGTTCGTTTTGTAAAAGCAGTCCCGGTATAACCAAATAAAGCCCGCTTTCTGCTGGAATAGTTAGTTCAATATTACCATCTGGTGCGGTGGCTTCCCCCCATTCAATCGTTAGTTTAACTGCTGAGGTACTGGAATTAACTGCGTAAAGCCAGACTTCATCCCAGTCGCTTGTTCCAGCAACAGCCGTATGAATTGTAGTTCCTAAGGTTGCTGTGGCGGCTACTTTTATGCCTTTACCATTAGTTGAACCACTTAATTTTTGTTTACTATAAGTTGCCATTAAATCTCCTAACTAAAAATCTGGACTTCAAGTATAGAAGCACCACCAGACGAAGTGCCTGTTGCTGAGATAACTCTGCCAGTAATACTAATACCATCTCCAGCAGTATAATTACCACTAATTGTTATACTTCCATCCCCGTTATCTATAAGTGTTCCATTATCTACAATAACGGTAATTACATCACTAATAGAAGGCGAACCATCAACTTCTTTGAAAGTTATTCCAGCGGGGGGCGGTGTAATGTTCAAATGCAGGTCATTAGCAGAACCACTAACCGTAGCACCGCTAATAGTTATTCTGCTTACATTGGTGTATTCAACTTCATTTTCATCTACGATAGTTATAGAAGTTCCAGAAACACCAGAACCTTCACTAGCAAGATTAATAGATACAGATAAACCATAAGCATCTTCTGCGATTTGTGGTATATCTATATTAATTATATCACCTGCAACTAATTCTGTGATATCTGGTGTACCAGAAGCATAATTTTCTGTATATACTAATTCTGGTCTATTTTCTTGTGTTGTAAATATAGAAGTTCCATTTTTTATGACATCTATGATTGTGCTTCCAGAATCACCTGCATATTGGCAGGCGAAATAAACACCAGAAATAGTCATTGCTTTTGGAACTATAAATGTGCAAATACCGCTTGCTACTGCTAAATAACCATCAGTAAAATAATGTAATATTGTAGAACCATCACCAGTTGACGGCGTAGAACCACCAGAAATTGTAGTATTTATCCACTTGCTAGTTGTGGAATCCCATGCCAATACTTGCGAATCTTGCAAACTAGTGATAGTTACGTCTGCTAAATTAGAAAGATTATGATTATGACTTCCAAGTTCTTGTAAAGCACCTTCTACTGTTGTAGAGTCAAAGTATTCACCAGCGTCTACGATAGAAATATCACTCGCCTGATTAGAACCAGACCCACCGCTAATAGTAGTGTTAATCCACTTATTTGTATCAGTATCCCAGACAAGGGATTGCCCATCTTCTATATCTGTAATAGTTATATTAGATAAAGAATCTAATGTGTGATTATGGTTATCGATTGTATCAAGGGCTAGTTGAACGGTTGTATCTGTTCCAGATAAAATACCATTGAAATTATCTGCGTTTACTGAAATACCGCTTGCAGTAGTGCTACCACCCGAACTTCCACCAGAACCTTCTGGTTGGTATAATACAGATAAGCGTCTGTCATAATAAATGACATCAAGATTAGAGGCGGTAGGCCATTGGACTTTAATTACGTGTGTCCCGATGCTTAAATCTTCGAATACAGTATGATAAGTTAGAACATAGTTTGTAGCATTGGTTATAGCCGCATCTTTAGACTCACGCCAACTTTCACTAACTATAGTATCATCTAAAACAAATCTGACGTAGTAATGCGCCCAAGATGTACTATTAATTCTCATCTTAGTAGTGAATATGGGAAACGCATAAGTGCCAGATACCGTAGTTGTGAAAGATACGGACATATCTGCAATATCTTCCCAAGTATTATTTGCTGTATGGG
>ERZ795061.2050-NODE-2050-length-18918-cov-7.737422_pt1 | contig 18918 bp, 11 predicted proteins | sample MGYA00375145_ERZ795061 | MGnify/ENA primary metagenome ERZ795061 (study PRJEB30190, sample SAMN05720144) | anaerobic digester metagenome | isolation source: active sludge of municipal wastewater-treating anaerobic digesters | place: USA | collected 2014-12-22 ... | reverse complement strand
AATGTGCGTGCTGAGATTGAATCGATGGAAGGCCGTTTGAAATATCTTCAAAACCAGGTTTCATTTAGTACACTCAATGTATCTTATTATGAAATTATTGGAACTGACTTTGGGTTTGCTTCAAAATTTGTGGAGTCATTAAAAGGCGGCTGGGATAATCTACTATCCTTCCTGATCTTTCTTGTAACTCTATGGCCATTTGTAGTAGGCCTTATCGCCTTAGTGTTTTGGTGGGTGCGCAGAAGAAACCGCAGAGCGCTAAAGCCGTAAGTTATTTGTTGATTTTTCGAAGCACCCAAAACTCATCATAAGCAATCTGGGCTGTGTCCACCATCTCGCGCACTACTTCAATAAATAATTCCTTTTCCTGCGGATCAACAGCCGTTTCAAGTTCCTCAACCGTCATCGGTTTTTGCTTTAACAAATAAAGTATCTGTTGCTCATAGTCCTTGAGCATAGCCAGATTCTCCGTTTTGCGCTTGCTGATGCACACATCACAAATCTCGCAGGTTGCATAGGTTATCTCATCAAAGTATTCCTGGATCACCTGCATTCGGCAACGATGATTTTGCTCAACGTAGCTTTTCATTGCTTCCATCTTGCTTAAATGAAGGGTTCTCCTGCGATCAAACTCTTTGCGGTCGATCGGCAATCGGTCTGCATCCTGGCGCGGCAGAACAAACGTAATCTTCGGACTTTCATTGACCGGTTCATACACCAATACCTGAAGATTATTTAATTGTCCCAGTTCCAATTTGATTGTAGAAACGGATTGCTTCATCATCAAGGCGATTTGATTCTCAGATACTGGTGTGAAATCGGAATATAATTCACCACCATATAACCTCAATAAAGCTTTAATAAGTAAATCAAAACGCTCATGCGCTATCTGAAATTCATACAGCTTCTTTTTATCAAAGGTGAAATGAAGTAGCGAGGGCCGGTAAAAACTTTCGTTGAAGTCAAGCAGACCAAATTCTTCCAGTTTTTTTAATGCCGGATAAACATCCGTAGACTTAAATGAAAATTTATTACAGAATCCGTCCAAATCAAAATCATAACTCTCACCCTGACTACTGCCTTCAGCTACCTGAAAGTGATTTGCTACTGCCTGGTAGATCTTTTTTAGGTAGTCTATTTCAGGTTGCGACTGAAGAACTTTGTTTTGAAGCGACAGCACATCCACTTCATGAAAAATGATAGCCGCGTAAGACCGTTTTCCATCGCGACCAGCACGACCTGCTTCCTGATAATAGGACTCTAAGTTTTCGGGTAAGTCCATATGAACCACTACCCTTACATCCGGTTTGTCAATACCCATTCCAAACGCATTGGTAGCTACCATTACCCGGCTTTGGTTTGAGATCCATTCCTCCTGCCGGGAAATACGGTCCTGATGGGTTAAACCTGCATGATAAAAGGTGGAAGAGATTTTATTTTTATTCAGGAAAGCAGCCAATGATGCCGTTGACTTCCTTGAACGAACATAGATAATCGCTGAACCGGGCACCTTACGAAGTACTTCCAATAATTTTTTTTCTTTCGTTTCTGTCTTGCGAACCACAAATGAAAGATTCTCGCGCGCAAAACTCTTTTGAAAAAGAGCAGGATTAGAAAGATTGAGTTTGGAGATAATATCTTCCTTAACAACCGAAGTGGCGGTGGCGGTTAGAGCAATAAACGGAACGTCCGGTTTTACTTCCCTGAGTTCAGCTATTTGCAAATATGGAGGCCTGAAATCGTAGCCCCATTGTGAAATACAATGCGCTTCATCAATCGCCACCAGGCAGACATTCATTCGCTTCACTCTTTCTTTGAATAAATCAGTCTGCAAACGTTCAGGTGATAGGTACAGAAATTTTATTTTACCAAAGACACAATTGTCCAGCGTAATATCAATTTCACGGTGGTGCATACCCGCATGAACCGATACGGCAGCAATACCCCGTTGTTTAAGTTGCTTAACCTGATCTTGCATGAGGGCGATAAGGGGAGTTATTACAAGACAGATACCCTCCTGCATCAATACCGGAACCTGAAAGCAAATGGACTTTCCGCCTCCGGTTGGTAGAATGGCCAGCACATCACGCTTATCCAAAACAGCCTGAATAATTTCTTCCTGTGGTGGACGAAAGTGGGTATAACCCCAATAGTGCTGGAGTATTTCAAGGGAAGTCACTACCAAAAATAGGAATTAAGCGTGGGTCTAAAAACTGATCCGTCAAGCCGTCAGACCTCTGATCAGTACATCAAAGAGTGGTCAGAAGCCTAACATTTACCAGCGAAGCTCCTGCTTATTCAGAAAGGCAGCAATACCCCTTTTACAATCCTCAGTTGCACGCGCCTGTGCATTCACAGACGTTGCAAGATCCAGTGCATCGTGTAGTGACAAGGATTGTACATCGGCAATTAACTGCTTGGTTAATTGCATGGATTGAGCTGAGTTGTTTCGAACGAGCTCCTGGGCAAAATCAAAAACAGACGCTTCAAGGTCTTTTGCATCAACTACTTTAGAGATGAGGCCTCTGCTCAGAGCATCTTGAGCCTTTATTATCTCTCCGGTAAGTAATAGCTGTCGTGCCTTTTGCTCCCCGATTTTTCGTACCAAAAAAACAGCCACCAGGGCCGGAATAAATCCAATCTTCACTTCTGTATATCCAAATTTAGCTTCAGGAACTGAAAAGGTAAAATCACAAACTGTGGCAAGTCCACAACCACCTGCTAATGCATGACCTTGTACTTGTGCAATCACAACTTTCTTAAGCGTATAAATCTGCAGGAATAATTCCTTGAGATGTTTTGAGTCTGCAAGGTTCTCTTCAAATGTAAAATTCTGAAGCTGTTGAATATATGCAAGGTCGGCACCAGCACAAAAAGATTCGCCATTGGCATTAAGTACCACAACCTTGATGCTGGCATCAGTTTCAGCTCTGGAAAAAGCCTCCTTCAAGTCATGCACTAATTCATGACTTAATGCATTTCGCTTGTCAGGACGGTTTAGCGTTATATACCCTACTCGTTCCTTTACTGAATAATTTACCAAACTCATATTATCGGGTTAAAACAAAAGCTCCTTCATCCAATACGGCATACAATCGTTCTTTATCAATTACCTTTCTCCATCTATTTATATAACCCCGGGAGTTACTGCCATCCAAAATTATCTGCCTGATCGATAGATTCTTAATAGCTTGCGGAGATATTGAATTTCGGCCGACAACAAGGTAATCGATTTCGCCCGATGCAGGCAATTGGGCTTCTCTATTTTGAACAAAAATTATCCTATTACCCTGCCAATAAAACGTCTCTAAGTTCTGTGGTAACTTTTGTTTGAATGGGATTTCTTTATTTACTGCGATCACACCACGCTGCAGCCGGTTAGGCCGGATGTGAAATCGCATGCGCTCCTCATCACTCTGTAATGCAGAATCTGCTTTGAAATAACTAACTCCGCTATCAATCCATTCCATAGCCGAATGACCGGATATACTATACACTACAAACTGCTTACGGTCAACCCAATTCCTAAAATGAAGATATTGAGTAAAAACAAAAATCATGGTAAGGATACCTGCAAGGTATAATCCTTTTACTGACCGGTACTGAATCATGAAAATTATGGATAGCAGTATCATCATAATCACCCAACACTGAAAGGTAGTAAGGTGGATGTTACTAATGAGGCTAAAGGGTAGTTCCTCTGTTTTAAAGACCAACCAATTGAGAAGTTGAATTAAGACTACTACTAATTTACCCACCAACAAAGCTAACCAGGACCAGGCACTGATTACTAAAAGAATAGTTCCGCCAATAAGCACCAAAGTTGATAACGGAATTACAAATAAATTCGAAACTAAAAAGTAAACCGGAAACTGGTGAAAGTATAACATACCCAAGGCAAATGTAGCAATCTGTGCAGCAATGGATACGCACGTAATCTGCCATATCCAGTCCCCTGCCCGATTCTCAATTTCCCATAAGTTGTAGATTGGCCTTTGCAAATAAACAATACCTAACACTGCCAGGTACGACAACTGAAATCCTACTGACATGATCAGGAATGGATTATAAATCATTAGTACAAAAGCAGAAGCTGCCAGCGTATTGTAAATATTGGTTCGCCAGCCTAACGGTCGGGCTAAGGCAATAAACGAAAACATAGTGACCGCCCGCAAAACAGAAGGCGATAAACCAGTAACAAAAGCAAAAGACCAAAGTAGCAGTATGCTGATACCTGCAACTATCCAACGACTCCATGCATAAGAATTCAGTGGACGGAGTAAAACTAATATGATTCCATAAATAATACCCACATGCAGGCCAGATACAGCTAACACATGCATGGCCCCACTGGCTGCGTACGCATTTTGCAAATCGGTATCAATGCCTTCGGTAACACCCAACACCAATGCCATTGCAATTGCCTGTTCTTGTTCACCAGGAATGTTCTTTCTAATCACCTCACTAGCCCAGGCGCGCACCTGATGTGAATAGTAAATAAAACCCTTTCTTTCAGCATGACGGATGAACCGAATCTGATCAGCCAAAACAAACTGCTGATGATAGATATTTCTAAAACTCAGAAACCGTTTGAAGTCAAACTCGTTGGGATTGGCCGGAGGTCTTAACTCATTCGGTGTTCCTTTTATCAGAAGCCTGTCGCCATACGACCATGGAATCTGAGCCATTGATTTTTTGGAAACATACAACATCACAGTTCCTCTCTTTTCTTTCCATCGATCTGTCTTAACGCGTACCAATTGTACTTGTAATTTCCACGACTTTGCCCTGGACTCAGGTGCACTTCGTAAAATTGCCTCATAAGCAACCACTGCATCCTTTTCATTCAGAAGATGATCGCCATGCCGGCTATCGGTGCGCATTAACAGATGCAGATATCCAAAAAAGAAAATAGCCAACAACCCAATGAATCCATTGAAGGTCTTTACCCACCGCCACGAACGAAGTGTAAATACTGAAATCAGATAAACACAGATCAGGGTAATTAAAATGCAGAAAGTGACTTGCTCAGAAATCAGATTGGGCCAATAGATGGCTAACAGAATTCCTCCTGTAAGGAATAGTGTTATTCGTACCATAGCAAAAGGAACCCAACTTAGCATTGGTGAATTTACCAACTGCTGAAAGCAAAACAAAAAGTCATTAAGTCTTTTTACGATGACGAATCCACTTTTCGAATTCCACCATATGAAAAACAATGGCCGCAGATCCAAAACAGACTAACAATTCTTTGAATGTAAGTGCTGAAGTATTAAAGATTCCTTGCATGACAGGAATATAAACCAACGCCATCTGCAGGGCTACCGTTCCCAATACCGTGATCAACAAAATCCGGTTTCTGAAAAGCCCATGCTTATAGATAAATGCGTCAGAACTACGAATGGCAATAACATGAGCCAACTGACATAACGACAAAGTTGTAAACACCATCGTTTGCCAATGTTCTAACCCTTGCTTAATCGACACCCATTGAATACTCAAACACAAAGCCCCAATTAATAAACCTACCCACAGAATATGGATACCAACCCCATCCGAAAAAACATTGGTAACCGAACTGCGTGGAGGACGCTTCATAATGTTTGCTTCAGCCGGTTCATTGGCCAGTGCCAGACTTGGCAATCCATCCGTTACAAGGTTGATCCACAAAATATGAATGGGCAACAAGGGCATAGGTAAGCCTATCAGGGGTGCAAGGAAAATAGTCCAGATCTCACCTGCATTGCCGGTCATAATGTAGCGTATGAACTTGCGGATATTATCAAAAATTCTGCGGCCTTCCCGTACCGCTTTCACAATGGTTGAAAAGTTATCATCCATCAACACCATGTGGGCAGCTTGTTTGGAAACATCGGTGCCCGTGATGCCCATGGCTACGCCAATGTTAGCCATCTTCAGCGAAGGCGCATCATTCACTCCATCGCCTGTCATAGCAACATAATGGCCTTGCGCCTGTAATGCTTTTACGATACTCAATTTTTGCCCAGCACTAACGCGGGCATAAACCCGAACCCGTTCTACTTTGTCCTTTAATTGTTCAAAACTCAGCTCCACCATCTCCGATCCTACTAATACCTCATCGTGATCTTGCATAATCCCAACTTCCCGGGCAATGGTCACGGCTGTTTTGGGATGGTCGCCTGTAATCATCACGGGTGTAATGCCTGCTTCCTGGCATTCTTCTACTGCTGCAATTATTTCAGGTCGCGGTGGGTCGATCATTCCAATCACTCCAATGAATTGTAGATCTTGCTCCAAAAACTGAAGGCGAGAAGGTTCTAATTCATTTTGACCGATAACTTTACATCCATACGCCAATGTTCGCATTCCATTTTCAGCAATCGAGTCAGCCTTGCGAATAATTCCATCTTTATCTGTTTGCTTGCAGATCATGAGTACCGCTTCAACGGCTCCTTTGGTGATCACAAGATATTGATCATTGAATTGATGAACGGTTGTCATCATCCTACGTTCACTATCAAAGGGAACTTCTTCTATGCGGGGAAAGGATGTTGCTGCCTGACTGAGTTGCTCATTATTCTCTATGGCAAAAAGCACCGCTGCTATTTCGGTAGAATCGCCAACGAGTTCAGCTCCGCTCCGTTGAGTGTCCTGATTGAGACTCATACCCAACAGCAAAGCCTCTTTTGTTTTCATTCCAATCAGGAGCGCGTCATCATTTTCGCACCAGGTTTCACGCACGGACATTTTATTTTCCGTGAGTGTTCCGGTTTTATCAGTACAGATATAATTTACTGAACCCAATGTTTCAACCGCGGGTAACTTTCGTATCAACGCATTCTTTTTAACCATCTTGCGTGCGCCAAGAGCAAGAGCCACTGTAATCACCGCAGGTAATGCTTCCGGAATGGCTGCCACCGCCACCGAAATTGCTGTCATTAACATTTGCATGTGTTCTTCGCCACGCAACAATCCCACACCATAAATAACCACACAAATCAAAACGATGAGAAACGAAAGCTTCTTGCTGAAGTCAGTCATCCTGATCTGAAGTGGAGTTTTAGTCTCCACTTCCTGCAGCATCGAAGCAATTTTGCCAATCTCAGTTTCCATACCTGTGGCAACCACCACGGCTACTGCGCGGCCATGACTGACCAGCGTTGATTTAAATGCCATGTTCAGCCGATCTCCTACTGATGCATTCTCATTGTCAATTATATCCGTATTTTTTTCTACCGGGTAAGACTCCCCCGTTAATGAAGCCTCTTCAATTTTTAGTGCATGTGTCTCCACCAAACGAACATCTGCCGGAACGCTATCTCCGGCCTCCAGGCGAATGATATCACCGGGTACGAGTTCTGCCGAAGGAATATTTTTTGCTTCTCCGCCCCGAACTACGTGAGCTAATGTTGCGGCTAGCTTCTTTAGTTCGTCCATTGCCTTCTCAGCATTGAACTCTTGCACAAACCCAACCACTGTATTGAGTATAACAATGACCAAAATGATAATTGCATCTTTCGCATCCCCAAGAAAAAATGAAACTATTGCAGCTGCCAGTAAAATCAAAATCATGATCTCCTTGAACTGACCAAAGAGAATCAGCCAGGGAGATCTCCGTCCTTGTGTTTTAAGTTCATTTTTTCCGTGCTTGAGTGTGCGCTGCTTTACCTCGGCATCGTCTAGTCCTTGAAGGGAAGTGCCTGCCTTTTCCAGCGCTTCTTGTGCTGAGATCTGAAACCAGTTGATCAAAGTAAAGTGGATTGAAAACCTTTTAAGTTGATGATTTTTTTTCAAGTTACCTCCTATGCATCATTAGAATGGTATTGGACTTTCGCCTTCAACCCCCGCTGTTTTATTTAGGCGTGACCGGAAGAGCTTACTTTTCCATAGGCTTCAATGATATCGCGTACCAACCGATGGCGAACAACATCCCGCTCATTCAGTTCAACAAAACCAATTCCCTTAACTTCATTTAAAATTCGAACGGCCTCTTTAAGCCCCGAACGCTGGTTGTGTGGCAAGTCAATTTGAGAAGTATCCCCCGTTACAATCATTTTTGAATCCGGGCCCATGCGGGTGAGAAACATTTTCATTTGCATGGGGGTAGTGTTCTGCGCTTCGTCCAGCAAAATAAAGGCATTATTGAGGGTACGACCTCGCATGTAGGCAAGCGGTGCAATTTCAATGATCTCGCGCTCCATGTAGTATTTCAGTTTTTCAAACGGCACCATGTCGTTGAGGGCATCGTAGATCGGTCTTAGGTAAGGATCAATTTTTTCTTTCAGATCGCCAGGTAAAAATCCGAGATTCTCTCCAGCCTCCACAGCGGGGCGTGTAATAATCAGTTTCTTAACTTGTTTATTCTTCAACGCCTTAACCGCCATAGCTACTGACACAAAGGTTTTACCAGTACCGGCTGGACCCAAAGCAAAAACGAGGTCATAATCCTTCACCGCTTTCACCAATTTTTGCTGGTTTACCGTTTTGGCCTTAATAGCAGCCCCTTTTGTTCCATAGAGAATGATTCCGTCAGGAGAATCCTCAGCAACAAACTCCTGGCGCTCCTGCGTGATATATCCACGTACGTTTTCTTCGGTTACACGACCAAATTGATGGAAGTGATCCATGAGCGAATTAAGGATATCGGTTATCTGCAGAATATCCGGAGCCTCACCTTTAACCAGAATTTCATTTCCTCGTGAAATGATTTTGCTCTTCGGAAACGCAGCGGCCAGTTCAGTGATGTTCTTATTTTCCACCCCCAGAAAGTCGGTAAGTGGAATGTTTTCGAGTGTGATGGTTTTTTCTATCAATGAAGTAATGTGGTTGAAATCAATTAATTTTGATGCATAAAAGTAAACAAATCCCGCCCAAGCAAAAACATCGGGGCGTGGTATAACGTTCGCGAATGGCCATCATTACCCTTCTTACCGACAGTGGAGAAAGCGATCACTATGTGGCCACGGTGAAGGCCAGGATTCTCAGCATCAATCCGGGATTAACTATGATTGATATCACTCATAAAATTGCATCGTGTGATATTGCCCATGGAGCCTATGTTCTAAAATCTGCTTTCCGTGATTTCCCGAATGGAACCGTGCATCTGGTAGGTGTGGACTCATCTGGTAACAAGGAAGAAATATTCCTGGCCCTGCAACTGGAGGATCATTTCTTTGTAGGTGTGGATAACGGTTTGTTCGGACTTATCAGCGATAAAAACCACCAGCAGGTAGTACAACTAAACTCTGTAAATCCGATCCAGACTACTTTTCCGGAAAAAGATATTCTTGCACCTGCAGCAGCCAAACTCGCCAGCGGAGTTACCATCACAACGTTAGGCAAGCCACTTACCTCATTTCGGAAAAGTATGAACAGGCAGGTGAAGGCCACAAAGCGGATTATTGCCGGTCATGTGGTGCGTGTTGATAATTATGGAAACCTGATCACCAATATTGCAAAGGTAGATTTTGAGATACTCACTAAAGGGAGAACATTTACCATTCAGTTTGGAGGCGAAAAATTTAAGCGCATTCATACAAATTATTATCAAACTGAACAGGGAGATTGTTTCCTGATTTTCAATAGCCAGGATTTATTGGAAATTGGAATTTATAAAGGAAATGCAAGCGAGTTGTTAGGATTACAATACGACAGTCCTGTGAATGTGACATTTGATGAATAAACAGATGGAAGTAGCAATCCAGACACAAGACTATTGTCTTTTAATGTTATGATCTTATCTCTTAAGTGTTTATGCTAATGTTGCTCTTATGATTATCCGAATCGTACGTATGCATTTTACACAAGCCGGAGTGGAAGAGTTTTTAGAGATCTTCAATCGGAATAAGGAGGCTATCCGAAATTTTCCTGGATGTTTACATCTTCAATTATTAATTGATTCTGAAGATACTTGCTGTTATACTACGTTGAGTCATTGGGATGGCTCTCAAAGTCTGGAGAACTATCGCAAGTCTGAATTATTCGCTAAAGTCTGGGGTCGGGTTAAAACCTTGTTTTCAGAGCGAACACAGGCTTTTTCCTTGGAGAAATTTATTGAGCTTTGAATTTTGGCAAAAACTAAGTTTTATACATCTTTGCAACCCGTTCGTTATAACGGATCAGGTAAACGAGCCTGAGTGGCGGAACTGGTAGACGCGCACGACTCAAAATCGTGTGCCTTCGGGCGTGCCGGTTCGATTCCGGCCTTAGGTACAATGGGTCTTTCAATGCATTGAAAGACCCATTTAATTAAGCATTGAAATCTATCCACCACGTAGAATATTTGAAACTAATTTTAAAACCTGAAATGCCTGGATGCTTTTAGGTATTTCAATAAACCAAACACGCATGCAAATCACTAAACACAAAGTAGCCGCCATTCACTACACACTTACCGACAATGAGGGCAACATTCTTGATTCAAGTTCTGGTCGCGATCCATTGAACTATATTCATGGCATCGGCAATCTTATTCCTGGCATGGAAGAAGGCCTGGAAGGAAAAACCAAAGGTGATAAGTTTAATCTCAAAGTAAGTCCTGAGAAAGGATATGGTATTAAAAGCGATGATTTGATGCAACAGGTCCCTCGCTCTGCCTTTGGCGATCAACCTGTACAGGTAGGCATGCAATTTCAAACCAACCAGGGCCAGGTAGTAACCGTAACAAAAGTAGGCCTCGATTCAATTACGGTAGATGCCAACCACCCTTTAGCTGGTGTTGAATTGAACTTTGCCGTTGAGATTCTTGAAATCCGGAATGCTACCGAAGAAGAATTAGCGCACGGCCACGTTCATGGTCCGGGTGGTCATCATCATTGATTCAATTACTTCATTTATAATTACCGCATCAACACGAGCTTTCCTTGTGTTGATGTTTCTTTTGAAGGAGTTTTCACCCGCAACCGATACGCGTAAACTCCACGTGGAAGATATGCGCCAGTGGCTTCCCGTCCATCCCACATCAATTGATTCGTCCCAATAGTAAACTGTTGAATACTGGTTGCATCAAAGGTGCGTACCCGTTGACCTTGCATTGTGAATATCTCCAGCAAGAATTCGTTTGGCAGTTCATTGCCAGTGAGTATGAAGTTAAAAAAGAAATCTCCGGCCGATGGATTGGGAAACACACTGGTAAACGATAAAGAAGGTTCTGATTTTACCGTGAATGAAATCTCATAAGGCACCTCTCCACTTAAGTTGCCACTGGCATCGGCTACCTGAGCCGAAAGTACATAATCTCCATCAGCCAACTGGGGTGTAAATTCTATTCTGAAATTTGAACTCGCAGTACCAGCAAACCATTTTACATCATCCCCGCTAAGCGGGATTCTTGTAAACGGACACGGAGAATTTGTGCACGGATAGCTCAGTAGCAAGGTTACACCCAACGTATCTGACTTAAATCGGAATTGGTTTTCATCAACCATAGTAATTATAATTTCGGGAGTTGATGAAACATAATCTCCGTTACGCAGGGTTCGCTTGTCGAAGGTAACATCCAGTATGGGAGGTGTTTTATCTGCCAGCACGGTCAGATAATCTGGCAGCGCAATAAAATTGTTATCGTAATAAGTTTCTGCTAGTATCCTCTTGTTTACAAAGACATTCACATCGTTCTTACCAATCTTTCCTAACGTGGAAGACGTAATATCAAAGAACGTAGTATCACCGGGTGCCGGTGCTACAATGGTAAAATTCTGCTGCTCGCGATTTTGAGTTTGCTTATTAACTATTTCAAGATCAACGCGGAGCGAGGCCTTGAAGTTTTTTGATGTCATATTAGTAAAGCCAAAAGTTGAATTCCAGGCCTGACCTTCCTCCACAGTAAGAAAACTTTCGGGGCCTTTAAAAACGAGAATGCCTTCAGCCACGGGTTCATAAAGTACGGCCCAGTTTTTCCATTGGGATGGCGTGAGATTCACTTTATCCTTTGTATTGAAAGCAACTTTCAAATAGGGATAATCCAGAACAGAAATTGAAGAAAGATCGTGGTTTGATCCAACCGCGTCCGAGATAAATATTTCCTTTCCATCCAACGTAACACCATAGATAGAAAAGATGGTTTCGTCCTCCGGTTCAACTTGGTCGGCCCTCGATACGAATTGCTTCCATTCAGACGCAGGACCTACTACCACCGATTTCATACTGCCGTCCGTCTTTCTTCCGGTAATGGTTCCGGTAGCGGTGATCACTTGCTCACTCGCTGGTGCCAACAATGAGCGGGTTATTTTTGCAGAGCCCGGTGAAGCACCTTTTCTACCAAAAATAATAATCGGTTCACCCGTTTGAAGCGCCTCCAGATCCGTAAGACCAATTCCGAGTTCACCAAGCTTGGTTTTTACACTTGTCGACCATGAACTATATCCTGGATTACCGATTGAGAAGAGTACCACAGAATCGCTAATACCAACTGCATCGACAAAGGCAGCAAGATCATCATTCAGACCAGTCTCCAACTCAGTTAGAATAAAACTATTAATCAATTGTGGCTCGCGACCACATGTCCGGGGGTCCTGAAAATTGAATGGCAGACCCGCGTATGGAATTGCCGTAGTTTTATTAAATGCAATCAGGTTGAGTGTATTATTTCTGCACGGTTGGAATTGAGTAGCAAGATTATACTCTGAATTATTGATTTTAACTGAAACATCTGTAACCGGTGAAGGATTGTCACTTCCAAATGTTTTTATAGAAACAGTAGTAACCGTCTCTTCAAACGCGAATGGCGTTCCTTCGCTGGCTGGAATTAAACTACTGAAAAAATTCTCCTTAAGCTGATCAGATCTGATTTGAGCCCAACCCTCCGGACTTCCCATGATATAAGAAAACGATGATGTACTCCAATCGCCACTCTCGCCCGGCTGTGGAGTTTTAAATCGGGTGCGCCAGAAGTACACTACTGAGTCAGCGTTCACTAGGTTGATCTCTGTTGTCGCAACCACTTTTCCTGAAACTGTTTTGCTTATTAAATAGGAGCTATTGAAATAAACTGTCGTATCAATCTGTACTTCAAATTCGCGGGTCGCGGAAAGTAGATCGGTTGATTGCCAGACCAACTTCACAGTTTGCTGGTTAACGATTGCATACTTAGCCGGGAACAGATTAAGCGTGGCATTGGATGGAATGAAGGAATTTAAGGAAGCTTCATTATTATTCTCCTGCAATTCATTAATCTTATTTTCAGGATCAACGATAACTGTGAACTGATTGCTTCCGCCACCTGTGTTTCCTTGCCGGAAGATCTTAAAAACAAGTGTATCCGTATGGAGCACTGGAGCAAAGAGAGAATCGTAGGTAAGTTGCGAACCATCACTAAGCGTTCGGATTAATTTAACTTTTACCGGATCTGTATTTACGAGGCCTAGATTGTTTACTACTATTTTTATGGCAAACGAATCGCTGGTCGCTGTTACGGGTTTGTTATCAAATGATTCCAGCGATAAGGATGAGTTTGTAATCTCATAATCGGGTTTAGCGGAATTGAACAACTTAACAGCTGGGTCGCCAAGCAAAACCATTTGTTGTACTTGTGTAATATTTGCCATAGTAGCAGGGGCTGCTAGCATGTATTGACGAGCTACTTCCTTCTGCACATCGCCCACACCTTTTTTTACAAATACCGAATCTGCAAATCCAACCTGATAAAACAAATCAGAATAATATTTAAGAGAATAAGTGAATCCAAATGAACTATGAGCGATAAAATTCCGTGCTCCTTTGTTGGCAGTCAGTATCCAGTCTTCGCCAAATGAAGTGCCTCCTGAAAAGAAATTACCGGCATTACAACCGTTGATCAGAAAGGTCGGATACTTACCCGGATTGTTATAACCCATAGTAGGGTCCGATACATAGCCAATGTCAATATCGATTGTACTGGGTGAAGAGTGACCAAAAAATGTAATCAGGTTTACACCTTCATTTACTTTATCTGAAATATTAATCAGCTCAACTGGATTTGGATCACGTTTGGCAATCGTACTGATATTACCACCCCAGTAAGGACTCTCAGCAGTAGTTTTAAATTCATCTACATAAGAGCGAAATGTAACCAGCTCTTCAGGTTTAATGCCTCCACTCAAATGCAATCCTTCCTTTTGCCATGATGAGAGTCCTGATTCAACTTCTTTAATCTTATCGAGGTAAGCAGCTACCTGCAACGAAGTGCTGGCTGATAAACGACCCGTGGGCACGGCAGGCTCATACGTGGTTCCATCAAGGCCAGCAGTAAATGTCATATCAGCAGCTGGCGAACCTGCAGTAGGTACAAGATCTTTCAACACGGTTGATGCCGGATTTATCAACCGATGAAAACCAAAACTCACATCTCTGCCCTTTCCAATTAAAAAAAGATAGCGAGGCGATCCTTCTGCCACCAGGTAGCGCATAAATTCGTAAACCGCACGGGGTGAAGTTTCGCCATAGTTAAATTGATTATAGAGCTGATCGATACTTACAACCAATGTGTCATAAGAACCACCTGCCTCGGAAGCGCGGTAACCTGCATAGGCTCTAACCGGATCGGTATAACCCAGCGCGGGTTGCATCAATTCCCTATTCGAAATAATTACAAAGCCGGCTTGCGCAGCGTTGATGAGGCGAAATGAAACAGGTTTGATTGTTGGGGTAAGGGGTGTATTAAATACATAAAGTGATCTTGAAACTTGTGTATCGGGTATTATAGCTTTCAATGTTGCCCCGGCACTCGTTGTGCCAATCGAAACAATCGATGTCGGATCGGTAACATCCCAAAGGCGAAGATCGGATGCAGCATTATCAAATTCTAGATATGACTTGCCCGAAGGATTGGGTGCCAGAGTAAAAGTCTTTTCAATAACGCCTGTCGCGTCAAAGCTCTGTGGAAAGAAAATTCGTAAATAAGATGTACTAAACTGAAACCGGTTATTCGCTGCAGCAGGAGCTGCAAAACGAATTGTGATTCGACCGTCTGCACCGATATCACTCCAATTAAGAGAGTAAGAAAGTTTCTCGGCAGCGAACCCATTGAAGCTGTGTGAATCCAACAATCGCAGCGAGCCGGAGTTGGGGCCCACATAAATTTCTGCCGTATGCGGAATCTGATCGCGACCAACTAATAAAATTTCCAATTGCGGATCACCCATAGCCGGTACGGTTTGCGTAATCAAATCAAGATTATATTCTATACTTTGGTTTTGACGAATCGCAGTGCCCGTCCAACCCTCGCCCTCGTCAAAGTGCGTGAACTGAATCACATCGCTGAGCTTATTTCCACCTGAGTATTCATTTTTATTGATCAGTAATCTTTCCTGCTGGTGGTATTCCTCTTTTGGAATACTGGTTACATTAATTTCAGAGAAGTTTGAGATTCGTTTTCCCTGTATGGCTGATAGCTGCCAGGTAAGAAAATAGGAAGTAGTGTCGCTATACAGGTTATAATAATTATGAGGCTGTGCTGATGCGGGTTTATAAAGATCTTTATCGAGCGTGCCGTCATTACCAACGCCATAAAACTCAATGAAGTCTCCAGAATCAAATGATGCGTCTGACTGCCCCTGAACTAAAATAGCTTGTTCCTGTCCGCGATGAAAAATCTGAACCCGTCTTGGATCAACAGCGGCCAGAGGAACCCCTGCCGTTTGCAAATCGAAATAGGATAGTTTATATACGCCCGTTTTTGCAACAGGTATCCGATAATAGCTTTGCCCCTGTTTTATCCAATCGTTGGAATATTGAGAAAAACCCAAAAGAGGGGTAAAAAGTAAGATTAAAAGCCTGAAACCAAACCCCACAGTTTTTCTAAGATAAGATATATAGAAGGTGAATACGCCTGCAAAATTACTGGTAACTCCGGCATTAACCCTTCGAATTCAGCGAAATTATGGGGGTTTTAAAAAAAATGTAACTTTTTTAATCCAGTACTTGGCCATACATAGTACTTTCACCGTATAAGCCTTTGAGATCTGATCTTAACTAATATGGATGTATGAACCTTGAAAACACACAAGTACAGATGAGAAAAGGCATATTGGAGTACTGCATCCTGCACATCATATCGCGCGGTGAGGTTTATGCCTCAGATATGCTGGATGAATTGACTGCCGCTAAAATGATCGTGGTAGAAGGAACCCTCTACCCGCTCCTCACACGCCTGAAGAATGCCGGGCTGCTGGAATACAAATGGGTGGAATCCAAATCTGGGCCACCGCGTAAGTATTATAAATTGACCGAGGAAGGAACTAAATTTCTCAACGGTTTAACAGAAACCTGGGAAGACCTCGTTCACTCAACTCAAATGATCAAAACAAAATCAACTAGCTAACTCCAAAACCCAGTTCATAACGATCTTTCAGCTATGAAAAAGAACATTAGCATAAACATCAGCGGCATAATTTTCCACATTGAAGAAGACGGGTACGAAACCCTGCGCAAATACCTGGACTCGATCAAGCGCTATTTCGCTTCGTTTGAAGACAGCAGTGAAATTCTTTCTGACATTGAAAGCCGTATTGCCGAAATATTTTTAGCCAAGCTCAACGAAGGCAAGCAGGTTATTACCGCTGAAGATGTGAGCAGCCTGATTGCTACCATGGGTAGTGTGAGTGACTTTAAGGCTGCCGAAGAACAGGAGTTTGCCGGAGAATTTGGTCAACCCCAACAAGAATCCCACAAACAAAGTCAATCTGGCACCAGCGCTGCTGCTAAAAAATTACAACGCGACCAGAAGAGAAAAATATTAGGTGGAGTTTGTGCCGGATTAGGTCACTACTTCAATATTGATCCAGTATGGCCAAGGCTACTCTTTGCCCTGCTCGTTTTAGGTAGCTATGGCAGTTTAATAATCGGCTACATCATTTTGTGGATTGTATTACCCGCTTCAGAAGATCTGGAAGAAGAGCCCTCTGTAAAAAAGATGTTTCGCGACACAGAGAAAAAAGTAATTGGAGGTGTGGCTAGTGGTGTGGCTGCATTCTTTGGTGCCGATATCGCTTTGATTCGCGTTTTGTTTGTGATAGCCGCCATTTTTGGTGGATTGGGATTAATAGTCTACATCATCTTGTGGATTGCATTGCCGCAGGCGAAAACCATTACTGAAAGAATGCAAATGCAGGGGGAGCCCGTTACACTTTCTAATATTGAAACAACTGTTAAGAAAAGTCTTAACGATAAAGAACAGGACGAAGAAAGTGTACTTACTAAAATAGTCTTGTTTCCATTTCGCCTGATTGCCATGGTGATTGAAGGAATTACCAAAGTACTAGGCCCACTATTCAAGGTTCTGATTGATGTGCTTCGGGTTGCGATTGGCATAGTAATCAGTCTTACTGGATTATTAACGATTATTGCGTTGGTCATGGCTGCTGGTGTAATCTTCGGATTCTTTCACTTCTCAGAATTGCCCTGGTTTCAATTTCCCATTGGTGAAACGGGTATTCCCCTGGAAGCATTCCGCAACAGCTTCCCTACCTGGACTATCTTTTTCGCCTTTACCGCAGTACTTGTACCCGCCTTATTCATCAATCTGATTGGTAACTCAATTATCGCCAAACGGGTAGTTTTCAATCCGCTCGTAGGCTGGTCGTTGTTTGTACTTTTCTTTGTCAGTGTTATTGTACTTAGCATCAGCGTTCCTCAAATGATTTATGCTTTCAAGGAAGAAGGGGAATATAAGGTAGAAAAAACATTTTCTCTAAATGGAAAAACCGCTGTGTTGCGCGTAAACGAAATCGGGCTGGATGACTATGATGTAACTTCGTTAACTATTAAGGGGTATGAAGGTACCGAACTGAAATTGGTTGAACGCTTTGAAGCCCAGGGGAACACGCGAAAAGCAGCCGTTGAAAATGCTCAAATGATAGACTACAAGGTTGAGCAAAATGACAGCATCCTGTTATTTGATTCAAATATCTTGTTTAAGAAAGATGCCAAATTTCGCGCCCAGCGGCTCGACATGGAACTCTTTATTCCCTACAACACACTCTTTGTTGTTGAAGAACCCATGTGGCGATTGATTGATAACAATTACATGGACTATGATGGTTATATCGACTCGAATTTCAACCGTACCTGGAAAATGACTGAGGGTGGATTTGAATGCCTAAACTGTGAGAAACCTACTGAGACGAAATCCATAAGCTTACGCGATCAATATGGACTTCGGGATTTTAAGCGGGTTGATCTCTCCGGATTGTTTGATGTACAAATAGAAAAAGGAGATGACTATGCTGTTGAATTAGATGGCACTCAAAAAGAGAAAGACCGGTATGATGTTTACCTCAGCGGTGAAACCCTCGTTATTGATTTCGATGATGATAATAACGTATTCTGGAAAAAAGATCTCTTCAAAGACGATAAAGTAAAAATCAAAATTACAATGCCAGATTTAGAGGACTTAAAAATAAAAGGTGCTGGTAAGCTCTCCTTTCAAGGTTTTGAAGGAGATGAAATGGAAATAGATATTCTGGGCGCTGTAGAAGCTGAAGGAGAAATATCAGTTCAAAATCTCACTCTTGACTTAACAGGAGCTTCTACGCTTGAACTAAAAGGCCGCGGTCGGTTTATGGAAGCAACTGCAACGGGAGCCTCATCTATCAAAGCCTATAACTATGAAGTTAACGAGGCCATCGTTGAAGCCCGTGGTGCTTCTTCGGCCCGGGTATTTGTAACCGATAAACTAGAAGTTACAAAAGGAATTGCGAGTTCCGTTTCGCACCGTGGTGATCCACAAGTAATTGAGCGAAACTAAAGACTTCATAATTAACCAGAAAGGCAAGGCGCAATGTAGCCTTGCCTTTCTTTTTAGTACATTTCAATATTGATAGTATGAAATATGAAAGTTCGTTTAAAATTTTTAGGTGCTGCCCGTAGTGTAACGGGTTCAAAATATTTACTCGAAATAGATAACAAGAAAATTCTGATAGACTGTGGTTTGTTCCAGGGGCAAAAGGAATTGCGACTTCG
>ERZ795061.2046-NODE-2046-length-18927-cov-8.196958_pt1 | contig 18927 bp, 16 predicted proteins | sample MGYA00375145_ERZ795061 | MGnify/ENA primary metagenome ERZ795061 (study PRJEB30190, sample SAMN05720144) | anaerobic digester metagenome | isolation source: active sludge of municipal wastewater-treating anaerobic digesters | place: USA | collected 2014-12-22 ... | reverse complement strand
AGCACTTCGATGCGCTCGATCATGCTGGCCGGGAGCGTGTCGCTCATCGTGCCGGAATAGAGACGGTTGTTGATACGGACGCCGTCGACCAGCAGGAGCATGTCCTGTGTGCGGGAGCCTTGCAGCGAGATGTCCATGTAGCTGAAGGGGCCGCCGCGCTGCGCCACGAACAGGCCCGGCACCTTCATCTGCAGGGCCTGCTGGGCGTCAACGAACACCTGATTGCGGATTTGCTCGGAGGTCACGACTTCGAGGTCGGAGCCGTATTTTTCGAGTTCCTGCGGGAGGGTTTCCTCGATCGTCTGGCCGACGATCGTCACGACATCGCGGGCTGTGTCAGCATCTGGAGCGCTCTGGGCGGATGCCATCGGGGCGCCCAGGCAAAGCGCCAGGGCGCTCGCGGTGGTGATGAGTAACCCGCGGTAGTCGATCGGACGCGACATGATCGTTTCTTCCCCTACAAATCCCGTGCGCTGTCTGCGCGCATCCGAGTCGTGAGTTTGAATACGGGGGAGCCTTCGGCAGTGTCAGTGATTTACGGTTACACGCATTTTTATTGGGATTTTTGCGCCCGTTACACGCGGCCGCCTGCTTGATTGCGTGCGCTTCACTGTATGTTACAGCCCGGAACGGGCGAAAAGCAGCGCGTTACATGGCGGCGGGTGACGCTTGGTGCGTCGCCTCAAGGCAACGTGATGGATTGAAACTGACCCAGCGGCGACTGGCCAAATAGCCGATCCGTGGCTCTACGCCCGGATTGCCCTGGGTATCTGCGGCACGCCATTGGCCAGCAGGGTAAGGAACGCGTCGGGCGCCATCGGCTTCGCCATCAGGTAGCCCTGTGCCTCGTCGATACCGAGGTCTTGCAGGAAGTTCCACATTTCGACCGTCTCGACGCCTTCGGCGACGATCTTGAGGCCCATCTCCTTGGCCAGCCGCACGCTCATCTCGACGCTGGCGCGCGCGAAACCGTCGGTGAGCGCGCTGCGCGTGAAGGTCTGGTCGATCTTCAGCTCGGTGAATGGATACATCTGCAGCCGGTCAATGTTCGACGCTCCCGTGCCGAAATCGTCGATCGAGAGGCCAAAGCCCTTGATGCGGAGGCGAGCAAAGATATCCAGCGCTTCGGGGCCATATTCGAGAAGGCGTGTTTCGGTGACTTCAAGCGTCACCTGCGATGCCGGGATGCCGACACCTTCGACGGCGTTGGCCATCATGTCCGGGAAGTTGAGGCGCGTCAGCGACACCGGGGAGATGTTGATCGAGACCGGCATGGGCCGGCCGTCGACAAAGAAGCTCTTGGTATGAAGGGCGACTGCGCGCGTCATCACGAAGGTAAGATCATCGATGCGGTTATTGCGCTCGGCCAGCTCGATATAGGGAACGGGATTGGTGTAGGTCGTATCGCTGACTGCGATGCGGGCGAGCGCTTCGGCGCCGACGATCCGGCTCTCGGCCATCGAGACCTTGGCCTGGAAGAAGGGATGCAACGCGCCGCGTTCAATGGCGGCGTCGAGCAGCGAGGGCATTGCGGCGTCGAGCACGACTTTCGGCTGCGGACGCGGTTGCGCAGACACACCTCGGGCGAGAACAGCGTTGAGCGCTTCCATGGTCAGCGGCTTGCGGATCGACCCGATGATATCGAGGCTTTGCATGCGCGCCAGCTTGGCGACGGTTTCGATCACCGCGCTGTCTTCGCCGGAGATGATCAGCACTTTGCCGGGGAAACGCCGTTCCGCCAGCGCGCGGATCAGGCTCACGCCGTCATGCGTCGGCATGTTCAGATCGCAGATGAGAAGATCCGGATTGAGGCCGGCTTTGAGCTTTGCAATTGCGCTCAGGCCATCGTCGGCCGTTTCGATTGCGGCAACACCGGCATCGAGCACCATGTCTTCCGCGAGCGCGCGAAAGACCGGATCGTCGTCAACGAGAAGTGCTTGCTTATAGCCCATTGTTCGGCCGTCTGCTGCAATCCCCCGACCACCTGCTCCCAATGCCAGAGGAGGCTGAGGATATCGCTAACGGCAGCGCTCCGATCGCTGCGATCCTGACGTGCGAGCCGGCTAGTTCCGATACGCCAGCTTAACAATGGGGCGGGATTTGTTGCCCACGCCCTCTGGCACCGGGATCAGGCTGCTTTCGTAATCGGTGTTGAGCACCAGCTCAGGCCCGTCTTTCATGTCGAACTTGCGCGCGACGATGACGGTGTAATCCGACTGGTCCGCGATCGGGTTCTTCGCATTGATCTCGAGCGTGTTGCCGGGGAGATAGATGGTGCCCACAAGGTTGCGGGCGTTGTTGCTCGCCATGATGTGCGGGAATTTGAAGAGCACGTCACGGTCTTCGAAGAACAGCATGCCTGCCATGTCGCCCGCCCGCGGAGCGGTGAGCGAGATCGTGCTGGAGGCAGCGAACTGGATGGTCGACAGGCCAAGCGCACCCGTCAGGAAGAAGCCGACATTCTCTCCCTGCAGCTTGCCGCCATTCATGACGACGATACCGCCATTGTTGAGCACGTAGGTGCCCGGCTTCAGCGTCACGTCGCCGCCGATGACATTGATGCCGCCGCAATACGTGCCGGGTTCGAGCGTGGTCTTGCCCGTCACAATGGCGCCGGGCGCAAGGTTGCCGACCAGGTCGCCCTTCAGGATCTGCTGGAGCAGCTTCACCTTCTCGCCGACGCCGCCCAGCACGCCGCCGAGGCCGCCCTTGAGCAGATCGAGGTTCAACAGACCGTCCTTGCCGAGCAGATCCTTGCCGAGGATGCTGCTGGCGCCGAGGATGTTGTCGCACTCCAGCAGGCCGACATTGGGTTCAGGCCTGTCGCGCAACGGGTCCGTCAGTGGCGGACAGTCTGTCAGCGGCTCGTTCGGCGAGACGGCAGACTTAGGTCCGGCGATGCCGCCCGCAACGCAGACAAGATCGGCTTTCACGCGCGCCTTGTTGGCGAGACGGAGCGAGTTCTTGTTCTTCGAGTTCGAATAGATGGCGCAGTTTTCTGCCCTGACGCGCGCCTTGTCATGCATGTCGAGCGTGGAGTCTTCGTTGGGAGACAGGCCAATCATGCAGACATAGCCGCCGCCTGAAACCTCAGCGATGGCTTTGACCCGTATTGCTGACACGCCTTGTGCAATCGGCCCCGGGAAATAGGTCTTCGGCTCGACCGATATCGTGACCTTGACAGCCTTGCCCCCGTCGATCACCTCCGCGTCGGTGATGTGGGGTCTATCGTTGTAGGTCGCGCTCACGAAGGCGTTTGCGACGGAGTTCACGCGACTGTCTGTGCCTTTGAAGACAACCAGTTCCTGAGCCGCCGCGATCGCTGCGCGATCGGCTACACCCTGCAGTTGCTGCCGCTGGTTCGAAAGCGACATGTAGTCGATGATGTTGCCGCCAAGAAAGACAATGAGCGCTATGGCGCCAACCGCCATAAGCGTAATGTTACCCTTCGAGTCTTGCTCGAAGTTCCGCACAATCACCCCTGTTATCTGACGCGTGCCTTCTCCTGCCCCGCGTCTGACTGGCCCCCGATGTGTCAGAACAGTTTAAAGGAACGGTTCAGACGGCCGCTCGAATCCATGCTGCCGCGAGGCTTTTGCGTTCGGTTAACCGAGAAGTCAGCTGATTGTGCGAGGTTGAGGGCTCAGGGGAAGCAGCGCTCTTAATCCATGTTATCCGCCAAGGTTCCGTTTCACCGGTCCATCCGGTTCCGGCTGTCGCTGGTCATTGCCGTCGTGATTTTCGCGGCGGTGATGGCGGCGTCGGCGCTGGGCGCGCTGCGCGATCTGCGGCAGCAATCGGATGCGCGCGCGGAAATGCTTGAGGCTACGGCGTCTGCCTATTCGGCGGCTGTGGCACAACCGCTGGCCAATCGCGATCGCCGCACGATGCTCGAATACATGCGCGGCATGCGGGACATTCGATCCGTCATCTTCATGGCGGTGAAGGATCTGGATGGCGAGATACTGGCGCAGCTGGGCGCGGGGGCGTCGATCCGGGGCAAGACGCCTGACCTGCGCAGTCTTGGCGAGCTGGATCTGCTGAACGCCGACCGCGGTTCTGTGACGATGCCGATCATCGCGAGCGGCGAAGAGATCGGGTCTCTCGTTATTCTCGCGGACATAACCGACCTTCGTACCGGTCTTTACAGCACCCTTGGCTGGACCGCGCTGGTCGCGTTGATCGCGATCGCCGGCGGCGTATCTGTGGCGCAGTTCTCCATTGCGCGGATGACGCGGCCTCTGCGCGACCTCACTGCCGTCATGGCGGAAGTTGGGGCCAGGCAGGATTTCTCGCGGCGCATGCCAGCAGCCAAGCGCCAAGACGAGACAGGCGTGCTCGGCGATGCCTTCAACGGTATGATCGACAACATACGCGAGCGCGACCAGCGGATTGCGACGCATATGGAAACGCTGGAACAGACGGTCGAGGACCGCACGCGCGACTTCCGCCTTGCCAAGGAAGAAGCCGAGTTCGCTAACGCGGCCAAATCCGACTTTCTCGCGACAATGAGCCACGAAATCCGTACGCCGATGAACGGCATGATGGTGATGGCCGAGATGCTGGCGGCAGCGGACCTCTCTTCGCGTCATCGCCGCTACGCCGAGATCATCACGCGATCTGGCGCAAGCCTGCTGACGATCATCAACGACATTCTGGACCTGTCGAAGATCGAGGCCGGGAAACTGGATCTTGAAGCCGTGCCGTTCTCGCCGGAGGCCATGGTGGAGGATGTTGCGAGCCTGTTCTGGGAGAAAGCGCGATCAAAGGAGCTGGAGCTGGTGGTGCGGATCGCGCCGGACGTTCCGGTGATGGTGATCGGCGACCCGACGCGGCTCAATCAGGTTGTCACCAACCTCGTCAACAACGCGCTGAAATTCACTGAGAGAGGCGGGGTCACGATCGACGTATCCGTCGAGTCGGACGGCACGAACGCAAAATTGCGTATCGCGGTGACGGATACGGGTGTCGGCATTGAAGCTTCGCGCATTGGTGCGATCTTCGAGGCGTTCAGCCAGGCGGATCAATCGACGACGCGCAAGTTTGGCGGCACCGGACTTGGGCTTACGGTCTGCAAACGTTTGGTCGACGCCATGGGCGGCGACATCATCGTGACGTCCGAACCGGGTAAGGGGTCAACCTTTGCGGTAACGGCGAGCCTCCCCGTGGAAGCGGCCGCGCCGCAGCGGCCGGATGTGCGCGGTCTGCGCGTGGCGCTTGCCCTGCCCTCTCCCTTGCTTGCGAGTTGTATCGCGTCTGCGCTTGGCGACCTTGGCTTGGCGGTACGCAAAGTCGCCTCCCCGGCTGACGGTAACGCCGGCGAGATCGTGCTGACCTTGTCTGATCTCCTGACCAAGCATGGCGGGGCGGCTGGCGCGATCAACATCTGCCTTACGGATGTTGGCGACAATCGCGTCGATGGACTGATCCGTGACGGCGTTGCAGTAGACCTGCTACCCCTGCGGCTGGGCCGTCAGGCGCTGTGGGATTTCGCGGCGCGGGCCGCGCGCCAGGATTTCCGCGGGATCGCGGCGCTGGCGATCGCTGCATCGACTGCGCCGACAGAGAAGTTTGGCCATCTGTCGATCCTTGCTGTGGACGACAATGCCGTAAACCGCGAAGTGCTGCGCGAAGCTTTGCTCAGCCTTGGGGCCGAGGGTGATTTTGTGAGCAACGGCCTTGAGGCCGTCGAGGCCGCTGCGAAGAAATCCTACGATGTGATCTTCATGGACGGCTCGATGCCCGAAATGGACGGCTTCACTGCGACCAAGCTGATCCGCGAAGCAGAGGCGAAATCAGACGCCAAGGCCGCGTTCGTTGTGGCGCTGACAGCGCAGGTGCGCGGCGCAGATGCGGATGCCTGGGCCGCCGTGGGCGCCGACCGGCACATGACGAAGCCTTTCACGTCCGCCCGGCTGACGGACGCGCTGAAATCGGTAGGCGTCGGATCACAGACCAGGCTGCAGGTTCTGACGCCCACGCAGGCGCATTCCGCATCGCCGGTCGACATCCCGCTCATCGATGACGAGGCCGTCGCCACCATGGAAGCAGTGGGAGCGCGATCTGGCCGGGACGTTGTCGGCAAGGTCTGGAAGCTGTTCCTTGGTCAGGCGCCGGATGCGGTCTTCAAGCTTGAGACGCTGGGCGCAGGCAGCGACCCTGGCGCAATCGCAAAACAGGCGCACTTTCTCAAGTCCATGTCTCTTTCCGCTGGAGCAGCGGACCTTGCCGCCCTGTGCGAGGATATCGAGCAGCACGGGAAACAGGGCCGGACCGAGGACGCTCGTACGGCTGTCGATAGTTTGAGACCTCAGCTCGAGAAGGTCTGCGCGGAGATGAGCGCTCGCCTGGCGCTCCGCAATACGGGGTGAAGCTCGGGGAAGGATCAGCAGCAAGTGCGCGCAAGCGCTTACTGCTCTCCTCAAGCCTCTCCCGACAGCACGGACAGGAACCAACGGAAGCCGGGATCGCGGGCGCGGTCGGGATGGAAGATCACGCCGAGCTCGATGGGCGGGGTTGAGTGAGGCGGATCGAGGATCTGAATCTGATCGGTCAGGAAAGCTTCGGCTAGCCCGCGCAAGGTGAGCGTGACGCTATCCGAGTGCGCCGCCATGGCGATGGCGTGCATGGTATCGGATGCGATTGTGCTGGCGCCGGCGACCTTGCGGCGATTGTGACCGACGGCGGCGCGACTGGCGTCGCCCAGCTCGCGACCTTCATCGAAGAAGCGGCGGAGTTCGGGGTATTCCGGGCTGAACACCCGGTTGAACTTCTCGATCAGGATGTGCCGCGTTTCGCTCAGCATTTCCATCGTCAGCGGGGCGCGGACGGTTGGATGGCCGCGGCGAGCGATCCAGACCATGCGGTCTTTCAGGAGCGGACGCCATTCGAGGCGCCCGATCGCGTTGGCGGCCACACCGAAAATGAGATCGAGGCGGCCATGTTCGACATCGTCGGGCGACTGGTCTTCGATCCGGCGCAGGCGAATGCGAACACCCGGCGCGACTTTCGCGAGATGGTCGACGATGCGCGGCAGGATGACGACGACCGCATAGGAACCAGCTGCGACGATGAACTCCCGCTCCGCGATGGCTGGATCGAACTCGTCCCTGTTGAGTGCATCCCGCAAAGTATCCATCGAACCGCGAACGATGCGGCCGACTTCGACGGCATAGGCGGTCGGGCTGAGACCACCTGCCCGGCGGTCGAACAGCGGGTCGTTCAGCGCGGTGCGCAGGCGGCCCAGGGCGTGGCTGACCGCAGAGGGGGTCAGCGCAAGTTCCTCGGCCGCGCGGGAAACGCTGCGATGGTCCAGTAGCGCCAGAAGCACCCGGAAAAGATTGAGGTCGAGATTCTTAAACTGAACTGTATTCATGCTGCACCTGCACAAATATCATTTGGTTCAAAGCGTCTGTCAACCTATCTGGTGGCAAATGGGACGACGCGGCATCGCCGCCGAACCGATTTCACAATGAGGCATGGTGATGGACGGCTCATTCGAGCGCGACGGCGCAGCGGCGACTGCGCCTGCTCCGATCAAGAAAAAAGGTCTTTCGTCCCAGCAGAAGCGCCTCGCGCTGATGATCGGGCCACCGGCGCTGATCGCGATCATCGCAACGGTATGGATCATGTTGTCCGCCGGCTATGTCTCAACGGACAACGCACAGATTTCCGCGGCGCGTGCGCCGATCACGTCGAGCGTGCGGGCGCGGGTCGTCGAGATCCTCGTCAAAGAGAACCAGACGGTCAAAGCCGGCGATGAGCTTGTGAAGCTGGATGGCGGAGACTTTGCGATCAATGTGGCGCAGGCGGAAGCGCGTCTTGCCTCGGCGCGGCTGCAGGTCGATGCGCTGCGCGCATCTTATCGCAAGTCAGCGGCGGATCTGCGGACCGCGCGCACAAGTTCGGATTTTGCGCGCAGCGAGCTGGCGCGGCAGGACAATCTCTTCAAGGCGGGGCTGATATCGCAACAGGCGCTGGATCAGGCACGCAACGCGTCTGATCTTGCGGATCGCAATCAGTCTGCAGCGTCTGAGGGTGTGGCCAATACCCTCGCCAGCCTTGGCGGGTCAGCCAATATCGAGACGGACAAGCACCCGCTGGTGATGCAGGCGCAGGCGGCGCTTGATCAAGCCCAGAGCGACCTGTCGGATACGTCGATCCGGGCGCCGGCCGATGGCGTTGTAACGCGCGTGAGCCAGCTGCAACCTGGCTCTTACGTGCAGCCTGCGCAGACGATGTTCTGGATCATCTCGGGCAAGCCGTGGGTCGATGCGGCATTCAAGGAGAACCAGCTAGCCGACCTGCGCCCCGGGCAACCTGTGGCGGTGCATGTCGATGCGTTTCCGAATGCGCATCTGACGGGCCATGTCGTCAGCTTCTCTCCCGGCACGGGATCGAGCTTCGCTGTGCTGCCGGCCGAGAATGCTTCGGGCAACTGGGTTCGGGTCGTGCAGCGTCTCAATGTCCGGATTGAACTGGATAACCCGCCGCCGGAAGTGCAGCTCGCTGTCGGCCTCAGCGCCACAGCGACCGTCGATACGCGCGACAAGGGCAAAGGCGCTCAGTAGTCATGGATGACGCCGTTCCCATCACGCCACCGGCTTCGGGCGGTACGGCTTATGGCGAGTATCCCGAGCCGGGCCGCCGGGCGCTGATCACGCTTGGCGTCGTGCTGACGACGCTGATGACCTCTATCGACGGCACCATTGCGAATACTGTTCTGCCGCAGATTCGCGCGTCGGTGTCCGCATCGCAGGACGAAATCCTGTGGGTGCTGACTTCATTCATTCTCGCCAGCACGATTGTCACGCCGGCAATCGGCTGGATGGAGCGACGCTTCGGACGACGCAACCTGCTGCTTGGCGCGCTCGTGGGATTCACGGTGTCATCAGTGCTGTGCGGCATCGCGACGGGAATCGCGGAGCTGGTGCTTTACCGTGTGCTTCAGGGCGCGACGGCGGCGGTCTTCATTCCGCTCTCGCAGGCCATCCTGCTCGACATCAACCCGCCGAAGGATCATGCGCGTGCAATGGCCCTGTGGGGCATGGGCGCTGTTCTTGGTCCGATCATCGGCCCGATCCTGGGCGGCTTTCTCACTGACCAGCTGAACTGGCGCTGGGTGTTCTTCATCAACATCCCAATTGCCATCGTCGGCTTCCTGATCATGGCAGCAACGCTGCCGAAGCGCGTGCGCCGTGAGCAGCAGAAATTCGACGCCTTCGGCTTCATCGCGCTGGTGATCGGGCTGGTAGGCATGCAGATGGTGCTTGATCGCGGCCCGGGCGCCGAATGGTTCTCATCGGCCGAAATCTGGATCTATGCCGCGTTCGCCGTGCTGGGCCTCTATGTCTTCTTCGTTCATATCTTCACCAGCGAACGCCCGATCATTCACCCGTCCATTCTCGCGGACCGCAACTACTTGCTCTCGTCGGTGATGGGCTTGCTGATCGGCGTATTGATGTTCGCCGGCATGGCCGTGCTGCCGTCTCTGATGCAGGGGCTGCTCGGCTATCCTGTGCTGACGGCTGGCCTCACGCAGGCTTCGCGCGGCGTGGGGACATTCGTGTCGATGTTCCTCGTCGGGCAGCTATCCGGCAAGGTCGACAACCGTGTGATCATCTTCGTCGGCATAAGCCTGACAGGGCTTTCCTATTTCCTCATGTCCGGCTTCTCGCTCGACATGGACCAGACGCCGATCATCGTCTCGGGCTTGTTCCAGGGTCTTGGCCTCGGACTTGTCTTCGTGCCGCTGATGGGCATCGCGTTCACGACGATCCAACCGGGCCTGCGTACGGAAGCAGCGTCCTTCTACACACTGATCCGCAATGTGGGCTCGAGCCTGGGCATTTCCATCGTAGGCGCGTTGCAGATCTACAATGCGCGTATCGTGAGCTCGCAGCTGTCTGAGAACGCCACGCCGGACAATATCAATGTCGCAGCCGGGGCGGCTGGCGCGCTGGACCTGAACACGGCGGTGGGCCAGGCGGCAATGAGCGGCATGATCGAGCGGCAGTCCGCGCTCGTTGCCTATATCGACACCTTCCACATGCTTTTCATCATGTGCGTCGTCATTCTTCCCCTGCTTCTTTTCCTGCGTGTCAAACGAGCCTCCCATGCGTGACATCAAGACACTCATCGCCGTCAGCGCGATTGCGTTGCTGACCGGCTGCACGACTGTCGGCCCTGACTTCCAGCGCCCGGCAGCGCCCGAAGCGATCGGCTATGCGATGGCTGGCGATCCTGCTGCATCGCCGATCGTCAGCCTCGCATCCAGCAGCGCGACAGCGCGCCAGTGGTGGACCTCGTTCAATTCAGCGGACCTGAACGCGCTGGTCGATCAGGCGCTGAAGGGCAACCCAACCCTGCAGCAAGCCGATGCAGCCTTAACGCGTGTGCGGGAACTGGAGCGCGCGCAGAGGGGCGATAGCGGACCGACAGCACGATTGAGCGGTGATGCGCAGCGTGAGCGCATCAACACTGCCGCCTTCGGCATCGAAGGCTTCCCCAGCCCCACCATCAACGTCTTCTCGATCGGCACGACGTTCAAATACGACCTCGACCTGTTCGGCGGCGAGCGCCGCAAGGACGAGACGGCGGCGGCGCGCACGGAAGCGCAGCGCCAGCGGACCGATGCAGCGTACCTGAACCTGACCGGCGCGGTGGTTTCGCGCGCCATCGAACTGGCAGCGCTTCGCAGCCAACTGAGTGCGCTGGACGGGATTATCAAGGTCGACAACGAGACGGTCGCCATGATCAAGCGCGGCGTCCAGGCAGGTGGGGAACCTGCCGCCGCGGTGAATCCGGCGGAGGCGCAGCTTGCTGAAGATCAGGCGCGCCGTCCGTCAATCCTGCGCCGCATCGCCACCACCCGCCATGCGCTTGCCCTGCTCGTTGGTCAGACACCGGCGAACTGGACCGCACCTGAGATCGACCTCGCCGAACTCACGCCGCCCGGCTCTATCCCCGTGAATCTGCCGTCGGAACTGGTTCGCAAGCGCCCCGACATTCTTGCGGCGGAAGCGGATCTGCATGCCGCGACCGCCACTATCGGCGTTGCGGAAGCGGCGCGCTATCCCAGTGTGTCGCTGGACGCTTCGTTTGTCTTGACCGCGCTGCACCCGGAAGACCTCTTCCAGTATGACAGCAGCGGCTGGACCGCAGGGCCTTCTATCGCGGCGCCACTGTTCAATGGCGGCGCCCTCAAGGCGCGTCAGCGGGCAGCGGAAGCTGGCGCGAAGGAAGCCGACGCAGTGTATCGGCAGACGGTGCTTTCGGCGTTCGCGCAGGTGGCCGACCTGCTCTCTGCCCTATCCACGGACCGCGACCTGATTGCCGCGCAGACACGCGCACGCGACGTGGCGGCGGAAAATGCCAGACTGGCTTCTCTTGGCTATGAGAACGGGGCCGGCTCCCTGATCCAGGTGATCGACGCGCAGCGTCAGTCACAGGGCGCACAACTGGCGTCGATCGAGGCCGAAGCTTTGCTGAGGGCCGACATGGCGGCATTGTTCGTGGCGACCGCTTCAGACTGGCGCGGCGCAGCCGAATAGCTGCAAGCGAACCAGCGCCGGGAAGGCCCGTTCCCGGCGCCGTCGCTGATATCCGGCAGGAGGATGCGCCGGATATGAGATCAAAGTCCTAGTTCTGGGCGAGATCGCGCTTGGCCGCGGCTTCCGCTGCGCGCAGGACCCGAAGAACGTTACCGCCCCACAGCTTCGCGATGTCGGCCTGGCTATAGCCTTTCGCGAGCAGCGCCTTAGTGACGTTGGGCGCATCGCCTTCGTCCTCGAAGCCCGCAACGCCGCCGCCGTGATTGAAATCTGACGAAATGGCGACGTGATCGACGCCAATGCGTTTGACCGCGTAGTCGATACTCGCAGCGAAATCGTCCACCGAAGCGCGGACCTGAAGTGCAGCTGTTTCTTTGCCGAGCGCATCGCGCTGCGCTTGCGTGAGGCCTTCATAGCCATTCACCGCTCCGTACTTCTGGCGAACCGCTTTCACGGCCGCCTCCACCTCAGGCGTCTGCTGCCGCAGGTAGCTTGAGAAGGCGACGATGCTGATGACGCCATTGTTGGCCTTGATCGCATCCAGCTCGTCATCGGTGAGATTGCGGGCTGATTTCACGACGCCGGCGACGCCCGAATGCGAAGCGATGACGGGCGCGCGCGAAGTTGCAATCGCCTGTCTGAACCCATCGGTCGTCAGCTGGGAGACATCGACGAGAATGCCGAGGTCATTTGCGAGTGCGATGGCTTGTTTGCCGGCGGGCGAGAGACCGTGGTTCTCACCCGCCTTGTCACGCGCGTGCGACCGCGATGAATCCGCGAAGTCGTTGTTGCCGGCATGAACAAGGCCGAACACGCGGACGCCCTTGTCATAAAACCCCTTGAGCGCCGATGGATCCTTGCCCAGCGAATAAGCGTTCAGAAAACTGATCAGAATGGCTGTCTTGCCGACCTTTTCGGCCTTCTGAATGTCGTCAGCGGATCGCGCAATGACGACTTCATTCGGATGCTTCGCCGCAATATCGAGGATCGCCGCTAACTTGTCGTCGGCTTCCTTGCGCGCGGCGGCGTAACCTTCCGGGGTTCGGGCGCTCTGCTCCACAAAGACGGATGGGAAGATCGCATCGACCTGCCCCTTCCTGAGCTTCGCTACGTCGATCTGCGTACCCGCATCGATTGTGGCGCCCGCTTTTGCCTTTGAGGGGGATGGAATGTCGACGTGCGGGTCGATGACCAGCACCTGACTATGCACTTGAGCGGCTGACTGGGCAAAAGCCGGCGTCGCGGGAACAGCGAAACTCAGCGCGAGCAGAGCCGTTCGCCCCAGAAGGGCGTTGTTGCGTTTCATGGATTTTATCCTTGTCGTTTGTTGCGGTTGGCGTTTCGGAATGTTTTCCCGCCAGTGACGGTTAGCGTCTCGACTTGATCGGAGCAGCGATCAGCCCGCTACTCGCAAGCTGATGGATGTGCCGCGGCAGCAGCGCGAAGCTGTCGATGAGGTCGCGCTGCTGGCGGGCATCGAGCACGCCGAACATTTCGGCGATCGATTTGCGATACGCGGAGGGTGAGAAGGTCGCATCAGACCTGACGGTGCGGCTGGACATGGACGTGCCTTTCGGGTGCGGGCCATCGCTCGCGCTGCCAGCGGCGCGGCCCATAAAAATGTGTCGTGAAAATCAGCTGGCGCGGGCGCGCTTCAACAGGTGCAACACATTCGTACGCAGACCCGATCGGCGGGGCGGAGGCGGTTCGTTATCGTCATCCGAGTCTCCCTGTCTGCTCGGCCCGTGCGTCGAAGGTCGACCGTCAGGCACAATCACTACTTAAGCGATCGTATTTAGAAGTCGATGCAGGAATTCTAACGCCACCTAAGAGCCGATGACTAGCGGGAATTAGCTTTCTCTATTCCCACTAAATCGGTGGTGATTTAGTTTTTCTTGGCAGTCGCAAGGGTCGTCCGATGAATTTCCAGCAGCTCCGCTATGTCCGAGAGGCCGTGCGAAACGACCTCAATCTGACCGAGGCGTCGCAAATCTTGAACACGTCTCAATCGGGCGTAAGCAAGCAGATCCGCGAGCTTGAGATCGAACTCGGAATCGAGATTTTTGTTCGCAAAGGCAAGCGTCTGACTGGGCTGACGCGCGCCGGCGAAGACGCGGTGAAGTTGATTGATCGCGTGCTTGTCGAAGCCGAGAACCTGAAGCGGCTCGCCGGCGAATTCTCGCGCGAAGACGTTGGTCGGCTTGTTATCGCGACCACGCACAACCAGGCACGCTATGCCCTGCCCGACACCGTGATGGCGTTCGCTGCGGAATTCCCCAATGTGCAACTGGAGCTTCGTCAGGTTACCCCGAAGCAGGCAGCAGGCAGCGTGCTCAGAGGTGAAGCTGACATCGCCATCGCAACCGAAGCCCTCGACCAGTTCTCGGATCTTCTGACCTTCCCCTGCTTCTCGTGGCGCCATGTGGTGATCGTCCCACACGGCCACGCGCTGGAGCATGCGCAGAACCTGACGCTTGAGCAGGTCGCAGAATATCCGATCATCACCTACAGCCCGGAGTTCTCTGGCCGCTCACAGATCGACGCGGCGTTTCGCGCCAATTCGCTGGACCCGGATATCCGGCTGACAGCGATGGATGCAGACGTCATCAAACTATACGTCGAGCGTGGCGGCGGCGTTGGCATCGTTTCGGAAATGGCGATGGAGCATCAGGCTTGCGAACAGCTGGCCGTGGTTGCCGGATCGCGCGAGCTATTCGCAACCTCAACGACGAAGGTTGCATTCCAGCGCGGCGCGTTGCTGCACGCCTACGCCTACCGCTTTGTGGAAATCTTTGCGCCGCACCTGGCGTCAAAGCATCTGCGCGATGCGGCCTTGAGTCGGTTATCACTGCGCGAACCAAAAGCCGCCGAAGCGGCCGCTTCCACGGCCGTCCCCGGCTATCGGAACCATGTTAAAGTGGGCTGATCGTCGAAAGCGGCGACTAGCTGCTTGCGCTGCGAATATCGCGGGCTTGTTGCAACACCTTCTGCGGACCGTCCTCGCTGCCGACACTCAGGTCCGTGCGGAACGCGCGGACGGTCATATCTGGACCGATCAACAGGTAGGTCGGGGTCCAGACGATGTTCAGCGCCTCACGTACACTGGCGTCCTTGTCGACGATCGTGGGGTAACCACCGCCCTGGCTTTCAAAGTAGGCCTCGACCGACCCAAATGCGCCATACGCCTCGGCTGCGCGTTTGCGGTTGGGCGGGGTGTGGAGCGAGAGAAAGTCGATATCGGGATCGACTTCAGCCAACTGCGCCAGAGTTTTTACCAGCGGGCCGTCACGGCGGCAGTCGCCGCACCAGATTCCCCAAACATCAACGATCGTCCATTTCCCACGGAAAATTTCCTGCGAAACCGCACCACCGCCAACAAGCTCGGCCGAGAAGGCCGGGACAGGTTGGCCAAGCAAGGCGTAGCTGTAAGGCCGTCGCTTCTCGTCGCGAACTTCCGCGCCCTCGGCGTTCAGCGGAAGGGCGCTTGCAGCTGTGAGCCACTGGTCACGCGGCAAGCCTTCAACGAAAGCGGGCTCAACCTTTTCGGTTGAAGCCACCGCCGCGGCCGGTTCAGCGGGACTCTCACCACCGCAACCGGCGAGGCAAAGCGTCAACGCAAGCGCGCTGGATGAAAGAATGCGGTTCATGGAAAACTCCCTGGGAGGGGCCGGACACGCCAGCGGGATCAGGGATATCCAGATATCATGCACGACCATGCAGATGGCGAGGATCTCTTATGATTTTTCGTGCTTCGCTTATTCCATCATGCGCAAAGACCTCGAGGCATGATCAATCCGACGCCATCGCTGACCACGTCACGGCACGCTTGCGCTTTCAACACACGTTACAAGCTTGGGACGATTGCTTCGTAGCGCCGCCGCCGCGTTTGTGTACTCTCATCACATGCGTGGGGACGCATCGCGAAAGTCCGCGACGGCCAGGATCCTCCCCCTCCCGTCGCGAACTTCGCACAAGAGTGTGTTCATCAACGACGCACGACGGCAGAAAGAATGACGATGGAGCTTCGACACGCCCTCCGATCCACCTCAACGCAAGGGCGAGAACTGATCCGGTCGCTTGCAAGAACGCTCGATGATCGCGGAAACGAGTCTGCCGTCAGCACGAATGGAATCGCTGAGCTGATCGCCGAATGCGCAGTGCCGGGTGAAACATTCATCGTCGGCGTGACTGGCTCGGTCGCTGTGGGCAAGACGACATTCTGCAATGCGATTGCGGGGCATCTCCGCTCAACGCAACAGATCGAGATCGTATCGACGGATGGATTTCTGCTTTCCAATGACGCGCTCAACGCTCGCGGCCTATCGATGCGCAAGGGCTACCCGGAATCCTATGATCGCGGCCTGATGTCAGGCGTCCTTCAGCGCCTGCGTTGGGGGCCGGTTCGCATTCCTGGTTATTCGCATCGCACCTATGATCTGGCGCCCGAGCTGGACCGGACGATATCCCGACCGGACATTGTGCTGGTCGAAGGACTTGGCATTGGACCCGGCATCGACGGTCGCGATCTGTCATCCCACATGGACATGTTGGTCTACCTCGACGCGAGCGAACAGGATCTGGAAACGTGGTTCGTGGAGCGTTTCCTCGCTCTCTGGAAGGCTGCTGAGAGCGACCCCAGGTCCTTCTATGCTCGCTTTCGTTCGCTGTCAGAGGACGAAGCGGATGCTTTCGCCCGATCCGTCTGGACCCAGATAAACCTCCCCAACCTCAGGGACAGCATCACTCGCGGACGTGATGCTGCTGATCTGGTTGTGCAGAAAGCTGCCGATCACAGGCTCAGCCTTGTCAGCACCTAGGTGAAGTCCGCCGCTCCTACTGCTGGGGCGCGAGGGCCAGGGTCAGCGCCTCGCGAAATCCGGGCGTGCCCTCATCGACCGCGCCGTCATGTTTCCAAAGCACCGTTCCTGCCCGATCGATCAGCAGCGTAGCGGGAACGCCCGGGCTACCAAGTATGCCGCCAATCCGCTGGTCGGGGTCCAGCCAGATTTCGTAGGTGAGGCCAAGCGAGGGGGCGAATTCCAGGACCTTTTGATGGTCCTCGACCGCATCGATGGTGACCCCGATGACACGAAGACCCTTTGGGCCTTCCTCTGCATGAAGTTTCGCAAAGTACGGAATTTCCACCCGGCAAGGCCCGCACGGCGTTGAATACATCTACCTGCTCGCCGGCGCGCCGGCCGAAATGTGGGAAAGGTTCCGCAGCTCAACCACCTCGACACCTGGCCGGCCACGATCTTCGTTGGCCGCGATGGCAAGATCGACGCGGTTCACTCCGGCTTCGCTTCGCCCGCGGCCGGGGAATTCCATACCCAGCTGAAGCAGGATTTCACGGCGCGGATCGAGAAACTTCTGGCCGAAAAAGCGCCGACGAAAGTTGCCGCGGCCGGAGGCGCTTCGCTTAAATAGTCTTATTCGAAGCATAGCAGGGCGGAGAAGGTCTCGGACCTTCTCCGTCTTTGCGTTTGGCTGTCGGGGAGGCCCCTACTTGGAGCGAGGCGTCAAAGACGCTAGCTGTCCGGCATGGGCGTTCCGTTCGATCTGGCAGCATCCGCGATCATAGACGCCGGGAGGCGGCTGGACGCGCGCGGCTGGGCGATGGGCGGCGCCGGGAACTATTCCGTACGCCTCGAAGACGGAACATTCGCGGTCACCGTTTCGGGCCGCCACAAGGGCCATCTTCAAACCGCCGATGTGATGCGCGTCGACACCAATGGCCGATCGCTTGATAGCCGGCGGCCTTCCGCAGAAACCATGGCCCATGTGGCCATCTATCGCTCGCGCCCCCAAGCGAACGCCATCCTGCATACGCACTCGGTGCCGGCAGTGGTGCTGACGCGACTGAACAGGGATGCACGTCATATCCGCATTGCCGACTATGAAATGCTGAAAGCCCTGCCCGGCTTCGCAACCCACGAAGACGAAGCAGCCCTCCCGGTCCTGGACAATGACCAGGACATGGATCGCTTTGCCAGCAAGGCGGAGGAGGCGCTTCGTAGTGATCCGCGGGCCCCGGCTTTCCTTATCCGCGAGCACGGACTTTATGCGTGGGGCGGGTCGATGCACGAGGCAATTGGTGCGATTGAGGGCATCGAGTACCTACTCGCGTGCGAGCTTGAAATCCGGCGTTGCGAACCAAGAGGCGCGACATGACCAGTTTGACCATTTTCCCCGAAGCAGACCGCAAGACGATCCTGCTCGACACGGGGGATGTTGAAGCCATCACCACGGCGCTGGACGTCATCGGCGTTTCGTTTGAACGCTGGACGCCGGGCGCCACGCTGCCTGAAGACGCCAGCAATGAAGCGCTACTGGCTGCCTATAACGCGGACATTCGCCGGCTCGCTGAAGAAGGCGGATACCAGAGCTTTGATGTCATCCGCATGCTGCCCGACAATCCCAAGCGCGAGGAGCTGAGAGCAAAGTTCCTCGACGAGCACATTCACGAAGATGACGAGGTTCGATTCTTCGTTGAAGGGTCTGGCATGTTTTATCTGCACGCAGGCGGGCGTGTTCATATGCTGCTCTGCGAGGCAGGCGACCTGATCAAGGTGCCGGCTGGCCTGCGGCATTGGTTCGACATGGGCCCTGCTCCCCGTTTCTGCGCGATACGGTTGTTCACGACACCCGAAGGTTGGGTGGCGAAATTCACGGGCGAGCCCATCGCCCATAAATTTCCGCGCTATGAAGCGTCTGTCGCATGAGAGCGTTCGCAGTCGGCGCGATTGTGACCGATATCGAAGGCACAACGAGCAGCATCGCGTTCGTGAAGGATGTGCTGTTTCCCTATGCACGGGCGCGGCTTCGCGATTTTGTCGCCCGGAGTGAAGTGAGCACAATTCTGGACGAAGTACGCGACCTTCAACGGGACGCATCGCTAACGCCCGCGCAGATTGTCGACCTGCTGGAAAGATGGATGGGTGAGGATCGAAAGATCGCGCCGCTCAAGACACTGCAGGGCATGATTTGGGCAGATGGATATAAGAGCGGCGAACTCACCGGACACATTTATCCCGACGCCGTCACCGCCCTGCGCGCATGGCGCGCAGCGGGTGTTCCTCTTTACGTCTACTCATCCGGGTCAGTCGAAGCTCAGCGTCTGATATTCGGGTATACGACCTTGGGCGACCTGACGCCTCTGTTCAACGGCTATTTCGACACACGCATCGGCAGCAAGCTGGAGCCATCATCGTATCAACGGATCGCTGCCGAGATCGGCCTACCACCCGGCAGCCTGCTTTTCCTGTCAGACCACGACGGTGAGATCGCCGCGGCGAAGCATTCTGGCTGGCAGACGCAGTTGGTGGATCGCGACGGGCGACACGCTCGAGCGCGCGGACGACGTCGCGCGCAAGTG
>ERZ795061.2040-NODE-2040-length-18950-cov-8.266367_pt1 | contig 18950 bp, 17 predicted proteins | sample MGYA00375145_ERZ795061 | MGnify/ENA primary metagenome ERZ795061 (study PRJEB30190, sample SAMN05720144) | anaerobic digester metagenome | isolation source: active sludge of municipal wastewater-treating anaerobic digesters | place: USA | collected 2014-12-22 ... | reverse complement strand
GCAAAGCGAATTTTAAAACCACGTTCGCGGTTTGATCACAAAGGAAAATTTGGGCATGCGCTTTTGATTGCAGGCTCAACTGGTAAGATGGGAGCTTGCATACTTTCAGCCAAAGCGGCCTTGAGATCAGGATTAGGGTTGCTTACTACTCATGTACCCCAAAGTGGATATACAATTATCCAGACTGCTGTTCCAGAAGCGATGACGACCATCGATCAGTCTGCTGATTGTTTTTCCGGTCGGGAAGTAGAGGATTTTTATGATGCCTTGGGAATAGGCCCCGGATTGGGCCAGGCAGATGAATCAGTAAAGGGCTTAGAAGAGATCTTGAATAAATTCAGAAAACCCATTGTCATTGATGCCGATGCGTTGAACATATTATCGATCAATCCGGAACTTCAGAAATTGATTCCTGCCGGAAGTATTCTAACTCCGCATCCTGGTGAGTTCGAAAGAATTGTTGGCCCATGGAGGGATGATTTCGAGAGACTTAAAAAATTAAAAGAGTTAGCTGGCCGTATTCAATCTGTGGTGATTTTAAAAGGTGCCTATTCAGCTATTGCTACTCCAGACAAAAAAGTATTTTTTAACTCAACGGGTAACCCTGGCATGGCAACCGGAGGCAGTGGTGATGTGCTTACAGGTATTCTTACCAGCCTGTTGGCCCAAGGCTATCAGTCTAAGGATGCAGCCATTCTGGGCGTTTACCTACATGGGTTGGCAGGCGATCTTGCAGCACGCGAAAAAGGTCAAAATTCGCTCATCGCGAGCGATATCATCGACTTCCTGCCTGCGGCTTTTAAAAAATGCGATTAAAACGGGTTTTCCTTAAGTTTATTTTGTCCGATTTTAAACTTTTGGCTCACAAGTTGCATCTAATGGACATTAATTGACGTATACAAACGTAAATGAACCTAAAGAAAGCTCTATACATTCTGGTCACTTTAGCTCTGACAGTCCAACTTGGATTTGGTCAAGCCAAAGAGGAGGCTTTCTATACCATTCAACCAGACCCTATCAAATCAATACAGGTTTATCCGAATCCGGCTACTGAATTTGTAAGCGTTAAGTTCGAAGCGCCACAAGCAAAAAAAGTGAAGTTGACGATCCATAATATTCTTGGCAATACAATGGACCTTGAAACTGAAGTTGTGGACGAGTACGAAATCAAGATTCGTGTGAAGGATATCACTACAGGTTATTACTTTGTATCGGTAACTGACGCGGGCCTGAATTCCAAAAGCACCTTCAAGTTTTTAAAGCGATAATCTTCGCGTTTTATTAGTCCCCTGTTTTCCCTATTTTTCTGATTCGATACCCCGAATCATTTGACGCCTTTTGTTCTCGCCATTGATATTGGTACAACAAGTACCAAAGTGCTTGCTGTTTCAGGCAATGGCCAGGTGTTGAAAAGCCATCAATGTTTTTATCCGACTCACTACCCAAAACCTGGTTTTGCTGAGCAAGATCCAAAGCAGATTTTCAAGGCAGTGCTGGATGGGATTAGTGCAACTATGAAGGATATCAATCCAGATTACCAGATCTCAGCCATTTGTTTCAGCAGCGCCATGCATAGCTTGATGGCGATTGATAGAAATGGAGATCCATTATCTCCACTTATTATCTGGGCCGATACCAGAAGTACGGAACAAGCCTCCAGACTTCGCAATACAGAACTTGGCAAAAGGCTCCATGATCAAACCGGCACGGCCATTCATCCTATGTCTCCGCTTTGTAAATTACTGTGGTGGAAAGAACATGAGCCGGAATTATTTAAGAGTGCCTATAAATTTATTTCAATCAAGGACTATATAATTTTTCAACTTAGTGGAGAATGTGTAATCGATCATTCACTCGCTTCGGCAACAGGTTTGTTTGATATTGATTCTCTGAGTTGGTTGGAAGAAGCGTTAGGACTGATAGGGATTTCAATTGAAAGGCTATCTAAACCAGTTTCGATTTATAGCAAAGTATTTGTACAAGCTCATCTAAAGAATATTCCATCTGCCATGTTAGGAACCCCCATCTTTTTAGGGGCCAGTGATGGCTGCCTTGCGCAATTGGGAAGTAAAGCAATGGATGAGGGCGAACTGACCATTACAGTAGGGACTAGTGGAGCGGTGCGAAGGGTAGGAGATAAGAAGACCAAAGACCCTGAAAGAAAACTGTTTCGGTATTTACTGGATGAAGAAACTCTCATTGTAGGCGGTGCAACGAATAATGGTACCGTAATTCTCGATTGGTTTGCACGTGAGTTTTTTTCTGATTCGAAATCCTTGACTGAGTTAGCAGAATTGGCATCCAAAATACCTGCTGGTTGTGAAGGATTGATTGCCTTACCATTTCTTCAAGGCGAAAGGGCCCCCATCTATAACCCTGATGCACGAGGAGTTTTTTTTAACGTTTCTATACAGCATACAAGGACTCATTTTATAAAAGCCTTAATGGAGGGAATCTGTTTCGAATTAAGAAGTATTGTTAAAAGTGTGGAAGCTGCTTGCGGCCATTCTAAGAAAGTGTTCGTAAGCGGTGGATTTACTCATGCACCAGAATGGGTTCAGCTACTCAGTACTATTTTAGGGAAAGAACTCATCGTTTCCGGCACCCACGATGCCTCAGCAATGGGAGCAGCCCAGGTTGCTTTTCGGGCATTGAACCTCCCATTTCAGTCCAATCAAAGTCATCGAATCACATTTACTCCGGATGCATCCCTTCGTGAATTATACAATACCAAATTCGCGGCCTTTGAAGACTTATATACCCGTCTTGAAAGCTCGTTTGGTCCCAATTTTTAAAAGGATTAGTTCAAAAACAAACGTATATCAATCGTTTCGGGTCAAAAAGAGCAATTCCTTAAATCCCGTTTTTAGTTATATGGCAGGAATCCTTTAATTTGGCTTCCTTGGAACCGTTTATAGTAATTAATATAACCTTTTCACAATGCAGATAGGTTTAATTGGCTTAGGAAAAATGGGCTATAATCTGGCCTTAAATTTCAAAAGTAAAGGACACACAGTTGTAGCCTTTGATGTGAACAAGGCCGCTATGGAGAAAATAGCCAACGAAGGAATTACAACAGCCCCCGCCATTGGCGATTTGGCACTTGCCATGCCGGGTAGACGGGTCATTTGGATCATGGTGCCAGCCGGTAATGTTGTAGATGTTGTTCTCAGCAATCTGAAATATCACCTGACACCGGATGATATCGTGATTGATGGTGGTAATTCTCATTTTAAAGATACCATCACGCGTGCACGCGATCTCGAAAAATTAGGAATCCATTATCTGGATTGCGGGACCAGTGGTGGAGTAACCGGTGCTTTGCAGGGAGTATGCACAATGATAGGAGGGAAGAAAGAAGTATTCGACTATTGTGAGCCACTTTTTAAATCGATCTCAGTTCCCAACGGCTATTTATATGTTGGTAAAACAGGTTGTGGTCATTTTACCAAAATGGTACACAATGGGATTGAATATGGAATGATGCAGGCCATCGCTGAGGGCATGGAAGTACTTCACAAGCATTCACCGGAAGCAGATCTTGCTGCAGTGGCCAATGTTTGGAACCATGGTTCAGTAGTACGTAGCTGGCTGATGGAACTCACTCAACGAGCGCTCGAGAAGGATAATAACCTTGAATCTATTAAGGGAGTAATGCACTCATCAGGTGAAGGTAAGTGGACAGTGGAGACGGCTCTTGAGATGGGAGTGCCCACACCCGTAATCACGATGTCTTTACTGATGCGCTATCGTTCACAACAGGAAGATACTTTCTCAGGAAAAATTGTCGCGGCCCTGCGCAATGAATTTGGTGGGCATGCGGTGGAGAAGAAGCAGGATTAAAACGTTACGTCTATTATAAATTCTTTGCTCTTATCCCCCGGTCTGTGTCTTCACAGACCGGAACTCGGTTAACAAATAAAGTGGTCTGTGAAGACACAACCACCGATTAAGCGTTCAGTAGAGATGTAGATTAAAACGTTACGTTTAGCGTAAGTTCTTCGCTCTTCCGTTTTATTTTCACAGGCACCGTTTGGCCCTTTTCAAATTTTCCGAGTGCATCCATGTAGGTTTGAATGTCTTTAATTTCAAAATCCCCGATCTTGGTAATAATATCTCCTGTTTGGATTCCGGCTTTTTGTGCTGGCTTTCCATCGGTAGCTCCGTCAACCAGCAAGCCGGCAACGTCAGAAGTATAACTGGGCATAACCCCCATCGTTACTTTGAAGGATCTTGAAGAGCTCATGGACTTATTCTTGGTAGGTAAGAAGGCAAGCTGTGGTTCGGTGTCGAGTTTTTCAATCACTGCGATGATCAGATCAAGCACTTCTTTTTCGCCTTCATAATTTATTTTATCCCAATCATCCGATGGCTTGTGATAATCACTATGTGAGCCGGTAAAGAAATGCAACACGGGAATATTTTTCAGGTAAAATGAAGTATGATCGGAAGGGCCAACGCCAGCAGAATCTGTCTTGATATTAAGTTGCGTACCACTCATATTTTTTAACAAGGTCTCCCACACCGGGCTGGTACCAGATCCGCTTACTGAAATGCTTTTGGTGGTTGGATTTAATCGCCCGATCATATCCATGTTGATCATGTAATTAACTTTAGTCAGATCGATGGAAGGATGGTCGGTAAAATATTTTGAGCCGTATAATCCAAGTTCTTCGCCACTGAAGCAGATGAATAAAAAATTACTTTTTTCACTGATTTTGTTTTTTGAGAAATATCGTGCGAGTTCCAGAACTCCAGCTACACCCGATGCATTATCATCGGCACCATTGTGGATTTTGCCCTTTGGATTTGCGTCAAGTGAACTGCCATTTTCACCTAAGCCTAAATGATCAAAATGCGCTCCGATAATAATTGTTTTATCTGCTTTATTGTCAAGGTAGGCCACTGCATTATGGGCGGTACCTTCCGTGCCGGTGCCATGAACACCGCTCTTGAAAGGAAATTTTTGTTCAAAGGAACCTGATTCGCCTTTCGGCTGAAGTTTCAACGCCTTGAACTGCTTTTCGATATAATCGAGCGCCATACGCTCACCCTCCGATCCTGTAAGGCGGCCCTGCAGGGCATCATCCGACAGAAATTTTATATGAGTTTTAATATTTTTCTCTTCAATTTTTTGTGCGCTAACAAAAGAAGAAATGGTCAGCAGAAGTAAAAACAAAAGAAGCTTAGGAGTTTTCATGGGATGGAGTAATAATTCGCGTGCAAGTTAATTCTCGTTTTGTGGACAAAATTACCTCTGAGGGATTTTTTTTGCGGAAATAACCCCAAACCTCGTAATTTTGATGCTTCCAAAACTGTTTTACTATGAAAGGCCCCAACATCGTCCTCCTGACTGATTTTTCACCGCTATCCAAAGTGGCTATGCACTATGCTATCAAACTTGCGGCACCACTGGATGCTCATTTCACAATTCTTAATATCGTTCGGGTGGATGGTATTCCAAAAGCCAATCTCAAATCGAAACAAATTGAGAAATCCATCGCTCAGGTTTCTCAGGAGGAAGGAGATAAGCTGGTACAGGAACTTCGAAGCCAGGTTAAAGGAAATTACATTTTGGAATTTAAACCCATTAAGGCACGAACCGTTGCTGAGATGGTAAGAAAATATGTGGATAAGCATCCTACCAACATGGTGGTGATGGGCTTACAGGGCGCTTCTGCGTTAAAGAAAGCCAGACTTGGCGGAACCACTGTTTCTGTTATTGATGAATGCAAGGTACCGGTACTTGCTATTCCAGCGTTAGCTAAATATCACAACCTGCAGCACATTGTATATGCATCTGATTTGAAAAACATTCAAAAGGAACTTGAGATAATTATCGAGTTTGCAAGAGTCTTTGGTTCGGCCGTTCACATGATTCATGTTGCTCCTGTTATGGATAAGAAAGTGGAAGCTGCTGTTAACTCAGCAGATGAAATTATCCGAAAAGCAGATTATGATAAACTCGATTTTAAATTGATACTGGAAGAAGATATCACAACCGCTATCGATAATTATATCAAGAAGACAAAAGCAGATTTACTAACCACCTTTACCCACAAACTAAGTCTGGAAGAGAAACTTTTTGGTAAGAGTGTAACACGCAGGCTTGCTTACCAGGGAACTATTCCACTATTGGCAGTGAAGAGAAAATAATTAACCCTATCAGAACTCAGCATTGCCCGGAAATCTCGGGAATGGAATCACATCGCGGATATTGGTCATTCCGGTTACAAACAAAATAAGTCGCTCGAAGCCAAGACCGAAACCACTGTGCGGTGCAGAGCCAAACTTGCGCAGGTCCATATACCACCACAAATCTTTTTCAGGAAGGTTTAATTCCTGCACTCTTTTTTGAAGTCTCTCATAACGCTCTTCGCGTTGCGATCCCCCAATGATTTCTCCAATGCCTGGAAACAAAACATCCATGGCCGCAACCGTTTTGTTGTCTTCATTCTGGCGCATGTAAAATGCTTTTATCTCTTTGGGATAGTTGTAGAGAATCACCGGTTTTTTGAAATGCTTTTCAACCAGGTAGCGCTCATGTTCCGATTGCAGATCAACACCCCAGGCATCGATCAGGTATTGAAACTTTTTCTTCTTGTTGGGATTTGAGTTTTTCAGAATCTCAATTGCCTCCGTGTAACTTAGTTTTTGAAATTCATTTTCAGTTACAAACTTTAACCTGTCCAAAAGACTTAATTCACTCCGCTGATCCTGAGGTTTTGCGGCTTCTTCCTCCTGCGCACGCTTGTTTAAAAATTCCAGGTCTTCTTTGCAATTTTCTAACGCGTATCTAACCAGGTACTGCAACAGGTCAGTAGCCAGTTGCATGTTATCGTGTATGTCATAGAAAGCCATTTCTGGCTCAATCATCCAAAACTCTGCCAGATGGCGGGTAGTATTTGAGTTCTCTGCACGGAACGTTGGGCCAAACGTATAGATCTCGCTTAGGGCTAATGCATATGTTTCTCCTTCCAGCTGTCCGGATACTGTGAGGTTAGTTTCCTTACCGAAGAAATCTTCTTTGTGATTGATGTGGCCTTGTTCATCGCGGGGCGGATTGTTACTATCTAAGGTTGTTACCCGAAACATAGCGCCTGCGCCTTCCGCATCCGACCCAGTGATAATTGGTGTATGAATGTAGAAGAATCCGCGATCGTTGAAGAACTTATGAATGGCATAAGCCATCGCATGACGAACACGCATAACAGCCCCAAAAGTATTGGTGCGCGAGCGCAGGTGGGCAATCTCCCGTAAGTATTCAAAGCTTGGTCTGTTCTTAAGTTGTAATGGATACGCCTCGGCATCGCAATCACCAAGAATCTGAAGTTCATTTACTTTTACCTCAACAACTTGCCCTTTACCCAACGAAGCGATTAATTCTCCGCTAATTGAAACGCATGCACCAGTAGTGATTCGCTTCATGGTTTGTTCGTCAAGGGAATTCAGTTCGATAACAGCCTGAAGATTCTGAATGGTTGATCCATCGTTGATGGAGATAAACTGATTGTTTCGGAAAGTACGTACCCAACCTTCAACCTTTACGGATTGCCCTGTTGGGTTTGCGGCCAACAGTGTCTTGATCTTAGTTCGTTTCATAAGTGCGACCGAATTTCGGACCGCAAAAAACGTCAATTTCATTTTTTAATCAAAATCTACAGCGGGAAACCCAAAACGACATAAGTTTCCTTGATCAATACCACAAAAACACCCTTGCAGACGTGTATTGTACTTTTTACTGACAGGCTGAATTGGTAACTTTACCCACGAAAGTCATGCAAAAATTAAGTTTAAATCAAAGTCTTCAACAGAAGCTGTCACCGCAGCAGATTCAATTTATAAAATTGTTACAGGTGCCTACCGCAGAGTTGGAGAACCGGATTGAGGAGGAATTGGAGCTGAACCCTGTGTTGGAAGAAGGGGCTGATGAGCCTGAGGAGGAAGACTCCAACAACCCTGCTGATGAACCCACTGAGGAGGAAAAGCCTGAACAGATCTCATCCAGTGAAGATATCGATATTAAGGACTATCTCCGGGATGATGACTATAATAGCTACAAGACCCAGTCGGATGGAGATGGCGAAGATGATGAAGATCGTGAGATGCCAATACCTATGGGCACCTCGTTGCATGAAACACTGATGACTCAATTAGGATTTCTGGGCTTGAATGATCGGCAGTTAACCATTGGGAAGCAATTGATAGGAAGCATTGAGAGTGATGGATATATTAGAAGGGATCTGGATTCCATTGTTAATGATCTGGCTTTTTCACAAGGCATTGAAACTAACCTTGAAGAAGTTGAAGGATTGTTAAAGCGAATCCAGGCATTTGACCCATCAGGAATTGCTGCCCGAAATTTACAGGAATGTTTGCTTCTTCAGCTAGATCGCATGGATGATGGTCAGGATGTTGACGTGATTGTCGCGAAACGGGTTATACAGGAGTGTTACGAAGAATTTACCAAGAAACATTATCCAAAAATTCTCAAGAAGCTTGATCTGGATGATGAAGATTATATTAAAGATGCAATTGAATTAATAGTTCGCTTAAATCCCAAGCCAGGAGGTGAGTTGAATACCGGCATCGCCAAGAATCAATATGTAATTCCGGATTTTATTCTTTCAAACAACAACGGAAAACTTGAATTATCCTTAAACTCACGCAACGCTCCGGAGTTGCGGATAAGTCGTTCCTATTCCGAAATGTTTAAAGCCTATGATAAAGGCGATAAAAAAGATAAGAAATTGAAGGAAGCTGTTTCGTTTGTGAAGCAGAAGTTGGATGCAGCTAAATGGTTTATCGATGCTATCAAGCAAAGACAGCACACCCTGCTTCGAACCATGCGTGCGATTGTGGATTTCCAATATGATTATTTTCTGGAAGGCGATGAGACAAAGCTCAGGCCGATGATCCTGAAGGACATTGCACAAATGATTAACATGGATATCTCCACCGTAAGCAGGGTGGCCAGCAGCAAAACAGTGCAGACTGACTTCGGTGTATTTCCGCTGAAGTACTTTTTCTCAGAAGGTATTGCCACGGATTCGGGAGAAGAGGTGAGCAGCCGTGAAGTGAAGCAGATCATCAAAGACCTGATTGTATCGGAAGACAAAAAGAAACCGCTGTCAGATGATAAGCTGGAGGATTTGTTGAATGAAAAAGGCTATAACATTGCCAGGCGCACGGTGGCCAAGTATCGCGAGCAGTTGAATATTCCTGTAGCTCGCTTAAGAAAGGAAATGCGGTGAGAATAGCAGCTAATTTCATTTCGGTACTATTCCATCCTTTGTTGCTCACATCATATCTCGTGTTGTTGTTGGGTATTTATTTTCCTTCTATGATGATGATCGCTCCTCAAAATCTAAAAATCATCCTGGCGTTTGTGTTTTGCTTTACATTTATTTTACCGGCAGTCAATTTGCTCATGTTTAAGTATTTCGGCACTATTTCAAACTATACCCTGGTGTCGCGCAGGGAAAGAATTATCCCCTTCGTTGCAATTTCTTTGATCTATATGGTAATGACGTTTTTATTCTATAATAAACTACCCTTCTCTCAAAATTTCAATAGCCTGATTTTGATTGTGACACTGCTCGTTGTTGTTTCAACAATTCTAACGTTTTTTCAAAAGGTAAGTGTACACAGTTTAGCCATCTGGGGTGGCATTGGAATTTTAATGCCTTTGAACAAAGCCATTGAACAACCCTATCTATTATGGCCAACGGCTTTGGCCATCCTGGCTGCTGGTGCTGTAATGTCCTCGCGGTTATATCTCAATGCACATACACCGAGACAAATATTGATTGGAAGTGTAGCTGGTTTTGCAATTGGCTTTTCCGGAATCATAATTTTATTCTAAGGATCAAAACTCAATTCATATGGATTTTCAATTTCTAAAATATGAAGTGGCTCAGGGCGTAGCAACGATAACTCTTAACCGGCCTGAGGTTTACAATGCACTTAATGATGGAATTACCTATGAGCTTCAGGACGCATTGAAAGCAGTAGCAAAGGATGATCAGGTTCGTGTTGTTGTATTGACCGGTGCCGGCAAAGCATTTTGCTCAGGTCAGGATTTGAAAGCGGCATCGGGCCAGGAAAAGCGATCCTTTATGGAGTCGCTTCAGAAAAGGTATAATCCAATTATCCGGGCCATGCGTTCGTTGCCAAAACCCATCATTTGTCGATTGAATGGTGTAGCTGCCGGGGCGGGTTGTTCATTGGCGCTTGCATCGGACTTGATTATCGCTTCTGAAGAGGCAACGCTCATTGAAGTGTTTATCAATATTGGGTTGGTTCCTGATTCAGGGTCAGCTTATTTTTTGCCACGGTTGGTGGGCATGGCTAAAGCGTTTGAATTATGCGCCATGGGTAGCCGGGTTAAAGCGGCTGAGGCTTTGCAATTAGGTCTAGTTAACCGGGTAACACCGGTTGACCAATTGGATACCGTGGTGAAAGAGTACACAGATTATTTTGCACAGGCACCTACAAAGTCAATTGGACTCATTAAGAAGATGCTTACCAAAGCAACAACATCCGGTTTAGACGAAATGCTGGACTATGAAGCATACTGCCAGGAAATTGCAGGAACATCACAAGACTATAAAGAAGGAGTCACGGCTTTCCTTGAAAAAAGAAAACCAGCATTTAAAGGAAAGTGATTAGAATCCGTTGATGGAAATCCCGTATGTAAACGTGTTAAAACTGGCTCCAAGCGGGCCTTTACCTTTTTCGAACAGGTCGGAGATATTGTAGAACGAAAATAAGGTAAAACTACCCACTCCAATACGAGTATAAATTCCATAACGTAAAGAGTTGAGTCCATAATTTTGTTTGTATTTAACTTTCACGGTTTCACCATTATTATCGTATTTAACTTTTGTGAAGGAATCGTAGAGATACCCAATCCGGCCACCGATGGCTATGTTAAAACTTCTGGCAATGTCTTCAGGTTTGGTATCAAATCTGATTTCTATTGGCATTTCAATATAATTTGCAATGAGCATGGATTTATCTGCTAATTCAGGATATATCCTTTTAGGGCTTAACAAATTGTATTGTTCAACCTGGTTAAGCGAAGCTAACCCATCTGGATAGCTGTCTAACTCAACGGTATCAATTAATGTGGCATTATCTTTAAATTTCCAGCGCTCCATACTTAAGCCAATACCAGGGTTCAAGCTAAACTTTGAGCGGCCGAATCGAAATGAATACTGATAATAGACATTAACGGTGCGTGAACCCCACCATCCCTGGCTCCATGTTTTTGGTGGATTAATAGCCTGATTGACACCTAAATCAATCATGAACGTTCCTGGTATGTTAGGTCTTGCGGTTTTTTTTACATCATCATACTGACCGAAAGCATAGGATGCGAAGAGCAGAAAGATGATGGAACTAAGAATTTTTTTCATTCGACCGGTTTTACTTACTAACGGTTAAAAACTGGTTAATATTTCCATTTGAAATAAAAAACCTAACCCATTCAATTTTGAGTTAGGATTTTAAAGTGGGCCCGGAGGGATTCAAACCCCCAACCTTCTGATCCGTAGTCAGATGCTCTATTCAGTTAAGCTACGGGCCCAAAAAGGTTTGCAAAGGTAATTAAATAATGATTTTCACCAAAAAATTGTATCCAGCCACAAAAACCTTAGCTATATCCTAAATCTGATTTAAGACTGAAATCAGGCTATAATTCTACCATATCACACCACCTGCTTTATTTCATAAACCTGCTCTGTTTGTGAAGTTTTTTTCTCAGGAACAGTTTGTTTCTTTTCCCATCTTGAAACAACTATAAATACAAGAACAAGCGCAAGGATCAGGAAAATGAATGTAAAGATTCGGGTAATGATTTTCATCCGTCTCTCTTCACCATATTGTTTTAACACGGCACCATAGTTCCGGAACCGTTCGCTTCCGCGGGCAGTCAGGCGTTGTCTTCGCAGCCGGATTTCGTGCTTACCCATCGTACTTTACCTTAAGATTAAAATTTGTTCTCAACTTATCCAATGCCCGGTAGGTGCGCATCTTAGCTCCGCTTTCGGTCATGTCAAGAATGAAAGCAATTTCTTTAAAATCCTTGTCTTCAAAAAAACGGAGTTCCAATACCTGTATCATGTCGGTCGGTAATTCATTCATATAGTGAATTAATCGATTGATCAATTCCTCGTCCCAGTCCGCTGCGGTCTGTTCAACGAGTTCACGCACTTTCAGTTCTTCGATGCTGAATATTTTTTTACCCTTATTTTTTCGATAATGTTTATTTACTTCGTTCCCCGCAATTTTATATAGCCAGGCTGAAAACGGAAACCCTCTGAATTCATACTTGCCCAAATTATTCAATGCATTTACAAAAGTTTGGGAACAGAGATCATCCGTAAGCTCTTCATCATCTGTCTGCCTGAAAATGTAGTTGAATATTCGCTCAAAGTATTTCTCATATAACTCTCCAAAAGCTTGCGGGTCATTTTTGGATCGCTCTATGATTGCTTGTTCCTTACGGATTTCATCTTCCGTCATGCGGTTTTTATTAAAGTCAACCGATTACATCTTAATAATGCAAAGGTTTTCGGAAAGTCACAAATCGGTATTGGGCTGGTCGCATTGTTTGGCCGCTAACATAATATAAAGGCTCTGGAATATAGGTTGTCTTGCAATCACTTTTAATATTGGCTAGCTTTCCAGAAGCTAAAAATTCCGCATCCATGAAAAATAGTATTGTTCTGATTTTGCTTTTTCTAAGCAGTGTAACACTGGCTCAAAGGAAAAAGGATCAAACCCAACAAATTCCATCCACTCAACCAGCGCTGGCGACATCAACGATTGAAACTAAAGTAGCTGGTATGAAAAAATTTCCTGGCTATATAGAGTTTTATTATGATGAAAAGCAGGATAAGGTTTTTCTGATCATTGATAAGTTTAATACGGAATTTTTATATGTTGAATCGTTGACAGCAGGAGTTGGCTCTAATGACATTGGACTTGATCGTAATCAATTGGGGCGCGAACGGGTGGTGAAGTTTGATCGCAGAGGACCCAAGGTTTTGTTAACTGAATTGAATTATTCCTACCGAGCTATTTCCAATAATGCTGCCGAGAAGAAAGCTGTTGAAGAAGCCTTCGCACAATCAGTACTTTGGGGATTTACTGTTGTAGCTGAAGAGGGAGGAAGGGTGTTAGTAGATGCTTCTGATTTTCTTTTACAGGATGCGCATGATGTAATTGGTACGCTTCGCAGCACGCAGCAGGGTAACTATACACTGGATAAAACGCGTTCTGCATTTTATTTGCCAAGGACGAAAAATTTTCCACAAAATACAGAGTTTGAAGCAACACTGACTTTTACAGGCCAACCGACCGGTGGATTTATTCGCAGTGTAACACCAACACCTTCCAACGTAACCGTACGCGAACATCATTCATTTGTACAATTGCCCGATGCTAACTACAAACCCCGCAAGTTTGACCCGCGGGCTGGGTATTTTAGTATTTCTTATTACGATTATGCAACACCGATCAGTGAACCCATTGAAAAGCGGTTCATCACCCGTCACCGGTTAGAGAAGAAAGATCCTCGAGCCGCTGTTAGTGAAGCAGTTGAGCCTATTATTTATTATATGGATCCCGGTGCCCCTGAGCCTATTCGCTCTGCTCTAATGGACGGAGCTAAGTGGTGGAACCAGGCTTTTGAAGCTGCAGGGTATAAGGACGCTTTCCGCGTTGAAGTATTGCCAGAGGATGCAGACCCGATGGATGTTCGTTATAATTTAATCAACTGGATCCATCGCTCTACGCGTGGCTGGTCGTATGGTGCTTCCGTAACTGATCCACGTACCGGTGAAATCATAAAAGGTCATGTTAACCTGGGATCCTTGCGGGTGCGACAGGATTTTTTAATTGCGGAAGGACTTTTAGCACCCTACGAAGAAGGCAAACCAGTTTCGAAAGAGATGGAACAAATGGCGTTGGCCAGACTAAGACAACTGGCTGCACATGAAGTAGGTCATACAATTGGTATTGCGCATGCATATTCCTCGAGTTCAGAAAATCTTGCTTCTGTGATGGATTATCCACATCCGATCGCTCAACTAAAAGATGGTAAAATTGATTTGAGCCAGGCGTACGATGATAAGATAGGCGCTTTCGATAAAGTAATTGTTACGTATGGCTATCAGCATTTTCCGGACGGAACTGATGAGGACAAAGCGTTGTATGACATTATTCAAAATTCCCTTAAGGCAGGATTTACTTTCTTATCGGATCAGGATGCACGACCTGTAGGTGGAGCTCATCCCTATGCACACTTGTGGGATAATGGCAAAGATCCGGCCGATGAATTGAATCGGGTCATGGAAGTGCGTGCTGTCGCGTTGAAAAATTTTGGCGAACGGAATATTAAACCCGGTGCGCCCATGGCTCTGCTGGAGGAAGTGTTGGTGCCTATGTATTTTTTTCATCGGTACCAGACCGAAGCTACTGCTAAAGTGGTGGGCGGACTTAACTATCGGTACGCGTTACGCGGAGATGGACAACCAGTGACTGAATTACTTACACCACAACAAGAATTAAAAGCAATTGAAGCGTTGTTGAAGACTGTTCAGCCGTCTGCCTTGGCGTTGCCGGAAAGTCTGTTGAAAATTATTCCACCAAGGCCGCTTGGGTATTCTCGTCATCGCGAGTTGTTGAAAGGTAAAACGGACCTAACATTTGATCCGCTTGCAGCAGCAGAGACTGCTTCTGATCTTACCTTCAGTTTAATCCTACATCCGGCCCGGGCCAACCGGTTGTTTGAACATCATTCAAGGGATGCGAGACTTCCAAGTCTTGAAAGTGTGATCGATAAGTTGATTAGCGCCACGTTCAAATCACCAACGCGAGGAGGCTACGAAGGCGCCATTCAGATGAGTATAAACTATTCGCTATTTACCAACCTGTCTAAGTTGGCTTTAAATAAAGATGCCTCAGCCCCCGCCAAAGCAATTGCAACCTTAAAGTTGGATCAATTGAAAAATTGGTTGCAAAGCAGGGCAACTACGGAAGAAGAGTGGAAGGCTTACTACGCTTACCTGGTACAGCAGATTAATAAGTTCCAACAAGATCCAGATGAATTTAAGCAGGAGAATTTATTACCCGCACCTCCCGGCCAACCTATTGGCATGGACGATGGAGATTTTTGTGGTAATTAAATTATTATTGCAGCAGTCTTCGACAATCCCATACTGACAGTAATTCAGACGGGCTAAATCAAAAGAATGTCACCTTACCAATAGGGTGACATTTTTACTTTTGTTTAAACCCAATCCGCCAAAGGCCACGAACCTGGTTAGCCTGATAACCGAATGCTTTATCTCCAGGATAAAGAGTTCGGATTAATGAATCTGTTGCAAACGCTAAATCCCTTTCGGGCTGACCGTGGCAGGTTAAACAGAGCGGTTGGGTAAGAATAGCTTTGTAATAAATCACAGAGTCGTCTTTCAATACCAGTCTGGGAGTTAATTCCTTTTTTTCATTTAAATCATTGCTAAATCCTTTGATCAGAAATTCCTCCACCTTGTCCGCCTTATTCCGGGTATTTCGGTTTTTGTTACTGATCCTTCTAATAGAAACCTGAATAGCCAACGAAAGTGAATCGGTAATGGGGTAGGCTTTTTCATTGCAATAGCGCAGGGCATGATCAATCCCACCATTCTCAAGGGCTTGCTTAAGCTCACCACTGATTGTTTCGAAGGAAATTTTGGCTATTGCGTTTCCGCGGATTATGTAAGTGCTATCAATTTTTTCTTTAGTTTGAGTAGAATCTTTGCCGCCACAGGCAAATAGTAGAGTAAAGGGTATCAGATAGATCAACTTTTTCATGATCTAAAGATCGAAAGAAAATTTTAATGATTGTGTAACGTACGTTACAAACTAGTGGGCCCCGTCAAACCACTCTTTAAATTCGCTTACTTTTTCGCGGCTGACAATAATTTCAGGATCCCATTTTATGTTTGAAGTGATTTTAAGTCGACTGTTTGAATAAACAATTACGTCCTGAATGGCACTAATGTTTACAATGTAGCTCCGGTTTACCCGGTGAAAAATCTTTGGGTCCAGAATTTCTTCCAGACTTTCCAATGTGTAATCGATAATAAACTTCCGTAGTTGGCTAGTGATCAGGTAAACATCCCGTCCATCGGCAAAAAACAAACTGATCTGATCAGAGGTAATGGATTTTATGTGATCACCCAGTTTTACCATGAATCTATTCTTATACGACTTTTGCTGCGATGAATCAAAAGTCTTGACAAGTGCTTCATTGCGATCTTCACTCCATCTCAATTGGCTGCCCAAGGCCTCTACCTTTTTTAGACTGTTGGATAGATCGGTAAATGTGATCGGCTTAAGCAGGTAATCAATACCATTCATTTTAAATGCCTCGAGGGCAAATTCATTATAAGCAGTGATGAAGATGACTGGTTTCACTACTTTAACTTCTTTAAAGATGTCAAAGCTAACTCCGTCCTTTAACTGAATATCCATGAAGATGAGATCGATGGTTGATTGATTTACTTCCAGCCAGTTTACCGCTTCTTCGATCGATTCAGCTTTCCCCTTTACTTCAATCCCTTCGCTGTAGCGTTGTAAATATCGTTCCAGTTTTTCGGCTGCCGGAGTTTCATCTTCTACAATCAGAACTTTCAGGATCAGGTTACTCATGAGTCAGGGGTTCATCAGCTGTTACTTGCACGAGTGGAAATTTAATATAATTTTCTTTTCCGGCTTTTACCTGAACAAAAGGGTTTTCACTAAAGAATGAATACGAGCGCTGCAATCGGGCAAAGGCATTCAAGCTTTCCTGATGAAGCAAAAGCCGGTCGTTGATGGTATGCTGAAGTACCAGGTACTCATCTCCTTCCTCCAGGTAAAGCCGGATCACAAGTGGTGATTGTTTCGAGATCAGCGTGTTTCGCACAATGGCATCTACAGTTACCAGAATTGATCCGGGAATCAAATGAATTTTAGTTGTGTCGCGTACTGAATTCAAGAGGTTAAGTTGATTCTGATATTTGTAATTCAGAAGTTTAATCAGGTGGTCGGCTGCATTTAATTCTTCTTCAAGGCTAATGAGTTCTTTATGCCGGTTAATCAGACTGTATCGATAGATGCCAGCCAGATAATCAATTTGCTCTTCAGCCTGGTCAACATTTTGCTGCAACGTGAGAATGAGGTTTTCCAGACTTTCGTACAGTAGATCAGGATTGATTTCATTCTTAAAGGAAACAAAATCGGCTTCCAGCTTTTCTCTTAATTTTTTCTCCTGTTGAAGAAGTATAGTATTTTCCCGATTCAGGTAAAAATTGCTAAAGAATAAAACATTGTAAAGGACTCCAATCACCCCATAAATGGAAATGAATAAAGTCAGCTCACCCATATTAATGGTAAAACCAATTACCCATTTGTAGTATGCCCAGATAGCGATCGCAATCAGCAATAAAGAAATTAATAGTGTTCCAAAGATTTGCACCAGTACTCTTCGCCTCAGGATTTGCCGCGCCAACCACTTTTCAGAAATTGATAAAGTTAGTCGCATTGATTCTAATGACAGATAGGCTAATCCAATGCAGACGTAGATTTCAGCGCTGCTGAAAATATTTTTGAGTTCTGTGAAGTCGTTATTAATAAGTAAAATGAGCAAGTACACCATCAAGCCCAGCACAGGGGCTGAGAGAATTCTAAAGAGCGGCTGATGGATAAATAAACGGTTCATGAATATTGCAACGCAGCACTTGGTGTATGTTCTTCTTTGATATTGTTCTTAATCACGGGTAGGGTAACCGTAAAGCGCGATTCATTTTTGATAATCACTTTCTCGGTTGAGAAAAACTCGTACCTGCTGGTGATATTGTTTAGCCCGATTTGAAAGCTTTCTCCTTTCTCCTGAACTGTCTTGGAATTACTAACAAGTATCCGGGTATTATCCTGGGCCGAAACATAAATCAATAATGGATACTCTTTAGAGATTTTATTGTGCTTCACCGCATTTTCCACCAATAGTTGCAATGTCATAGGTGGAATGTATGTGTTGAATAAATTCTTAGGCAGGTTAATCTCAAGGGTTAGATGTTGCTCATACCGTACTTGCAATAGATAATAGTAGGCTTTTACAAACTCAATCTCTTCGCGCACGGTCACTAATTTTTGTTTTTGATTATCGATTACATATCGAAAGGTATCGGCCATTCTTCGAATGAATTGTTCGGCCATCGAGGTGTCTTTAAACAGCAACGAAGAAACTGTGTTGAGGCAGTTGAATAAGTAATGCGGACTGATTTGGTTCTTCAGCGACTCAAACTGCAGTTCGAGTTGTAAACGATCCAATCGCATTTGCTCTACCTGAGTTTTAGCGTAATACTGATACGAGTAGAACAACCCATAAAAAATTTCATAGATAAACAAGGAGATGGCAAGCTGAATGCCGAGTTTAATCATGTCTTCCGTTCGCGATTCGAGTAATATCAGACTTGCCGTAATAGCGAAGACGAGTACCAAAATCCCGTTAAGGATAAAACCAGAAATAAAGCGAGCCAGGAAATGACTTCGCCAGTGAATCCAGCGATCCAGAATTTTGTCTACTTGCCAGGCGATAAAACCCGCCAGGTTTGTAATTACCGTACAAATCAAATATTCATCGGCTTCTAGATATAAAGAAGGAAACCGGCCATGATTGCTATAAAAAATATAAATGAAGAAAAGGAGACCAAGTGTTGTGCAAATCAAGGCCAGCAAACCATATTTCTTCATGTTGTGATTTTGAAGCGTGTTTGAAAAGGAGGCCATAATACCCTCAAACTACTCAAAATTTTGAGAATTTTCAGGTACAGATTTTTGTTCAGTTAATTTTCAATAGCCCGTAGGGCGCGTCCATAGTAAGTCTCCGAGTCAATCTTACGGGCAGCCGCACG
>ERZ795061.2039-NODE-2039-length-18955-cov-5.851481_pt1 | contig 18955 bp, 18 predicted proteins | sample MGYA00375145_ERZ795061 | MGnify/ENA primary metagenome ERZ795061 (study PRJEB30190, sample SAMN05720144) | anaerobic digester metagenome | isolation source: active sludge of municipal wastewater-treating anaerobic digesters | place: USA | collected 2014-12-22 ... | reverse complement strand
TCCGTTGGGTCGGGTTCGAAAGCTGAAGACGGCACCGTAACTCCGCTCGACGTAAAAGCTGGCGACCGCATTCTGTTCGGCAAATGGTCGGGCACCGAAGTCAAGATCGACGGTGAAGACCTGCTGATCATGAAGGAATCGGATATTCTCGGGATTGTTGGCTAACGCCAAACCAGTGTGAACATGCGCAGATTTCTGCGCTTTATTTAAAGGAATAATATCATGGCTGCTAAAGACGTGAAATTCGGCCGCGATGCGCGTGAACGCATCCTGCGCGGCGTAGACATCCTTGCCGATGCCGTAAAAGTTACGCTCGGCCCTAAAGGTCGTAACGTTGTGATCGACAAAAGCTTCGGCGCTCCTCGCATCACCAAGGACGGCGTTACTGTCGCCAAGGAAATCGAACTGAAAGACAAGTTCGAAAATATGGGCGCACAGATGATCCGCGAAGTGGCCTCCAAGGCTAATGATGCTGCTGGTGATGGCACCACGACGGCGACTGTGCTTGCGCAAGCTATCGTTCGCGAAGGCATGAAGTCGGTTGCAGCTGGCATGAACCCGATGGATCTGAAGCGCGGCGTCGACCTCGCCGTGACCAAGGTTGTGGAAGACCTCAAGTCGCGTTCGAAGCCCGTTACCGGTTCGGCTGAAATCGCCCAAGTTGGTATCATTTCGGCCAATGGTGACATCGAAGTAGGCGAGAAAATCGCTGAAGCGATGGACAAGGTTGGTAAGGAAGGCGTTATCACCGTTGAAGAAGCCAAGGGCCTCGAGTTTGAACTCGATGTCGTGGAAGGCATGCAGTTTGACCGCGGTTATCTGTCGCCTTACTTCATCACCAACACCGAAAAAATGTCGGTCGAATTGGAAAACCCCTACATTTTGATCCACGAAAAGAAGCTCAGCAACCTGCAAGCCATGTTGCCGATCCTCGAAGCCGTTGTTCAGTCGGGTCGTCCATTGCTGATCATCGCTGAAGACGTCGAAGGCGAAGCTCTTGCCACCCTCGTCGTCAACAAGCTTCGCGGCGGTCTGAAGATCGCCGCCGTTAAGGCTCCTGGCTTTGGTGATCGTCGTAAGGCGATGCTTGAAGATATCGCGATCCTCACCAAGGGTGAAATGATCAGCGAAGATTTGGGCATCAAGCTTGAGTCGGTCACGATTGGAATGCTCGGCCAAGCCAAGCGGGTCACCATCGATAAGGACAACACGACCATCGTAGATGGTTCGGGTGATGCCGAAGCGATCAAGGGCCGCGTAGAAGCTATTCGCGCGCAGATCGAAACCACCACCAGCGACTATGACCGTGAAAAGCTGCAAGAACGTTTGGCAAAGCTTGCCGGCGGTGTTGCTGTAATCAAGGTCGGCGGCGCAACCGAAGTCGAAGTTAAGGAGCGTAAGGATCGCGTTGACGATGCGCTTCATGCAACTCGCGCTGCGGTTGAAGAAGGCATCGTTCCTGGCGGCGGCACAGCTTTGCTATACGCCACCAAGGCTCTTGACGGCCTGAAGGGCGCAAACGACGACCAGACCCGTGGTATCGACATTGTCCGTAAGGCGATTGAAGCTCCGCTGCGTCAGATCGCACAAAATGCGGGCCATGATGGCGCTGTTGTTGCTGGCAACTTGCTGCGCGTCGGTGACCAGAACCAGGGCTTCAATGCTGCAACCGACACTTATGAAAATCTGGTAGCGGCTGGTGTTGTTGACCCGACCAAGGTTGTGCGTACTGCTCTGCAGGATGCCGCTTCGGTTGCTGGCTTGCTGATCACCACCGAAGCGACCATTTCGGATGCTCCGGAAGATAAGGCACCAGCCATGGGCGGCATGCCCGGTGGTATGGGCGGCATGGGTGGCATGGACTTCTAAGTCCAACCGCTTTGTCGAAACAAAAAAAGGACGGGTCGGAAGGGAAACTTTCCGACCCTTTTTTCTATCTTGATGCCGACTTAGTTCGTGGCGAAAAATACGAGTCGCAATTGTGCGACTGCGAATGAGGGCTTTCTCAATTCGATGAATTGAGAAATAATGCACCATATTATATTGATATATATAAATATTATTCGAGCGCAATTTCCTGTTGCGCTGCAAAATAAAGAGCGTATTTGCCGCCGCCCCACAACAGAGGTTTCCGGTCATGCAAAATGTGCATTCGGGTTCAGTTGATTCTCAGAACATTCATCAACATTCAATTGCCGCACTAACTATTGGCGCGATCGGGGTGGTATTCGGCGATATCGGAACCAGCCCACTTTATGCTTTTCGTGAGGCACTTCATCATAGCGCGCCAACCGGCGGCATACAGGAAGCGGCGATATTCGGCGTGCTCAGTTTGGCGCTTTGGTCACTCATATTGGTCGTTACCATAAAATATGTGATCTTTCTCATGCGCGCCGATAATGACGGCGAAGGCGGAGTTCTTGCTTTGCTGGCACTGGCGGGCAGGGGCATTGGCGGCCGAAAGGGAGCTGTCTTGGCTCTTGGCGCGATAGGTGCCGCTCTCTTTTACGGCGATGCAATCATCACACCCGCACTTTCAGTGCTTTCTGCCGTTGAGGGAACGAAGACTATTCCCGGGATCGGCGAGGGTATTTCCCAGCAAACAATCATCAACATCACCATGGTCATACTGGTCGCGTTGTTTGCGATTCAATTTCGCGGGACCGCGATGGTTTCTAAACTTTTTGGTCCAATATGCGTTCTCTGGTTTGTGGCAATCGGTACCTTGGGGCTTTTGCACATTTTCGATTATCCAGGCATCATCGGTGCCCTGTCGCCGCACCACGCGATCAGTTTCTTGGTGAACAATGGGGTCGTCGGCCTTATTGTCTTAGGTTCGGTTTTCCTGACGGTGACGGGCGCCGAAGCGTTAACTGCCGACATGGGTCATTTCGGACGCTTTCCCATCCGCTTGGGCTGGTTCCTGCTAGTGTTTCCTGCGCTTGCCCTGAACTACTTCGGCCAAGGCGCCTTTGCGATGGCGGCTTTGGAGCAGGCGCGTGTTGCAGGTTTGCCTTTGGAGACCCAAGACTGGTTTTTCCTGATGGCTCCCGAAGCGGTGCGCGTTCCGATGATCGTTCTGGCTGGTCTCGCAACTATTATTGCGAGCCAAGCGGTAATCACCGGCGCCTATTCGCTAACTCAACAGGCAATACAGCTCGGCTTGCTGCCGCGTATGAAAATCGTTCAAACCTCGCCGGGTAGTGCGGGGCAGATATACATTCCGGCTATAAACTGGATGCTTTTGTTCGGCGTGTGGCTGTTGGTTGTGCAGTTCCGCAATTCCTCCGCCATGGCGTCGGCTTATGGAATCGCCGTAACAGGGACGATGGTCGTAACCACCTGCCTGGCGTTTGTTGTGGTCCATAAGCTTTGGAAATGGAGCCTTTTAAAATCCCTGTTTGTGATCGTGCCGTTTCTTGCGATCGACATCATCTTTTTTGGCGCCAATGTCTTGCGTGTCGTCGACGGAGGATGGGTCCCGCTTGCTGTAGGTGCACTGATTTGCCTTGTGATTTGGATTTGGGTTCGTGGTAAACGTCTGATCGATACGAAGGAAAATGAAGGCGCTATGACGCTTGCGGAACTTGGCAAGTCGCTTTCTAAAAGCAATGTCGCTCGGGTCGAGGGTACAGCGGTATACTTGACTGCAAATCCTGAAGGCGTGCCCGGCACGATATTGCACAATCTGAAGCACAACCGAGTGCTGCACGAGCGAAATCTGGTTCTTACCGTTCGCACAGCTGGGGTCCCGCATGTTCCGGAGGAAGAACGGTCTTCGTACGAAAAGGTCGATGCAAATTTCGCCCGTATCGTGCTTCGCTATGGTTTCATGGATGCTCCGGACGTACCGCAGGCGCTCGCCCGCGCAATCCCGAAGTCGGACGCACCGATCAATGATATGACCACTAGCTATTTCGTAGGCCGGAACGTGCTTTCCGCATCGAAAGACGAAGGTTTGCCGTTCTGGCAAGATATTATTCTGATCTTCCTGCAACGCAATGCGCATAATCCTGCTGAATTTTTTCACATACCATCTAACAGAATCGTCGCGCTCGGCGGGCAGGTCGTAGTTTAGAACAAGCAGGGCGGGGCAAAACATCCCCGCCTTCGCTTTGCGCTTTTCCAAGACAATGGCTTGATTTGAAGATAGAGCTTCACACATGTCCCGCCTTGTCCTGTTCAACAAGCCCTTCGGTGTTTTGCCCCAGTTTACCGATAAAGGCTCGGAAGGTTCATCACGTCCTACACTTTCCGACTATATCCACATTGATAGCGTCTACCCAGCCGGCCGCCTTGACATGGATAGCGAAGGACTGATGTTGCTGACCGACGACGGTCGGTTACAGGCCCGCATTTCGGATCCCAAATTCAAAATGCCCAAGCGTTATCTGGTTCAGGTGGAGGGCACGATTACCGATTCCGCCTTGGCCGCATTGCGGTCCGGCGTACAGTTGAAAGATGGGGTAACACGTCCCGCCGAAGCGGAGCAGATTGCGGACCCTGACCTATGGCCGCGTGATCCGCCGGTGCGGTTTCGCAAGACCGTTCCTGATTGCTGGATAAGTCTGACCATTCGCGAAGGTCGAAACCGGCAGGTTCGGCGCATGACTGCAGCTGTTGGATTTCCAACACTCAGGCTCATCCGCTGGTCAATCGGCGACTGGTCAGTGGAAGGACTGGGACAGGGTCTTTCCCGCGTTATAGAGGTTTAGACGATCGGGCGGGGAATACGTTTTCCTTTAGTCCGGCTTGTTAGATGATACGCGCCACATCGGTCGCATCGGTAGGTGCGCAATGGGACGCCGCCTTTAAGCGATGCGGATTGGGCATCATCTTGCGCATGAAAGCTTCTCTTTCGTACACACACACTTAGCCGCGTGCGCATTTTAACTTTGTTCCCGTCCGTCTAACGCGATGCTACCTTGATTAATCAGCGCGGTAATAAGCTGCTGTAACGGCTCGTTGGGAACTTCTGGGGCAGGCAATTCTGTAGTGTCGGCTCTGCACAAATTCTCTGCAAAGGTTGCACATGAATTTTCGCAGTGGAAAGAGGTGCCGTCGACGAATAGCAAAATCGTTGCGTCATCTTGCCTAAGAAACGAAAACCGGCTCGCCGGATTGCGCGACACGAAAACCCCCAACTTCAGTTGAGCGGATATATCTGTTTCGCTCACCAGATCTTCCGGCGACCAGTCAATTTCGGGATATTTACGAGTGCTGCTATAGCCCCCGAACCACCGGGCAAAATACGACCGATCCTGCAGTTTTTCGATGGCCAGCTGATGTAACTTATCCAAAGCATCGCTGGAAATTTCGCCCGGATTTTCCTGAGTTGCCAGTTCAGGATCAGCATAGCGGTCATCATCTTCCATTTCCGCGACCAGATCGTCGACAAAATGGGTGAGCAATTCGCTGCGTGAAGGTGCGCGAAAGCCGACGGAATAGGTCATACAGTCATCTCCTACGGCAACGCCATCATGCGCAATGCGGGGCGGGACATAGAGAATGTCGCCCGGTTCCAGCAACCATTCGTCGGTCGCGCGAAATTCGGCCAGAAGTCGCAGTTCATCATGCGGTACGAGCGAGCTTTCATCGTCACACAATTGCCCGACGCGCCAGCGTCGGCAACCGTTCCCCTGGATCAGGAAGACGTCATATTGGTCATAATGCGGCCCGACGCCTCCGCCATCGGTGGCATAGCTGACCATGACATCGTCGATCCGCCAGTTGGGAATGAAGCGAAACGGCGCGATCAGGGCTGCAACTTCGGGGATATGATGGTCGACCGCCTGTACCAGTAAGGTTGAAGGCTCCTGGCCGAGCCGGGCAAAACGCGCTTCGGCTAAGGGGCCATGTTCTACGGCCCAACTTCCTTGCGCACCCACCACCAGACGGGATTCTACCTCCGCTTCACAAGCCAGACCTGCTAGTTCATCCGGCTCAAGCGGGTTTTGCCATGCATCCCATGGATTACGTATCAGTAACGGCTTTTTCTGCCAGTAATCGCGCAGGAACAATGCGCTATCAAAATCCTTCAAAACCATAATCATCCTGACGCCTTAGGGCGTTGCAATATCGGGAAATAGGGTATCAGCCGCCTGTACTTCGGCGTTGTGAAGCGAAGCTTTCCGCCGTCATCAACAAGGTTTCGAGGTCGGCAGGGCTTATGTCAAATGTCTCATTTGTGTGCGCAAGCGCCAGCTCGATATCTTCACGGAACAATGCTGTCGGTAATGGGGCTGGGGTTTCAATCACGCGATGGGGATAGCTATGCCCAGAAATGAGATGGAACAGATATCCAGCAAGCACTAGTGCCGCGGAATTGGCCGCAACAAGTGTTACAGGATACATATAGCCTGCGGCGATCACGGCATCACTGCCAATAATAGCGGTAACAGCAACCGCTCCGCTTGGCGGATGGAGACAGCGCAGCAGCGACATGGCCAATATGGCTACAGCGACCGCTAAACCAACAGCTAGCATCTGATCGGGAACGAGATGCGCCACTGTTACGCCAACCGCTGCCGACAGGACATTGCCGCCAAACACGGGCCAAGGCTGCGCTAAGGGGCTTGCGGGTACGGCAAAGACCAGAACCGCAGATGCCCCGATCGGCGCAATAAGAAAGGGGAGGGCGGGCCACATATTCTGAACACCCAGCCCAGCAACTGCCGCGATGAATACTCCTAGTCCAGCACCCAAACAGGCAATCAACCGATCATTCAGGCGGGCCCCCGCCATTTTGGGTACAAATAATCGAAAGGAAAAGGTGCGTTCCGGCTGCACAGTTCAGCCGGACATCTTCATCAGCATTTCGCCCATTTTCTGGTGGAGCATGTTCACCGCTTTCAACGGGCGGACCATCACCTTAAAATGGGTGATCAGTCCGTCGTCGTCACAACTGATCATGTCGATTCCGTTGATCGCAATCCCGTCAATGACCGTTTGAAATTCGAGGATAGCCGAGTTTTCACGATGCCATTCCCCGACATAGGCAAAATCGCTGTTGCCAAGCGTATGCCCGGCGGCGGCCAGATATTTGGCGGTGATCGCTTTGCCTAATTGCGGTGTGTGAACCACCGGGCTTTCGAAAATGCAGTCGTCATGCAGGATTGCCGCGATCGTGTCGACATCGCGCGATAGGGCAACCTTGTGCCAGATTTCAGCCGGGTTATGCGCCATATTCAATATCCCAGATCCAGATTTACGAGGGGTTCCAGCTTCTCGCCCTTTCGGTAGCGTTCCAGATTCTCGAAAAAGCGTGTGGCTGATCGTAAAAACATCTTGTCCTGCGCTCGTCCCGAAAGATGCATTGTGACATGGGCATTGTCGAGCGTCCATAAGATGTGATCGGCGGGCAAGGGTTCCGGCGTCGTGACGTCGAGGAAAGCGGCGGCGATTTGTTTGTCCTGCAACGCCTTTACTAACGCATTTTGTTCAACGACTGAACCACGGGCAATATTTATGAGGACAGCGCTTTGCTTCATCGCTGCCAACTCGTCTGCTCCGATCATATCGTCGGTCTCTGCGGTGGCAGGAACGGCGAGAATGACCCAGTCAAATTCGCCCAAACGCGCACGCCATGCGTCGGGGGCAAGGCTTGTTGGTCCCGGTGTCCGGCGCACGATGGTGACATCGACCCCAAAAGGCTTCAGTCGCTCCTCGATCAATTTGCCGATCGCGCCATAGCCCAGCAGCAACGCCTTGGAGCCATAGAGTTCGACCTTGCCCGGCGAATCTTGCAACCATTCGTGGCGTTCCTGCGCACGGACGACGTCGCGATAACCCTTCGCCACCGTCAGCATGCCCATCACCACATATTCGGCAATGGTAATCGCATTAATGCCCGCGCCGTTGGTGACCATGCAGCCTTGCTTTTTCAACTGGGCCAAAGGCATGCCATCGACACCGGCATAAATGGAGTTGAGCCATTTCATCTGTGTGGCGACGGCGATAACTGCGGCCATATCGGCCTTGTCGTACATGTCGAACCATCCGATTTCGGCCATTGGCGCCAATTCCAATGCCTCGTCTTTGGACATGAACCAGTGCGGCTCCACCCATTCAGGGAGGCGGGGTTCAATCAATGGACGGACGAGGCCAGCCATTACGAGTTTGGTTTTGCCTGCGGTCATTATTCAATATCTCCCAAAAACCGTTCGCATCGAGCGCAGTCGAGATGCCGTGAGGTCGTGCGCAACCGAAAGGTGCCTCGACTGCGCTCGACACGAACGGTGAAGAGAGAGTCAAACATCCAGCTTCCAATCCCAACCCAGAGGATCGCCGTCCATGACTTCTACGCCCTTTGCAATCAGGTCATCGCGGATCGAGTCGGAGCGGGCGAATTCCTTGGCCGCGCGGGCTTCTTTGCGGGTGGTGAGGGCGGCTTCGATTTCCTCTTCGGTGATGAGGGTGGATTTTGGGCGAACGCGAAGATCGGCGCGTTTCGTTGTCAGCAGTGCGAGGCCCAGCACATTATCCATCTGAGCGAGTGCCAACAACTTTTGTCCTGTATCGACCTTTTTCATGGCGAGCAGGTCTTCTAGAGCCGTGAGGGCCTGGGCTGTGTTGATGTCTTCCGAAATGGCGTTGGTGAACCTTTCGAATAGATCGCTAATCCGCTTGTCATCTATGGTTGTTGCGGGTTGTTCGACTTGCAGTGTCGAGCTAGCCATCACCATCCGCTTCAACCGCACAAACGCCGCTTGCAATCCTTCCCAGCTAAACTCCAACTCGCTGCGATAATGTGCCTGCAAGCACATCAGGCGATAAGCGAGGGGGTGGAAGCCTTTATCGATGAGCAATTGCACGCGCAAAAACTCGCCTGATGATTTGGACATCTTACCGCTGCGTCCGATCAGGAAGTTATTGTGCATCCAGATCTTTGCGCCGCTGTGGTCGCCGCCGCACCGCGCCTGATTTTGCGCAATTTCGTTCGGGTGATGGATTTCGCGGTGGTCGATGCCGCCGGTGTGAATGTCAAAGGGCAGACCCAACAACGTTTCGGACATGACCGAGCATTCCAGGTGCCAGCCCGGCGCGCCTTTGCCCCAAGGACTGTCCCATTCCATCTGCCGCGTTTCCCCGGCGGGCGTCTTGCGCCAGATGGCGAAATCGGCGGCGTGGCGTTTGCCTTCGACTTCTTCGATGCGACCTTCGCCGTCCTCGGTTTTGGCGCGCGCCAGAGCGCCATAATTGGCGACCGTCGATGTATCGAAGTAGAGGCCGCTTTCCAGTTCATAGCAATGCTTGTCCGCTATGCTTTTCGCGAATTCGATCATCGCGGGCACATAGTCGGTGGCAATCGACCAGTGCGCAGGCTGCCGGATATTGAGCGCTTTGATGTCTGCCCAATAGGCTTCGGTATAATGCTTTGCGATATCCCAGATGGATTGGGCTTTCTCGGCCGCCATCTTCTCCATTTTGTCTTCACCGGCGTCCGCGTCGTCGGTCAGATGGCCAACATCGGTAATGTTGATGACATGGGTTAGCTTAAAGCCGGCATAGGTCAGCACGCGACCCAGAGTATCTGCAAACACATAAGCGCGCATATTGCCGATATGGGGATAGTTATAGACGGTAGGGCCGCAGGTATACACGCGCGCCTCGCCAGAATGGACGGGGACAAAGGGTTCAAGTTGCCGGGTGAGGCTATTGAAGAGGCGCAATTCAGTCATAGGGTGGCGATGCTGGAATTACATGAATAGGTCAACCCACCGTCACTCTGAACTTGTTTAAGGGTCCTGTTTGGCTTGCAGCGACGGTGAACAATAAGATACTGAAACAAGTTCAGCATGACAGCTTTCGTATTTAGAAACCTTCCCAACGGATGGCCTGACCGATCTCCACGCGCGGAACTGTGAAGTTGTTTACTGGGGCGTCGGCATCGCGATAGCCGATAGCCATACCGCAGAAGAAAATATGGTCGTCGTCAATATTCAGCAGTTCACGCATATAGGTGCCGTACATAGCCCAGATTTCCTGCGCGCAACTGTCCAGGCCTTCCTCCCGAAGCAGCAGCATCACGGTCTGTAACCACATACCCATGTCTGACCATTGGGGCGGGCCCATATATTTGCGAGTGTAGGTGAATAACTGCACGGGTGCGTCGAAGCTGTCCCAATTTTTCATCATCTGCGCGACACGGCCTGCGCCATCTTCGCGTGCAAGGCCCAGGGCGTCGAACATGGCCTTTCCGACACCGCGGCGCTGATCCTCGTAACGGCCTTCCAGACTCTTGGGGTAAATATCATATTCATGCCCTTCGCCCATGGGAGCGGTCGCTGCCTTTGCCTTGATCTTGGCGGTCAGGTCAGCAAGCGGCTGCCCGGTAAGGATGACGGCGTTCCAGGGTTGTGTATTGCCGCCGGATGGTGATCGCTGCGCCTTTTGAAGTACGCGCTGGAGGGCATCTTGCGGCACGGCTGTGGGAAGAAACTGCCGGATCGAACGGCGGGTTGCGACGGCTTCGGTTACGTTCATGGCAATTGCTCCAATGATTTAATCGGTCGATTAATTCATGCCATGTGTGTCGCGAAAGGCAAGCCTATTCCTCGTCAAACAACCCGGCTAGTTGCTCGATCATGGTGCCGCCCAATTGTTCGGCGTCCATGATGGTCACGGCGCGGCGGTAGTAGCGCGTTACGTCATGGCCGATGCCGATTGCGACCAATTGCACAGGGGACCGTGTTTCGATCATTTCGATGACCTTGCGCAGATGCTGTTCCAGATAGCCACCATGGTTGACGGACAAGGTGCTGTCGTCGACCGGCGCACCGTCGGATATCACCATCAATATGCGGCGGTCCTCGGCGCGGGCGATCAGGCGGTTGTGGGCCCAGAGCAGGGCTTCGCCGTCGATATTCTCCTTCAGCAACCCTTCGCGCATCATCAGGCCGAGGTTGCGCTTGGCGTGGCGCCATGGTTCATCGGCTTTTTTGTAGATGATGTGACGCAGGTCGTTGAGGCGGCCCGGCATGGGCGAGCGGCCCGAGGCGAGCCAGTCTTCGCGGGCTTGTCCGCCTTTCCACGCGCGGGTTGTAAAGCCCAATATCTCCGTCTTCACGCCGCAACGTTCAAGTGTGCGCGCTAAGATATCGGCGCTGATGGCGGCAATACTTATCGGACGGCCGCGCATCGATCCGCTATTGTCGAGCAACAGGGTCACGACAGTATCGCGGAAATCGGTTTCGCGCTCGACCTTGTACGATAGGGAGCTTCCCGGGGACACAACGACACGGGCCAGACGCGCGGCGTCCAGCATGCCCTCTTCCTGATCGAAGTCCCAACTGCGGTTTTGCTGCGCCATCAGGCGGCGTTGCAGGCGGTTCGCGAGCTTGGTGACCACCGATTGCAGGTTCGACAATTGCTGGTCGAGATATGCACGAAGGCGGTTCAGTTCTTCTTCGTCGGCCAGTTCGGTCGCGGTGATCGTCTCGTCATATTTTGTCGACCAGATTTTATAGTCGCTCTGCGGCAGATGGTCCCAGTTGCGCCGTTGCGGGGTGACGGGCTGCATCCCGTCGTCGCCCATTTCGCCGTCGGCGCTGTCTTGGTCGTCCATGTCCTGGCTGTCATAGTCAGCTTCGGATTCTTCACCTTCGCCGTCCTGGGGTTGCGCGCGGGCTTCGGATTGGCCGGCTTCCCCTTCGCCATCGTCTTCGCTTTCCCCGTCTTGCTCCTGCTGGTCATCGGAATCATCGCCGCCGTCATCGGCATCGGACGGGTCGATGTCGCCTTCGGTGAGATTGAGATGCTCCAGCATGCTTTGTGTCAGTGCGGCGAAGGCGGTTTGGTCGTCGAGTGCGAGGCCGAGGGCATCAAGATCGCCGCCCGCCTTTTCCTCGATCCAGCCACGGAGCATGTCGACACCCGGCGCGGCGCTTTCGGGCACCGCTGCGCCGGTCAGCCGTTCCCGCACGATGAGCGACAGCGCCGTGGAAATCGGTACTTCGTCCGCCGATTGCGCGCGGCTGATCGGGTCTGTGCGGAGCTTCAGGTCGAGAGAATGGGCAAGATTTGCCGCCACACCCGCCATATTGCGCGAACCCAATGCCTCGACACGGGCGTTTTCAACGGCATCAAAGGCCGCCCCGGCAATGGCTTCGGACGGTCGCAAAGCTGCGTGGCGGGCGGCGTTATGGTGCTTGAGCTTCAGCGCAAAGCTATCCGCAAAACCACGGGCTTCGGCAACTTGCTCTGGCGGTAATAAGCGGCCGGGCATCGGAACCTTGAAATTTTTGCCGGCTTGTGTCGGCGCATCGGCGGTAAAGGCAAGCTCGACCTCCGGCTCATGCGCGATGGCGCGCGCTGTGCCGGTCAGCACCTGTTTGAATTGTTCCAGCGGGGATTCGTTTGCCATTATTCAACCACCCGTTTGCATCCTGCTGCTACCTGATCTTTGGTAACCTTTCCGACGGGTTTGAGCTGAAACACATGCGCATTCGGTGTTGCGATGCGCTCGCTGCGTGTTCGTGCTCCGTTGACGGCAGCGGCGAAGTCTTCGCACGCAGCGATGCTGCGGAGATAATCGCTGTGGCCACTGCCTCCGCTCGTCACATCGGTGGTGTCGATGATCGTGAAACCGGTTTTGCTGGGCTGCGTTTCATATTTGGTTTTGGTGGCAAAGCAGCGCGCGGCTTGACCTTTTGTCACGAGTTCCTTCGCCTCAAACGGGTTGAAGCAATAGGGCGAGCCAAGACGCGGGTAGCCGTGCAACGCGCGCGACACGGCCAGCGCCTTGTCGTTGAGTGACGCGTAAACGGTGATACGCCGGTCATTATTCACCCGCCGGGCGGCCAGAACCTCTTCGGCAATATCGCGTTCAAAATCTTCACGATCAATATCAGGTGAGGCGAGGATGATATTGGCAATGTTGCTGGCGTCGGCATTGGTCGAGGTCCTGTCGACATATTCTACCGCCGGTATCACCAATCGCGCGCCGAGGGAGTGGGACACGATGACGATTTCCTTCACCCAGTCCAACCTTGCCAACTTGGTGAGGAAATTGCGGAAATTACGCTCGTCCCAATACATGTTGGTTTCATCCACCGCATAGCTGAGCAATTCGCCCTGCGAAGGCCAGCTATACTGGATGATCGGCCCGTCAAATTGCGAAAGGGCGGCAATCTGTACCGTGTCCTTCGCTGTCGAGGGAAAAGTCTCCCGGTAGCCATGCACATAGAGGAGCACACGTCCCTTCCGTAGATTAGCCGCGTCGCGCAGTCCGCTCCACCAGTCCGCTTCGGGTTCGAATGCCAGCGGAACAATTGTCTGCTTTTTGCCCTTTGATGGCTTGATCATCTCGGGCGGCGCAAAACGTGCGTAACGGACCCGGTCAGTGCGGTGATTTGTCAACGACACATTTTCGCCAAGGCAATCCGGCAGACGGCTTGTTACCGCGAAATAATCCTTGCCCGCTATCGCACCAGCGTCGCTTTTGTCAGGATTGCAGCGCGGATTCTCTACCAATTGGCTATGTGGAATGTCGCCATATTCTACAGCAACGCCACAGCCCGAAAGCACCAGCGGAGCGAGTAAAATGGCTGAAAAGCGCCCCATCATTTTCCTTTGGGATTTGCCGCGCGCCAATCTTTTACGGCCTTCAATGCACCGGATACATGGCCTTTGACGCTGAGTTCCGAATAGGCAAACAGGATCTTGCCGTCCGGCGCGATCACATAGGTTGTGCGGTTCGAACCACCCATAACCGGTAGGCTGACGTCATAGGCTTTGATCACTGGCTTGGACGCGACACCCACCGTAAATTTGTTACGGCAGGCCTCCACCGAAAATTTCTTCAATGTATCGATCTTGTCGGCAGACATACCAATGATCGACGCCCCATAGGCAGCAAAATCGTCAGCTGCTTCGGAAAACTCATGTGCCTCAACTGTGCAGCCCGAAGTGAATGCCTTGGGGTAGAAGTAAAGGACCACCGGTCCTCGTTTCAAAGCCTTGTTGAGATTATAGGTGTAGGTATCGCCCGCGAGAACAGCCTGTGTGGTAAACTCCGTTGCACGCACACCGGGTTTCAATGCGCCGAAAGCAGGTGCGGTTACGAGGGTGAGGGCGATAATGAGGGCGAGACGTTTCATGTTTTGCTCCTGAAGCAAGGCGCGGGGGAAATGCCCCGTAAATTAGCTGGATTTGCCAACCACGCTCTCCGGCAAATCCTTGCCGAACACCCGTTGGTAATATTCAGCAACGAGAGCACGTTCCGCTTCGTCACATTTGTTCAGGAAGGATAGGCGGAACGCAAAGCCGACATCCTTAAAAATGGCTGTATTCTGGGCCCAGGTGATGACGGTCCGAGGGCTCATGACAGTCGAGATATCGCCGTTGATAAAACCCTGACGCGTCAGTTCTGCGACCTTGACCATATTGGCCACGCTTTCCGCGTCGGTACCCGATGCCTTGGCAAGAACAATCTCGCTTTCGACCTGCGCAGGAAGATAATTTAGGCCTACGACGATGTTCCAGCGATCCATCTGGCCCTGGTTGATTGCCTGCGTGCCATGATACAAGCCGCTCGTATCGCCAAGGCCGACCGTGTTTGCCGTGGCGAAAAGCCGGAAATAAGGATCAGGCCGGATCACCCGATTCTGGTCGAGAAGGGTCAACTTGCCTTCGGTTTCGAGAACACGCTGGATTACGAACATGACGTCTGGACGTCCTGCATCATATTCGTCGAATACCAATGCGGTGGGCGTTTGAAGCGCCCATGGCAGCAAACCTTCGCGAAATTCTGTGACCTGCACGCCGTCGCGCAAAACAATTGCGTCGCGACCGATCAGGTCGATACGGCTGATGTGCGCATCAAGGTTGATCCGGATACACGGCCATTTTAGGCGAGCAGCCACTTGCTCGATATGGGTCGATTTTCCTGTGCCGTGATAGCCTTGCACCATCACACGGCGGTTATGTGCAAATCCCGCCAAAATCGCCAAGGTTGTGTCGGGATCAAATACATAGCTGTCGTCGGTGTCGGGTACACGTTCATCCGCAACGGAAAATGCGGGGCATTCCATATCCACATCGATGCCAAACATTTCGCGCACGCTGATTGTTTTATCGGGTGCAGCAAGAATGGTCGCATCGCGGCTGTCAGGCTGGATATTAGGAATGTCGGTCATGCAAATTCTCGTCAAATGAAAGCAGGAGATGTTTTAAGGTGCGTATAGGCCGCAATCACGTCTTGCAAAGCCTTTTCATAAGACCTGTTCCCGCCATTTTTGTCAGGGTGATAGGCACGCACCTTTTCGGAATAGGCTGAACGCAATGCACGCCTGTCGGCATCTACGCCAAGCCCTAGCGTCTTTAGCGCGCTTCGGTCTTGCGGGGAGAGTATCTGGCCATCTGCGCGCTCCTTCGGCATGCGTTCGCGGAAACGAGCGGAAATGGCATCAAGAGGGTCCTTGAAGTCGGCCCATTTGGGTGGCGAATCGGCTCCTGCAGTTGCGCGGAATGCCCGCGTTTCGGACGGCCAGACATTAAGGGGGCTTTGAGCCTCCAAAATCTCCTCCATCGTCATTCCGTCAAACCAGTTGTAGCCTGCGTTAAATTCGCGAACATGGTCGAGGCAGAGATATTGATAGTCGCCCGGGCCGTTGGGCGATGCAGCTTGTCCATATGGGTTTGGCGCGCGAAATTCGCCGGTTTCGTTACAGCCAGGATAGTTGCAAGGGCGGCGCGACCCGCGCACGCGGCCGTGGAATCTGTCGTGCGATCGATCGGAAGCCATGATTTCCCTTGGCGAAAAACGTCCCATATGGGAAGAGTTCGGAATGAAAAAAGGACCTGCACAATTGGAAATGGAGCAGCTGCTGACCGCAGCGTTCTCACCCACACTTCTTGTCGTGACGAACGACAGCGCGAAGCATCACGGCCACAGCGGGGACGATGGGTCAGGAGAATCACATTTTACGATTGAAGTTCAAAGTGAAGCATTTTCCGGCATTGGCCGGGTTATGCGACAGAGAATGGTCAATAAGGCATTGGGAGATATTCCGGGCACACGTGTGCACGCCCTTGCGATCAAAGCGACGGCGCCTGACGATTTAATGTCACGCCATGTAACGGAATGTCCTTGCTTATAAAGGCTTTCTTGGCATAGTCTGCAGTTATCCGGATTAGCAGGCTTGTCCTGACTAGGGTCGCAGCCGGGGAAATGGGGAGGGTTGATGCTTTCGCGCACCTATCGGCCGTCAGCTGATCTGGCACCCTATATCCGCCGCTTTTATGTATTTGAGGCGCCGTTACCCGACGGTGCCGTTGTCGAAGATTTCTTGCTCGCGGAAACCGCATTTGTCCGGTGCCTGTTACGCGGTGACTGGTCGGCCGAAACTAAACCCGGAGAATGGAACACAGCTGGAAATATCGTTTTTTTTGGTGCCAACAGCGGCCCATTGAAAGTGCGTGTAAAAGGCGGCTTTGCTGTCACAGGTTTCGCTATTCGTCCGAGCGGATGGCATGCTCTGTTTCCGGATCCGCATAATCTGCTCGCTGACGATATGCGCCCACTTCAACAATTATGGGGTGATCTGGCCGACAAGATGATTGAAGGTGTAGTGCAGGCGACTGACGACAAAGGCCAGTTGGATGCCATGGAAAATTGTATCCGTGAGCGGCTAAAAATGTTTCCGGGCCATTTGCCCGACCCTCAGATGGCGCAGTTTGAAATCATTGCGCGTACCGATAGTACCATTCGGATCGAGGATGCCGCGGCTCAACTGGGGTTGTCGGCCCGTCAACTGGAACGACGTTGTCTCGCTGCCTTTGGCCTTTCGCCAAAGGCCATCCTTCGGCGTAGCCGTTTTTTGGATGCCGCAACCGCATTGCGCGGTTTCAGTAGCCCGAGTGAGGTTGAGTTAGGTGCGCTGCGCTATTATGACCAATCGCATATGAACCGGGAATTCCGGCGATATACGGGGATGACACCACGGGTGTTTGCCAATGCCGCAACACCATTGCAAACTGCCGGCTTAAAGCTGCGTGAGGAAAGCCGGTATGAAGATTAGGGGTCGGGTCGCATTGACCATCCCGACTTGACAATTCAGGGCAGGTCACAGCATCCTAGGGTTATGCTGACAATCACACCGACCACCCACGATCTTGGTGCTTTTGAAGTCCGCCGAACACTGCCGAGCAAAGCGCGCACGATGGTTGGACCCTTCATCTTCGTCGACCAATTCGGGCCTGCGCACTTCGATATCGGTGCCGGGATGGATGTACGTCCGCATCCGCATATCAATCTGGCAACGGTTACTTATCTGTTCGAAGGGGCGATTGATCACCGGGACAGCTTAGGCACATTTGCTACTATTCGCCCGGGTGCGCTCAATCTCATGACGGCGGGCAGGGGAATTGTGCACAGCGAGCGTACCCCATTACCCGAACGCTCCACCGGATCGCCCATCTCGGGAATGCAAACATGGCTGGCCTTGCCTGATGGCAAGGAGGAAATTGATCCGGCCTTTGAGCATATAGCCAAAGAAAATTTGCCCCTCGTGGAGACCGACAATGTGTCAGCGCGGGTTATCATGGGGTCTCTTTGGGGTGCAACGGCACCCACGACCCAGCATGCCGAAACAATTTACGCAGACATTTTGATGAATGCGGGCGCGACGATTCCTATCGATGCTGAAGCGGACGAGCGTGCTATTCTGGTCGCTCTGGGACATGCCAGCCTCGACGGTGAAGCCTTGGAGCCGCACAGTCTGTATGTTTTGCAGCCGGGCCAGCCGATGACTTTGCGCGCGGACAGCGATTGCCGCGTAATGCTTTTAGGCGGCGAAGGTTTTACCACTCCGCGGCATGTGTGGTGGAATTTTGTGTCGTCGTCACGCGACAGGATCAATCAAGCCAAATCCGACTGGAAAGCCGGTAACTTCCCGCTTGTTCCCGGTGACGATAAGGAATCCATTCCTATTCCTGAAGTTCCCTTGACCAGAAGCAGCTGAGTTGCCGATTTTTTACAATCAAAATGGACATAATTCTGTTTGAAGCGTTATGGCGATGCAGATTTCCTATCGCTTACAGAAGGTTAAAACCCGAATGACCGAACTCTCCCACCGCCGTCTTTCTTTGTCGACGGGCATAGAAATGGATGCCTATACCGCAGGCGATCCGTCAAACCCGGCGATTATATTTCTTCATGGTTTCCCCGAATCGCATCGTACATGGCGGCATCAAATTGGGGCCTTTTCGGACCGGTTTTACTGTATTGCGCCGGACCAACGCGGCTATCGTGGCACCTCCAAACCGCAGGACGTTGATGCCTATTCTGCCGATAAGTTGACTGCAGACATATTCGCATTGGCAGACGCGCTGGAGGTGCAGAACTTTATCATTGCAGGGCACGACTGGGGCGGTGCCATTGCATGGAGTGTCGCGCTTAACGGTCAAGCAGATGGGTTTAATCCTGCGTGGGCCGGTAGGGTGACGCGGGCGATTATTGCCAACGCGCCGCATCCCTATCTGTTTCAGCGATTGATGATCACGGACATGACCCAGCGCGCTGCAAGTCAGTATATCCGAGCTTTCCGGGACCCCGCCAACGACGCGCTGGTGCGTGAAAAAGGACTTACGGGGCTTCTGCTCGAGACCATTAAATGGGATAAGCCCAGCGCTATGGAGCCTAGCGAACGCGCGGCCTTGCTTGCGGATTGGGAAGACAGGGATGCGTGTTTCGGCATGCTCAATTGGTATCGTGCATCTGCACTTTATGTTCCGGCAATGGATGAAGATGCAGAATTGCCGGCTTTCGCCGCTGGGGCATTTCCGCAATTGACTATCCCGACCCTAGTGGTGTGGGCGATGGACGACCTTGCCTTGCCCGCGAGCAATATAGAGGGGATTGAAAAACTTGTTCCCGCTGTTGAGATCGAGCCCGTTTACGATTGCGGCCATTTCGTAATTTCTGCTTAGTATTGATTCCTGTTGTGTTTGTTAG
>ERZ795061.2037-NODE-2037-length-18957-cov-7.406200_pt1 | contig 18957 bp, 24 predicted proteins | sample MGYA00375145_ERZ795061 | MGnify/ENA primary metagenome ERZ795061 (study PRJEB30190, sample SAMN05720144) | anaerobic digester metagenome | isolation source: active sludge of municipal wastewater-treating anaerobic digesters | place: USA | collected 2014-12-22 ... | reverse complement strand
GGTGGAATCAAGAAGATGGAAGGCACTATTCATATTAGCAATTTGATGTTGGTTGAACCTTCAAATAATAAGCCAACAAGAACTGGCAGAAAGCTTAATGAAAAAGGTAAGCTGCAGAGATATTCTAAGAAAACAGGAGAATTTATTAAGTAATGGCAACTCCAAGATTAAAAGAAAAGTACCTCAAGGAAATCGTTCCCGGCCTGAAGCAGAAGTTTCAGTATAAGTCGGTAATGCAGGTGCCTAAAATTGAAAAGATTTGCATCAACAAGGGTGTTGGTGCGGCCGTAGCTGACAAAAAGTTGATTGATGTTGGGTTGGAAGAAATAACAACCATTACAGGTCAGAAGGCAGTAGCTACGCGTTCCAAAAAAGATATTTCAAACTTTAAACTTCGCTCTGATCAGGCCATCGGTGTAAAAGTTACCCTTCGCGGAGATCGCATGTATGAATTCATGGATCGCCTGATGAATGTTGCTCTTCCACGCGTGCGTGATTTTAAAGGGGTGAGTGATAAAGGTTTTGATGGACGTGGCAATTATACCTTAGGAGTAAAGGAGCAGATCATTTTCCCTGAGATATCAATTGACAAAGTGAATAAGATAAACGGTATGGATATCACCTTCGTAACTTCAGCTGCTTCGGATGAAGAGAGTTTCGAGTTATTGAAGGCGTTAGGGATGCCATTTGTAAATAAAAATAATTGATTCGATGGCAAAATTATCAATCATCGCAAGAGACAAGAAAAAGGAAAAACTGGTAGCACGCTACGCAGCAAAACGCAAGGCTTTGAAGGAAGCTGGCGATTGGGCTGGGTTAGACAAATTACCAAGAAGCTCATCGGCTGTGCGGTTGCGCAGTCGCTGCAAACTTACCGGTCGCCCAAGGGGCTACATGAGTAAGTTCGGCCTCTGTCGTAACCAGTTCCGCCAAATGGCCAATGAGGGTAAAATACCTGGATTGACCAAGGCAAGCTGGTAGAAGGCCCTCTATACATATTAGAAAGCTGAGTATCTAGGTCGGGAACGAAACCAGATAACAGTTTGAATAACAGAAATTGTTATATATCTTTGCAGCCCGTTCCAAAAAACGGGTTTGTTTTTAAATAAGTAAAATGAAAACAACTGATCCGATAGCAGATTATTTAACCCGGTTGCGCAATGCAATTAAGGCGCGCCACCGTGTGGTAGAGGTTCCTGCTTCCAACATTAAGAAGGAGGTAACGAAGGTTCTATTCGACAAGGGATATATCCTAAACTACAAGTTTGAGGATACCTCGAATAAACAGGGTAACATCAAGATAGCCTTGAAATACAATCCTGAAACCAAGGAATCAGCAATCACAAAATTGCACAGAGTAAGTACGCCTGGTTTGCGTCAGTATAAACCTGCCGATAGTCTTCCTAAAGTATTGAATGGATTGGGTATTGCTATCCTGTCTACTTCCAAAGGTGTGATTACCGACAAAGAGGCCAAAGCTCTTAATGTAGGGGGTGAAGTTTTGTGTTACATCTATTAAACGCATCAGACTATGTCACGAATAGGTAGATTACCCATCGAACTTCCCAAAGGAGTAACATTCAATTTTTCAGAAGCTGATCATCAGGTTACTGTTAAAGGCCCTAAGGGCGAATTAAAGCAACGCATTGATGCTGACTTCAAGGTTACACTTGAGGAAGGTAATGTTGTTGTGCATCGTCCTACCGAGCAGAAGAGACACAAAGCAATGCACGGTCTCTATCGCTCACTCATCAACAATATGGTTGAGGGTGTAAGCAAAGGTTATAAGGCACAATTAGAATTAATAGGAGTTGGTTATAAAGCAACAGCTCAAGGCAATGTGTTGGATCTCAGTTTAGGATATTCACACAGTGTAATTGTAGGTATTCCTTCGGAGTTGAAAGTTCAGGCCATCCAGGAGAAAGGCCAGAACCCAACCATCATTTTGGAAGGAATTGACAAGCAACTTCTTGGTCAGGTTGCTGCTAAGATTAAGTCATTACGTAGCGTTGAACCTTACAAAGGAAAAGGTATTCGCTTTGTTGGTGAGTATGTTCGTAGAAAAGCTGGTAAAGCAGCTGCTAAATAATAAGTAATCATGGCAAACATAAAGGACAGAAGACTTAGGATTAAAAAGGGAATCCGCAAAACGTTGGAGGGCACTTCTGCCAGACCTCGTCTGTCAGTGTTCCGTAGCAATAAGGTGATCTATGCGCAAATCATAGATGATGCCAGTGGGCATACACTTACCTCTTCTTCATCTGTGGAGTTGGATAAAAAAGGTGGAGTGAATTTGACCATCTCTAAAAATGTAGGAAAAAAAGTAGCTGAGAAGGCAGTAGCCAGCGGTATCAAAGAAATAGTATTTGACCGCAACGGTTATCTCTATCATGGTAATATCAAAGCTTTGGCTGAAGGTGCCAGAGAAGGTGGATTAAAATTCTAAAAGAGCATGACACAAAGTAACGTCAGCACAGTAAAGGCAAGTGAAATCGACCTGAAAGAAAAGGTAGTTGCCATCCAGCGTGTAGCCAAAGTGGTGAAAGGTGGTAGAAGATTTAGTTTCGCTGCCATTGTCGTGGTAGGAGATGGTAACGGTGTTGTGGGTTATGGTCTTGGAAAAGCCAATGAAGTAACCGATGCAATCACCAAAGGTATTGATGATGCAAAGAAGCATTTGGTGAAGGTTCCAATTATCAAAGGCACAGTTCCTCATGAATCACTTGGAAAATTTGGCGGTGGCTTTGTGTTGTTAAAGCCCGCTTCTCCTGGTACAGGTGTAATTGCCGGTGGTGCGATGCGTGCTGTATTGGAAAGTGCTGGGGTACACAATGTGTTAGCAAAGTCAAAAGGATCGTCTAATCCGCACAACGTGGTAAAGGCAACCTTCAAGGCCTTGACTACGATGCGCGACCCTCAGACAATTGCCCGTAATCGTGGAGTTTCATTGTCAAAAGTTTTTAACGGATAAGAGTTATGGCAAAAGTTAGAATTACTCAAACCCGCAGCACGATTAAAAGACCTGAAACTCAATTGAGAACAATTCAATCATTGGGTTTAGGAAAAGTACACCGTACTGTTGAAGTGGAATACACTCCACAAATTCAAGGAATGGTAAAAAAAGTAAAGCATTTGGTGAGCGTAACCGCATTATAAAATGAAACTGCACACACTTAAGCCGGCTGAAGGTTCGGTTAAAACAAATAAGAGACTCGGAAGAGGACAAGGTTCTGGTGGTAGCACGGCTGGTCGTGGTCACAAAGGAGCCCAGTCTCGTTCTGGCTATCACAAGAAAATCGGTTTTGAAGGAGGTCAGATGCCGCTTCAAAGACGCATTCCTAAGTTTGGATTTAAGAACAATAACAAGGTATACTTTAAGGCAATCAACTTGGATGCATTAGAGGACCTGGCTCAAAAGACAAAGGCATCAGCGATTACTGTTCAACTTATGGTTGACAATGGTATTGTTGGCAAGAAAGACAGCATAAAGATTTTAGGCAGAGGCGAGTTGAAATCAAAAGTAAGTGTAGAAGCACATGCTTTCTCAACCACTGCAACCAAAGCAATTGAAAACGTAGGCGGAACCGCCACAACTGTGAAATAATGAAGCGTTTCTTTACAACCATAAAGAACATTTTTTCGATCGAAGACCTTCGGGTCAGGATTCTGAATACCATTGGATTCCTGATTATTTTCCGGTTGGGTTCTTATATCGTTCTACCCGGAGTTGATCCAAACTTATTGTCTGGAAACCAAGGCGGCATTTTTGATCTTCTGAACACATTTTTAGGAGGATCATTTAGTCGCGCTTCGATTTTCGCACTGGGTATCATGCCTTATATATCAGCATCCATTGTGGTTCAGCTACTAACAGTAGCGGTTCCTCATTTCACCAAACTTCAAAAGGAAGGCGAAAGTGGCCGTAAAAAGTTAAATCAGTTTACCCGAGTTTTAACAATCATAATCACTGCGGCACAGTCGTATGGATACATCCGCGCCACTGTTAATGCTGAAGCTATTTTGAATCCGGGGATGTTCTTCACAGTTTCATCAATCATTATTCTGATTGCAGGAACTATGTTCTGTATGTGGTTAGGCGAGCGCATCACGGATAAGGGTATTGGTAATGGTATCAGTATGCTCATCATGATTGGTATCGTATCCCGTTTCCCGGCTGCCATCTATCAGGAGATTGATGCGAAAGGTATGAACGGAATGTTGCTCTTCATTTTGGAGGTGTTGGCTCTTTTCTTTGTGGTGGTAGGTGTAATTGCATTGACTCAGGCAACCAGAAGAATCCCGGTTCAATATGCCAAGCAGGTAGTTGGAAATAAGTTGTATGGTGGTAAGCGTGACTTCATTCCCCTGAAACTCAACTCGGCTGGTGTAATGCCAATCATTTTTGCTCAGGCATTGATGTTTATTCCTCCATTGGTTGCTCAGATCTGGCAAGACAGTGATTTAGGTTCTTATGTCGGCTCTACCTTTGCAGACTTTACATCATGGCAATACAATTTATTGTTTGCCGTATTGATCCTGATCTTCACATTCTTTTATACGGCAATCACTGTACCATCAAACGATATTGCTGATAATTTGAAGAGAAACGGTGGCTTTGTTCCTGGCATTAAGCCTGGTAAACAGACTGCTGAGTTTATAGATAGTATTTTATCAAAAATTACTTTACCAGGTGCCATCTTCCTTGCTGCGGTTGCCATTCTTCCTGCTTTTGCAGTGAAGGCTGGGATCACACAAAATTTTGCGCAATTCTATGGAGGAACTTCTTTATTGATTCTGGTGGGGGTTGTGTTAGACACACTCCAGCAGGTGGAGAGTTACCTCTTGATGAGGCATTATGAAGGGATGATGAAGTCAGGTAGAGTTAAAGGACGTTCTCAGTTTGCTGCGGCTTGAGGTTGAATGATTCACTACAAGACGGACGAAGAGATACAGTTAATTAGAGAAAGTGCGCAGATTTTAGGAAAAGCGCACGGGGAAGTAGCTAAGCGGATAAAACCGGGAGTGAAAACTAAGGAACTGGATCAGGTAGCAGAGGAATTTATTCGTGATAGTGGAGGCTCGCCTTCGTTTAAAAATTATCACGGGTTTCCTTCAGCCTTGTGCATCTCGGTTAATGAGACAGTAGTTCACGGATTTCCCGGGACCTACGAGTTGAAAGAAACCGATGTTGTTTCGGTCGATTGTGGTGTGAAGTTTAAGGGATTCCATAGTGACTCCGCATACACATACCCGCTTGAAAAAGTGAGTAGGGAAGTGCTGGATCTGCTAGAGAGAACCTACGAATCTCTCTACCTAGGAATTGCCCAGGCGAAAACTGGCAACCGAATGGGAGATGTCAGTTTTGCGATACAGAGTTATGTTGAGCAATTCGGTTACGGTGTGGTTCGGGAGTTGGTAGGTCATGGGGTAGGCAAGGATCTTCATGAAGATCCTGAAGTACCCAACTACGGAAAAAGAGGAAAGGGAGTAAAATTGGAAGCTGGGATGGTGATTGCCATCGAACCAATGATCAACCTGGGAACTAAAAATGTAGTGCAAGAAAAAGATGGGTGGACAATCCGCACATCGGATCGCAAACCTTCAGCTCATTTTGAGCATACGGTAGTGGTCCATAAAGATAGAACAGAGGTTTTAACGACTCACGAGTATATAGAACAAAACTATTCGTATAAGTGGCGAAACAAAAGTCGATAGAGCAAGACGGTACAATTCTGGAGGCGTTGTCAAATGCAATGTTCAGAGTGCAATTGGAAAACGGCCATGAAGTGCTGTCACATATTTCCGGTAAGATGAGGATGCATTATATCCGCATATTACCTGGCGATAAAGTAAGGTTAGAAATGTCGCCTTACGATTTGACAAAGGGAAGGATAACATTTAGATATAAATAGACTATGAAAGTCAGAGCATCTATTAAAAAGCGGAGTGCCGATTGCAAGATCATCAGGCGCAAAGGCAAGTTGTATGTTATTAACAAGAAGAATCCACGGTATAAACAAAGACAAGGATAATTATGGCACGTATTGCTGGTGTTGATATTCCCGATAACAAGAGAGGCGAAATCGCTCTCACGTACATTTATGGCATAGGCCGTAAATCTGCTCAGAATATACTTACGCAAGTAGGAGTAAGCTGGGATAAGAAAGCTAAAGAATGGAACGATGAAGAGTCGAATGCTATTCGTGCCGCCATTGCCGAGCAATTTAAAATTGAAGGAGCATTGAAGTCAGAAGTTCAGTTGAGCGTGAAGCGCCTGATGGACATTGGCTGTTACCGCGGGCTTCGTCATCGCAGAGGATTACCTGTGCGTGGTCAGACAACCAAGAATAATGCACGTACGCGTAAAGGAAAGCGCAAGACGGTAGCGAATAAGAAGAAGGCAACTAAAGGTTAATTAATTTAAACGCAAATAAACTTTTCTGTATGGCAGCACCAGTTGAAAAGAAAAAAGATAAGAGCAAAAAGCGTGTAGTAAATGTGGAGGCTGTTGGCCAAGCCCACATTCGCGCTACGTTCAATAACATCATCATATCGATGACCAACACAACTGGTCAGGTGGTATCCTGGGCGTCAGCAGGAAAGATGGGATTTAAAGGTTCTAAGAAAAACACTCCGTATGCCGCTCAGGTAGCCGCTCAGGAGTGCGCAACAAAAGCCTTTGAATTAGGTCTTCGCAAAGTGGAAGTTTTTGTGGTTGGACCGGGCGCTGGTCGTGAGTCTGCTATTCGCAGCATTCAGGCATCAGGCATAGAGGTTATGATTATCAAGGATATGACTCCTATGCCGCACAACGGTTGCCGTCCTCCTAAGAAAAGAAGAGTTTAATAATAAAGACAAAGAATAAGTCATGGCAAGATACACAGGCCCCAAAGCGAGAATCTCCAGAAGGTTCAACGAGCCTATTCTTGGCGAGAGCAAAGCGCTTCAAAAGAAGAACTATCCTCCAGGCCAACATGGTAAGGGAAAAAAACGTAAGCAATCTGAATATGCTGTTCAGTTAGCAGAAAAACAGAAGGCAAAGTATATCTATGGTGTTCTGGAACGTCAGTTCGAGAATATTTTTGACAAGGCTTCGCGCAAGAAAGGTGTAACGGGTGAAGTATTGTTACAGATGCTTGAATCTCGTCTTGACAATACGGTTTACCGCTTGGGTATTGCACCTACCCGTAGAGCTGCCCGTCAGTTGGTTGTTCATAAGCACATTACCGTAAATGGAGATGTGGTAAATATACCTTCAGTAAATCTTCGTCCTGGTGATAGTATCGGTGTTCGTGAAAAATCGAAATCACTTGAGACGATTACCTACTCTCTGTCTGTGCAGAGCGCGAAGAAGTATAATTGGCTTGAGTGGGATGGCAATGAGTTGTTGGGTAAGCTGATCAATTTACCTCTTCGTCAGGATATTCCTGAAAATATCAACGAACAGTTGATCGTTGAATTGTACTCGAAGTAATTCTTAACATTAATCAAATCGATATGTCAATATTAGCATTTCAAATGCCGGAGAAAGTGGTGATGGAGAAGTCAGATGATTTCCATGGTCTCTTTACTTTCAAACCTTTGGAAAAAGGATACGGGGTTACTATCGGCAACGCATTGAGAAGAATTCTCTTGTCTTCGTTGGAGGGCTATGCCATCACGGGGATTAAAGTTCCAGGCGTGTTACACGAATTCTCCACCATTGAAGGTGTAGTAGAAGATGTAGCGGAAATCATTCTTAACCTGAAGCAGGTTCGTTTTAAAAAGGCATCCGACAATTTTGATAACAAGATTGTTGTGAGCATCAAAAAGCAAAAGCAATTTAAAGCGGGCGATATAGCCAAATTCACTTCCTCTTTTGAGATCTTGAACGCAGATCATGTGATTTGTAATCTGGATGAGTCAGCTCAGTTTGAAATTGAACTCACCATCGAAAAGGGCAGAGGATATTTGCCTGCTGAGGAAAATAAGCCAAATGAACAAGTGTTTGGATTCATTCCGATTGATGCAATTTTTACGCCTGTTAAAAATGTAAAATACAGTGTTGAAAACACCCGTGTTGAGCAAAAGACCGACTATGAGAAATTGTTAATTGATATTGAAACCGATGGTTCAATTCATCCTGAGAAGGCATTGGAGGGGGCTGCATTTATTTTGATTCAACATTTCAGATTATTCTCGGATAAGTCAATCGAACTTGAAACTGGTAAGGATAGTGAAGTGGAGCAGGTAGACGAAGAAATGCTGCACATGCGCAAACTTCTCAAAACTCCTTTGCATGACCTTGACCTTTCTGTAAGAGCTTACAACTGCTTGAAGGCTGCTGATGTTAAGTCATTAGGAGATTTGGTACAACTCGATATTTCGGATATGATGAAGTTCAGAAACTTCGGTAAGAAGTCACTGGCTGAATTGGAACAACTGGTAGCTGAGAAGAGCCTTACCTTCGGTATGGACCTCGGTAAGTATAAACTCGATGAAGATTAAATCATGAGACACGGTAAAAAAATAAATCACCTTGGAAGAAAGTCGGCTCACCGTCATGCCCTTCTTTCTAATATGGCTTCTTCGCTTATCCTCCATAAGCGGATTACGACTACCCTCGCAAAGGCTAAAGCCTTGAAAAAATATGTTGAGCCTTTGATCACCAAGGCTAAGGATAATACTACCCATTCAAGAAGAACGGTGATGGCTTATCTTCAGAATAAGGAGTCGGTAACGGCCCTGTTCGGTGAAGTGGCTGGCCGTACGGCTGATCGCCCAGGTGGCTATACCCGCATCATCAAATTAGGAGATGTGCGTTTGGGTGATGCCGCTGAAATGTGTCTTCTGGAATTGGTTGATTTCAATGATCTCTATAAGAAAGATGGTGCTGAGAAGAAAGCCAAAACACGTAGAGGCCGGAAGGGTAAGAAGGCAGAAGATGAAGCGGGCGCAGTAGCAACAGCTGAAACTGAGGCCCCGGCAGAAGAAAAGCCTAAGAAGGCTGCAAAAAAGACTGCTAAAAAGAAGGAATAGTGAGTTCTTCAAATTATACACGAAGGGATTGGACGAAAGTTCAATCCCTTTTTTATTGCCTTTCAAAGTCTTTCGAAATCGGTTGCTTAAATTTTAACTTGGAAATAGCACACAACCCTTACAGACAGAGTATTTTTGTTAACCATATAACTAAAACACATTGAGCAAAAAGGCATATCTACTACTCGCAGACGGTTATTTGATTGAAGGAAAGGCTATCGGAAAGCACGGCACTTCAGGTGGCGAAATTTGTTTCAATACCGGAATGACTGGCTATCAGGAGATTTATACAGATCCTTCTTACTACGGGCAGATCATCGTAAACACGACCGCCCACATAGGCAACTATGGCACTGTAAATGATGAGCAGGAATCTGACTCTCCTAAAATCAGTGGCATTGTTGTGAATGAATTCTCGGAAGAGTTTAGCCGGAAAACCGCTAAGGAAAGCCTGCAAGCTTACCTGGAGCGCCACGGGGTGGTGGGCATCTCTGATATAGACACTCGTATGCTGGTGCGTTACATTCGCAGTAAGGGGGCTATGAATGCGTTAATTTCTTCACAGTTAACGCCTGAACAGATGAAGGAAGAATTAAGCAAGGTTCCTTCTATGGATGGATTAGAGTTGTCATCTATCGTAAGTACTAAGAAGCCCTATTTCTTTGGTGATCCTAAATCAACGTTTAAGATTGCTGCCCTTGATGTGGGCATCAAAACCAATATTTTGAAAAGCCTGGCTGCACGGGATTGTTACATTCAGGTATTTCCTGCTAAAACTGCTCTAGCAGAAATGGAAAAATGGGAGCCTCACGGATACTTTATTTCAAATGGCCCTGGCGATCCATCGGTTATGGATTATGCCATTAAGACTGTTAGTGAGGCACTCAAAACCGAAAAACCTGTTTTTGGAATTTGTCTTGGGCATCAATTACTCGCACTGGCTTGTGGACTCACCACGTATAAAATGCATCATGGTCACCGTGGATTAAATCATCCGGTTAAGAATCTTATTTCCGGTCTTGGAGAAATGACTTCCCAGAATCATGGTTTTGCAGTAAGTGAAAAAGGTTTTGAAAATAATCCTGATGTAGAGGTTACGCATCTCCACCTGAATGATAATACAATCATGGGCATCCGATTGAAAAACAAGAAAGCGTTTTCAGTACAGTATCACCCGGAGGCATCACCTGGTCCGCATGATTCAAGATATTTGTTTGATCAGTTTCTTGAAATGATCAAAGAAGAAGTAGTCGTTAACTAAGAGTCATATTATTAATCTAAAATAAATCCCTATGAGTTTAATTGAAGGAATTCATGCCCGCCAAATCCTTGATAGCCGTGGCAACCCAACTGTTGAAGTAGATGTTGTAACTGAAAGTGGCGCCTTTGGACGCGCAGCCGTTCCATCAGGGGCCTCGACAGGTACGCATGAAGCTGTCGAACTTCGTGATGGCGATAAAAAAAGATACCAGGGTAAAGGGGTACTCAAAGCGGTTGAAAATGTAAATGCCAAAATTGCTTCTGAGATAGTTGGACTTGATGTGTTTGATCAGAACCTGATCGATAAGATAATGATCGAGTTGGATGGTACGCCCAACAAAGGAAAACTTGGAGCCAACGCAATACTCGGTACTTCACTAGCGGTAGCAAAAGCAGCAGCAATGGAAGCAGGTCAGTCATTGTATCGCTATATCGGTGGGGTAAATGCAAATACATTACCGGTGCCCATGATGAACATTCTGAATGGTGGAAGTCATGCAGATAATTCAATCGACTTTCAGGAATTTATGGTGATGCCTGTAGGGGCTGATACTTTTTCGGAAGCATTGCATATGGGGGCATCTGTATTTCATACGTTAAAGAAGGTGCTGCACGATCAGGGTTTATCTACCAACGTAGGCGATGAAGGTGGGTTTGCTCCAAATATCAAATCGAACGAAGAGGCTATTGAGATTGTGCTTAAGGCGATTGAGCGTGCCGGATACAAGCCAGGTAAAGATATTTTTATAGCGCTGGATCCTGCAGCATCTGAATTTTATGACGAGAAAACAAAAACATATCATTTCAAAAAGTCTTCGGGCAAGAAGTTAAAGCCAGAAGAGATGGCTGATTATTGGATTAATTGGGTGAAAAAATATCCCATCATTTCTCTTGAAGATGGAATGGCAGAAAGTGATTGGGCTGGTTGGAAGAGATTGACTGACAAAGTAGGAGACAAAGTGCAACTGGTGGGTGATGACTTGTTCGTAACCAATGTGGATTTCCTGCAGAAGGGAATAGACATGGGTGTTGCAAACGCCATTCTGGTTAAAGTGAATCAAATTGGTTCATTAACCGAAACAATTAATGCAGTGAATCTGGCTAAGAACAACAGTTACAAGAGCATTATGTCGCACCGCTCTGGTGAAACCGAAGACAGCACAATTGCTGACCTAGCAGTTGCTTTGAATACAGGTCAAATCAAAACAGGTTCGGCTTCTCGTTCTGATAGGATGGCTAAGTACAATCAATTACTGCGCATTGAAGAAGAACTAGGAGAAACAGCTTATTTCCCCGGAAAGAAGTTTTAGAATTTTGTTTCTTAAGAATATAAGGCCAGGAGTAATTCTGGCCTTTTTTCTTTTCCAATTCTGGGATAAACGCTCCCGATTTGATGTTTTTTTCCAATTCAAGGAAGCCACCAGGAAACACAAAACTCATTTTTTGACCTAAAATTCACCTTTTTACTGAGGTTTAGCCAGATTCAGCAAACCTGTTTGATTTTTGTCTATACACTGGGAGAGAATACCCGATTAAACGCGGTGTCCTCAGAATATGGAAGTAAATATGATGATGGTGTCTTTTGTTCTCATAATGATTGTGGTTGGAGGATTGATCCTCTTCCTGATTCGGGAACAATTTTCAGGTGCGGACTTTGAGCATAGCATTGTGGGGGTTTGGTTTAATGAACATCTCAATGTGCGTATCTTAATGTATGATGTTGATTCAGTCTTCCAGGGTTCGGTAGTGTGGGCAGATAGTCTTAACAATTCTATCCTGGGCACACGAGTGGTAGAAAATCTTAAGGTCGGTTTTTTCAATATCTGCAAGGGCACTTACGTGGATCCGGTAACCGCAAAGGAATATGATGTTAGGTTACACCTGAAAGGAAAAAGCGTGATGAAGTTAACAGCTTACCACAAAGGAACTCATGATGTAGCCTTTGCCCAGGAATGGAAACTTCTTAAATCATAAAACTAAAATTACAAATCAGGCCGCAAGGCCTGATTTGCTATATACAGGTTTTAATTTCTATCTTCGTACAACCATTTTTTAATCTGTATGCTCAAGAAGCTACCACCGGCCCTCAGAAACTTTTATATTGTTACAGGGCTCTGTTTTTTTATCTGGATGTTGTTTCTGGATTCCAATGATTTGATCTCCCGAATAAAAATGAGCAATAAGATTCGCAGCCTGGAGAATGAAAAGGAATTTTATCTGGAGAAAATTGCCGAAGTTGAAGAAGATCGCAAGGAATTGATGACGAATAAAGAGCTGTTGGAAAAATTCGCCCGCGAAAAGTACCTGATGAAGAAGGAGACTGAGGATATTTTTATTATTCAGGAAGAGTAAACTTTGAAAAGACTAATCACAATACTGATCCTTTTTAGTTCCGTTAGTGCCTTTGCCCAATGGGGTGACGAGCAATTGGCAGAAAAGCCTTCCTTTAAGGATAAAGTTTTTTTTGGGGGTGGCTTTGGAATGAGCTTCAGTGCTAATTATGATTACTTTTCGCTCTCTCCTATTATTGGTTATCGAATAACACAACGACTGGCCGGGGGGGTTAGCATCATTTATAGGTATACAAAATATAAATATGTTGTACCAAACGTATCAACCAATGATTACGGATTAAGCCCGTTTTTACGATTTCAAGTATACGGTCCGCTGTTTCTGCACACAGAGTTTGAATATTTGAATTACGAGTACATAACCTATTCCGGAGAATCTGTTCGGCAGACGTACAACAGCTTTATGGCGGGGGGTGGATTTTTTCAGCCTATTGGTCGCAATGCTGGATTTTTTGCCACAGCCTTATATAATTTCTCCTATAGAAATCCAACCTCTCCAAATGATTATTATCCCTATAGCAGCCCATGGGTTTTAAGGGTTGGAATTACTGCTGGATTTTAAAATTTCACGTTTAGTTTATCGCCAAGCTCTTTAAGGTCTTGTGCAACTTTTCCATTTAATGGAATGCCTGCCTTAATTCTTTCTTGTTCGCTTTCTCGCTCAGGATCTCCGGGTATAATTAAATGATCTTGACCCTCAACCGTTTTTGCAGAACGAAACCTGGTAATCCAGTTATCCATGTGTTTTTTAAACTCATCGGCAGGACGAAAGGCATCTACTCGCATCGCGCCAAAGAAGTGCCCGATGCCATCGCCAACCGGGTCCGTTGGCGGAGCCAGGAAACTCACAAAAGGAGGAACCCATGGACCATAATTAGCTCCACTCAATACAGCCGAAAAAATATCCACCCATGCGCCAAGACAGAAGCCTTTATGACTACCATGTTCGCGATCGCTGCCAAGCGGCACCAAGGCGCCACCATCTTTTAATTCGTTGGGGTTGGTTGAGATACTGCCATCTTTTTTCTGAATCCAACCTTCGGGTGCCTCTTTGTTTTTGCGTTGCAGGATTTCAAGTTTACCATTCGCGGCTGTAGTTGTTGCAAAGTCCGCAACAAAAGGAGGTTGTTTACCGGCAGGGATAGCTACGCAAATTGGATTTGTTCCCAGCAAACGTTCAACAGAAAAGGTAGGAGCTACTAATGGGCTGGCATTCGTCATGGCCATACCAATCATATCATGTTTCAAAGCCATCATGGCATGAAAGCCAGCTATTCCAAAATGGTTTGAGTTTTTTACTGCTACCCAGCCAGTTCCTACCTTGTTAGCTTTTTCAATCGCTATTTGCATGGCTCTTGGCGCTACCACCAACCCTAGGCCCCGATCGCCATCCACTACGGCTGTACTTGGTGTTTCATGTACAATCGTAATATTGGGCTTGGTATTTATTCGGTTGGCTTCCCAAAGTCTCACATAACCTGACAAACGGGCCAGGCCATGAGAGTCGATACCTCTTAGATCTGCGTTTAACAAGACATCAGCAGCCAGGTTTGCCTCTTGGTCAGGGCAGTTTATCTTCTTAAAAATATCAATGGCAAATTGCCTTAATTGGCTGTAAGGGAGCGTTACATCATTCATAGCACAAAAGTGTTCGATTGGGGGCAATATTCAAGATTTTACTAAAAATTATACCCGGCAATGTGGAAATTTACTTCAGACTGCATCTTACTTTCAAAATTCATTAAATCATGAAAAATCAACTTTTATCATCAGCTCTGGTAGTTAGTTCTTTGATGGCGTTTGGCCAACCTGATAAGCCAGTCGATTCCAAAATAACGGATGTTACAGTCTTTTTGAGTAAGGCCCAGGTTACGCGTGAAGTAAGAACCCGTTTGGAGGTCGGGAAAACCAATCTGATAGTGACCGGTTTAACCTCACAACTGGATCCGCAGAGCATTCAGGTTACCGGAAAAGGGAGTTTTGTAATTCTGGGGATCAGCCATCAACAAAATTTTTTAAATGAGTTTAACGTACCAAAGTCGCTTAAGAATTTGAAAGATTCTGTAGAGACAATGCAAAGGCAATTGATTCTCGAACAAAGTCAAAAGGAAATTTTGAATAAGGAAGAGCAGATGCTTTTAAGCAACCAGAAAATTGGCGGCACTAACCAAAACCTTACGGTTGCAGAATTAAAAGCGATGGCTGATTTTTATCGCAGCCGGTTGGGTGATATTGTTTCATCGCGGATGAAGCAAGATGAAAAAATCAAAAAGATCAACGAACGTATTGCAAGACTCAATACGCAGATCAATGAACAAAATGAATTGTATAGAAGAAACACGAGCGAAATTGTTGTGAGTGTTTCTGCTGAATCGGCTACTGCTGCTGATTTGCAGGTTCGTTATGTAGTAGCCAATGCAGGGTGGAGCGCCATCTATGACTTAAGAGCTATTGACACTAAAAAGCCAGTTCAACTAAGCTATAAGGCTAATGTATTTCAACGAACGGGCGAAGAGTGGAAAAACATAAAGCTTAAACTATCCACAGCAAATCCAAATCAAAGTGGATTGAAGCCCGAGTTGTATTCATGGTACCTGGATTTCTATAATCCGATTACTTATGATCAGCGTAAAGCTAAATCTTATGCAGCAGCACCTGCTATGCGTAGTGCCGAGGTATCTGATGAACTGCGTGAGGAGGCGCCTGAAGCGGTTTCACTTTCTGACTATGTGACAACCGTACAAACCTCGTTGAATACAGAATTTGATATTGCGTTGCCTTATACGGTTTTGTCTTCAGCCAAACCTACCGTAGTGGATATTCGCAATTATGAAATGAAGTCGGAGTATATTTATTCAGTAGCTCCTAAACTTGATCCTGATGCATTTCTGATTGCAAAAGCCACAGGTTGGGAAGATTTCAATTTATTGCCTGGTGAAGCCAACATTTTCTTTGAAGGTACTTTTGTAGGTAAATCATTTATTGATCCCAACAATATCAAGGATACGCTTTCCGTATCGCTTGGTCGCGACAAACGGATTGTGGTGAAGCGTGAAAAGCTCAAAGATCTTACGTCTCGCAATTTGATTGGATCTACCAAGAAAGAGAGTTATGCCTGGGAAATCTCCTTAAGGAATACAAAATCCGAGGCCATAAAAATCACGGTAGAAGATCAGGTGCCTGTTTCACAGAATACTCAGATTGAAGTGGCTGTGTTGGATGCTGGTGGTGCCAACTATAACAAACAGACGGGTAAGCTTACCTGGGAACTTGAACTTAAACCTAACGAAACCCGCAAGGTTACCTATAAGTTCGAAGTCAAATATCCGAAGGATAAACAAATTTCAGGACTGTAAAATCCCTCAATCAATTGAAGAAGGTTATCGCTAGGTGGCCTTCTTCTTTTACGTCTCCAATAAGGAGGCCAACACACCTTCTTTTAATGAATACGAGGAAACCCTGATTTGTGAAAAGGCATGGTGGGTGAGTAAAAATTTAATCAGGCAACAAGCCACTACAATCATATCCACCCGCATCTCAATCATGCCCGGTATTTGCATTCTGGCAACCCGATCTTTCACGAGAAGTTCTTCATAAATATCATCGAAAGCTTTAATACTAAATGGTGTCTCTGGTGTTTCTTTCAGAGGGATATCATTTCGCATGCAATAAATATCGCTGAGCGTGTCAAACGTTCCTGATGAACCGATTAACAAGTTTGGCTTATGGGTTTTTAATTCGTTTAAGAGGGGCTGAAGTTCTTGAAGAAAGAATTGAAACAGATTCTTAATTTCATCTGCAGTTATGGGATCATGTTTCTGAAATCTTTCCAACAATCGTTGTCCTCCGATTTCAAAGCTGTGGCTCCAGAATATTTCTTTTTCATTTCCAATGATAAACTCAACACTTCCGCCTCCAATATCCATTATAAGGCATTTATCCAATCCCATTTTAATGGCGGCCCGGGTCCCTCTGTAGATGTATTCCGCTTCCTTCAATCCCGAAATGATTTGAGTTTGAATGCCTGTTTCAATTTCGATTTTTCTTGCTACTTCTTCTCCGTTTCGTGCATTGCGCAAGGCGCTGGTTCCAAAGGCCATAACTTTTTCAACCTTAAACTCTTTTACTGTGTAATTAAATGACCTCATAGTAGCCAAAGCCCTATCCATTGCGTCAGCAGTAATGTAACCCTGGTTGATTCCACCCATGCCAATTTTAACCGGAACCTTTTCGCGGTAGGTGATTTTAACTTCCCCAACGCCAAGTTCCGCAAGCAAAAGGTGGAACGTATTTGTTCCCATATCAATAATGGCTACTCGCATCACACTGTCATTTTCGGTTGCCCCAAGATACTATTTCACTCGTAACTATGCCTATATTTGAGAGACGTAATATACTGTATGACAAAGCGAAAAGTTAACTCCGAAATCCTTCAACCGAAGTTTGATGAACTCGAAAGAAAGAATCTGGAATCCCTTTTGGGAGGTGGTGACAAACGAATTGAACAGCAACATGCCAAGGGTAAATTAACAGCACGCGAACGAATCCTATTGCTTTTGGATGAGGGTTCGTTTGAGGAGCTTGGAAAGTTTGTCATGCATCGAAGTAAGGATTTTGGTCTTGATAAAGAACATTATCTGGGCGATGGCGTGGTGACGGGATATGGTACCATTCAGGGAAGATTGGTTTATGTTTTTTCGCAGGACTTTACCGTGTTTGGCGGATCGTTATCTGAGACGCATGCCGAAAAGATTGTGAAGATCATGGAGCTGGCCATGAAGAATGGTGCTCCGGTGATTGGTCTCAATGATTCGGGTGGAGCTCGCATTCAGGAAGGGGTTGTTTCACTAGGTGGATATGCAGATATTTTTTATCGCAACGTGATGGCTTCGGGAGTGGTGCCACAAATATCAGCCATCATGGGGCCGTGTGCCGGTGGGGCTGTGTATTCTCCGGCCATGACGGATTTTATTTTCATGGTAGAAAATACATCCTTCATGTTTGTGACAGGCCCCAATGTAGTTAAGACAGTTACACATGAAAATGTTACGGCCGAAGAATTAGGCGGAGCCTCAACACACAGTACGAAGAGTGGTGTTACACATTTTGCCTGCGCAAACGAGGCTGAGTGCATCAATCAGATCAAGCAACTCTTTAGCTATGTTCCTCAAAATTGTGAGGATACAACGCCTCACCTTCCATACACTCCTGGAAATGAATCACGCCCGGCATTGAACGAAATAATTCCATCGAACCCACATCAGCCTTATGATATTCGGGAAGTGATTGTTGGGGTGGTAGACGATCAGTCATTTTTTGAAGTACATAGAAACTTTGCGGAAAATATTGTGGTTGGGTTTGCCCGTTTGGCAGGACGGAGTATTGGAATTGTTGGTAATCAACCAGCCGCCCTTGCAGGTGTTTTGGATATAGATGCCAGTGTTAAAGGCGCGCGCTTTGTACGTTTCTGCGACTGCTTTAATATTCCGTTACTGGTGTTAGAGGATGTGCCCGGGTTTTTGCCAGGGACGGATCAGGAATGGAATGCCATTATAACCAATGGAGCAAAATTGCTTTATGCTTTTTCAGAAGCTACGGTTCCACGTGTAACAGTAATTACCCGCAAAGCGTACGGTGGGGCCTATGATGTAATGAACTCGAAACACATTGGTGCGGATTTGAACTATGCCTGGCCAACTGCTGAGATTGCCGTAATGGGTGCCAAGGGCGCTGCAGAAATTATTTTTAAGAAAGAGATTTCGGAGGCTGCCAATCCGGAAGCAAAGCTCAATGAAAAGGTGGATGAGTACACGCGTAAATTTGCTAATCCTTTCCGGGCTGCGCACCGAGGGTACATCGATGAAGTGATTTATCCGGATCAAACCCGTGAGAAATTAATTCGTGCCTTTAAGATGCTTGAAAACAAAGCTGCCAAGCTTCCTAAAAAGAAGCACGGAAACATTCCTTTATAGAGAGTATTAACTAATATTTAGCCATGACACTTCAGGAAGCCCAGCAACAGGTTGATCAATGGATAAAAGCTAACGGAGTTCGCTACTTCAATGAAATGACCAACATGGCAATTCTGACGGAGGAAGTGGGAGAAGTTGCGCGTATTATGGCGAGGCGGTATGGAGAACAGTCGGAGAAGGAATCGGACAAGGGTAAAGACCTTGGCGATGAAATGGCAGACGTGCTGTGGGTATTGATTTGCCTGGCTAACCAAACCGGAGTGGATCTAACAAAAGCCTTTCAACAAAATCTTGAAAAGAAAACCATTCGTGATAAAGACCGGCATCACCAAAATCCTAAACTAAAATGAGGCAGA
>ERZ795061.2034-NODE-2034-length-18975-cov-5.494662_pt1 | contig 18975 bp, 18 predicted proteins | sample MGYA00375145_ERZ795061 | MGnify/ENA primary metagenome ERZ795061 (study PRJEB30190, sample SAMN05720144) | anaerobic digester metagenome | isolation source: active sludge of municipal wastewater-treating anaerobic digesters | place: USA | collected 2014-12-22 ... | reverse complement strand
CAGAGCCTGGCGGGCGAGGCGGCCCCAGGCGTCCCGAAGGGTCTCGTCTTCTGCGAGGTCTGCGGCGGCTGGCGGGGGGTGTGCCTCGATCCCAATCCGATCTTCAAGAACAAGGTCATGACCGTCCTGTGCCGCTGCGAGAACGATAACCTCTGTGCCCGGTGCGGGCAGCCCCTGGACACATACAAGCTCAACGCGAACTACTTCGGGGAGGACGGGCTTATCTGGCACACGCCGGGGTTCTGCGGGCTGAACCATCGCTGCCATGACTTGCCGCCTGTGAACTGAGCCGGAGGGCCCCGCCTCGGGCCGGTCATTTCCCCCTCCGAATCACCTCCCGAGGCGATTCCGGACGGGAAACACGGGAATACACTGAGGAATGGCCGGCGGAAAGGCCGGTGGGTTTCCACAACGTATTGATGGGCTCGAGATGAACACGAAGCGAACTCTCTTCTCTCTCGCCGCTGCCGTCTTATCCGTCGCGTTGGGAACTGCGGCCCGCGGGGACTGCGCGGCCGACGAGCTCACGGTCCGGGATGTCGTCAAGAAGGCCGCGCCGTCGGTCGTCCGGATCGAGGTCTTCGATAAGGCCGGAGACCGGGTCGCCCAGGGAACCGGCTTCTTCATCGCGCCGCACCTGGTCCTGACCAACGCCCACGTGGTCGACGAGTTCTATTCCCTGCAAGTCGTCCTGAACTCGCCAAGAGTGTGGTTCGATCCTCAGCCGACGATCCTCAAATGCGACGAAGACACCGATCTCGCGCTGCTGCGGGTCGAGCGCATCGACGCCCCTCCCCTGCCGGTCGATCCCGCCATCCAAATCGAGATCGGGCAGGCCGTGGTCGTGTACGGCAACGACTACGAGGGCGTGCCTCTCGCCTCGGAAGGGATCGTGCGGGCCTGTCTGGACGGGGAGATCATTCATTCGGCCCCGAGCCACGGCGGCCATAGCGGCAGTCCGATCCTCGATATGGAGGGACGGGTCCTCGGCGTCAATACCGGGTCTTATAATCGGTCCGGCATCAGTAACATGGGGTACGCCATCACGCCGTCGGTCATCGAGAAATTCCTGAATAAACCGGACGCACCGAGATCGCTTCCCTGGGCCGGCAAGAGCCGGTTCTGGGCCAGGCAATGGAAAAACGTCTCGGGCTTCTTTTCCCGAGTTTTCGGGGGCGTGTTCGACCTCGGGACCTCGCTTTTCTCCCTCTACCTCAAGGGCGCGTCGATCCTGATCCTGGCATTCCTCGGATGGAAGGCCGCGGAGTTCCTCAAGAAGAGCCGGAAACGTCTGAAAGCGAAGCTGGCCGAGCCAGCCGTGCGGGCCAATCCGGTCATGGCCTACATGGCTCTCACCGTTTGGCTGATATCTCTCATCGTGTCGGTTTTCACGCTGTTCCTCATTCTCGTCTGGGTCACCGAGACGGGGGCGGTCGGCGAACTGGCCGGATATGTGGTCACTCTCGCGATCAGTTATCCGCTCTACTTCTATGTGAGGCGCTACTACCGACAGAACCGGCCAGGAAAAAGGTCCGCACGCCCGGAGAGCGCGACTTCGCCCGGCGTCCGGAACGGGGTCGGCGCCGCCGCCGAATGACCTGCGCAGCGCCCCCGTGCCTGGACAATGCCGTCTTGAATCAGCCGGGCTGTTTCTGTTAGAAAAGCGAAAGATGGAGGGTAACCATGGGCGAAGAGAACCGGCTCTCCGAGCGGCTCGCGGGCTTCATCGCGGAAACGCCCTGGACGTTCGCCAAGACCTACGCCAGGAATTGGCCGCACGAATACATCGTCCGAGAGAAGGTCGATGCGGCCCTCTTCGACGAGCTGGCGGCGCACATCGACAAGCATGGCTATCAGTCGCATTACTACTCGACGAAACGAGCCTATTTCGATTTCGGCGGACACACATACTGGCACATGGACGACATCATCAACCGCTGTCCCGAGGCCGACGCCTACCACCGCCGTGAGAAAGAGGACAGGTTGCCGAAAACCGAGAGCATCACCAAGCACCAGTCATTCCCCTGGCCGGACAAGCCCTGGCGCCTGAGCGGCAGGTTCGTCGACGCGCTCGAGGCGGCGGCCGTCATGTTCGCGGCCAGGAAGCGGAAAGGCACTGACGTCCCCTACATCTCGCATCTCCTGGCGACCTGCGCCATCGCCCTCGAGAACGGGGCGAACGAGGACGAGGCCATCGCGGCGCTCCTCCACGACGCGATCGAGGACATCAAGGGCAAGGACAGGGCAAGGGCCATCGTCGGGCTCTTCGGCCCCGAGGTCCTGCGGATCGTCGAGGCGTGCAGCGATACGGACAAGTTCCCCAAGCCCCCTTGGGAGGAGCGCAAGACGGCCTATGTCAAGCGCATGGAGACGGCCGACCGGTCCGTCCTCCTCGTTTCGGCGGCCGACAAGCTCCACAACGCTAGGGCCATCGCCGCCGACCTTCGCCGATACGGGCCGTCTGTCTGGGAACGATTCAACGCCCCGCGCGAACGTCAGCTCTGGTACTACCGCGCGCTTCTCCATGTTTTCCGGGCACGCCTGACGGACCTGCCGGCCCTGGTCGAAGAACTCGAGCGCGCAGTCAGGACTGTTTCCTCTCCAACGTATTGATTTACAATATGTTTGCAAGAGCAAGGAAGGATGAACCCGGCGAGGTAACAAAAAGAAAAACTTGACAAATGTTCAGTATATTGTTATGTTCATCATCGTTGAACATACAATTATTCTGAACGAAACTCATGAAAACTCCACAGAGAGACGCAAGACCCAAGCTCCTTGAAGAAGCTGCCCGCGCATTCAACCAGCGATTCAAGGGGCTCAAGGGGCTGGAGATGGTCCCAGAATGGCCGGAGCCCACAGTTAGCGAACGCCGGCACGATGCCCGTATGAACCTCATCTCGGGTAAAAAAAGGGCATCCTACACGGTAGCGGTTAAGTCGAGGATCTCCCATGCCCTCAGGCACCTTCTCTTGATGCAGGAGCGCGCTGTCGGACGTCCTATGCTATTGGTGACCGACTACGCCAATCCTGAAATGGCCGAGCAGCTCATCAAGGACGGCTTGGAGTTCATCGATGCCGCCGGGAACGCATTCATCAATTTGGGCTTTTTGAAGATCATCTCGAAGGGAAATCCGCCGAAATCCAGGGTCTCACTCGCGTCACCCCGTCTTTTCAGAGCCTCGGGGCTCAAGGTTGTTTTCGCTCTCTTATCTCAGCCCGACCTTGTTTTCGGATCCTTTCGCGAAATCGCTACTGGAAGCGGCGTCTCCTTGGGGACCGCGGCCGTCATCATGGACGAGCTTAAGTCCCGTCTCTACCTGATTGAAGACGGAAGAGGAACCCGCCGGCTTATTCGTAAGAAGGAACTTTTCGAAAGCTGGGTCACGGCCTATCCGGAGCAGCTGCGTCCAAAGATCTTCTTAGGAAGGTATCGAGGCGAACACGGTTGGTGGCACGACCTTGCTTTGGAGCCGAACTGGGCCCAATGGGGGGGCGAGATCGCAGCGTCCCGCTTTACGAACTACCTGTTTCCCCAACTCGTCACCGTTTATCTCTCGGCTCCGCGGCTGAACGATTTCCTGATGAGCAACAAGCTCGCCCTGGACAAGAACGGGAACGTCGAGATCCTTGAGCGCTTTTGGCCGGCGGACGTGAAGAAGGCCTCAGAGGAACTCGTCCATCCCTTTCTGATCTACGCCGATCTCATGGCCTCGGGGAGCGACCGCAACATCGAAACCGCGAAGGATATCTATGACCGACATATCGCTCGACATCTCAGGGAAGATTGACGAGCCGACCGTACAGGCTCTGGCCGGGCTGAAGGAAGTCGCGGACGCATTCGGCGTGCCGTTCTTCATCATCGGCGCAAAGGCTAAAGAGTTCGTGCTCAAGCATGTTCACGGCCTCGAGCTTCGTCGATCCACCATGGACATGGACTTTGGCGTGTCGCTTACGAGCTGACGTAGTTTCTCGGCTCTAAAAACCGAGCTCATCGACCGATGCGGATTTGCCGGCACGAATCAGGTCCAGCGGATCAAGTTCAACGAGCTCAACATCGATCTGGTTCCGTTCGGCCCAATCGCGGGCTCCCAAAGGATGATCCGCTGGCCTTCCGATGATTCCCGTCGCATGTCGACGGCCGGATTCGAGGAAGCTTTTAAGGCCTCTCCCCTCGTTAAGATACGCGCATGTCCGGAATTGACGGTCCGAGTCTGCTCCTTGGCCGGGCTCGTTATTCTGAAGTTGATAGCCTGGCACGAGCTCTATCCCGAGCGAGGCAGAGACGCGGCGGATGTCCTCGAGATTATGGACCGATACGAACAGGCTTATGGCCTGGACAAGCTCTACTCGGAAGAGCAAGATCTCCTGATCAGGGAACATTTCGACAGCAGGCTTACGGCCATCCGGCTATTGGGGCGCGATGTCGCTCGGATAGTGAATCCCGAGACCGGCCGACTGATCCGGTCGATCCTCGAAGATGAGACGGGAGTCGAATCCAAGCACAAGTTGGCCGTCCACATGGCGCGCGAAAGGGCCGTTCTCGGCATGGAACTCCAGGATATTCGCACGAAGCTTTCTAAACTTAAACAGGGCTTTATTGAGGGCTTTGTTTAGATACCGCCAGGCGGGTGACATACGCGGCCGGCGCAGGGCCTCGCTCGAGCGAAAAGACCGGCCCCGCTTCGAGCCGGACCTGTAGATCGCCGGTAAATGGGGGACATGATACCTGTTTCCGGGTTTTTCAGGCAGGGTCTGGCAGCCAGCGCGCGCCGGCTTTTGACAGACCCGCGTCCTTATAGATCGGCGGGCGCGTAGACATCGAAACCCGGGGCCGACGCGACGGCCCTGTCGGCGCTGGCCACGGCCTCGCAGTTGAGCCGGCGGGCCGTCGCCAGGAGCAGGGCGTCGTTGACGAGAAGGCCGGCCTCCTTCTGGATGCGCAAGGCCTCGAGGATGTCCCCCTCCCCGGCCGGCTCGATCCTGAGGCCGATGCCGAAGAACTCCCTCATTTGGATCTCGCAGCGGGTCAGCCGCCGCACCAGGTCGGGTCGGCCGCCCAAGGCGCGGGCCGGATTGGCCCGGTCGATCCAGTTGTTCTCGCGGGCTTCGATCAGCATGAGGGCGTGAGCGAGCTCGGCCGCCATCGGCGCGGGCACCACCCCCTGGAGCTCGCCGGAAGCGCAGCGCCCCAGGAAGCCGATACACTCCGGCGAGCGGCGCTGGTTGGCATACACGAGGATGTTCGTGTCGATGGCGACCCAGGCCCCGGCCGGGACCGAAGATAGTGTTCTTGCGGACGCCGGACTCGGGTTCATGAGGCGAGCATGTCCTCGTCGAGGATCTCGTCGATCTCTTCGGGCGGCAGGAGGCCGCCGTGAGCGGTGAACTTGGCCAGGGCGCGGAGTGCATCCTCACGCATCGGAGCACTGTCGAGGTAACCGTTGAGGGCATCCTCGATGACCCCGGCGAGGGGGCGCCTTTCGAGCGCGGCCCGCTGTTTGGCCCCGGCCAAGAGCTCGTCGTCGATGACCGTTCCGATCTTTTTTTTCATCAGTTGACTCATGCGTTGAATGACGCTCGAACTCCTCGGTATTCTCACCGAGAACAATAACCGAATAATAATGGAATGTCAAGAATAGTCTATATTTCTAGATAGTATCTAGGGTTCTCTTCCATTTTCTGTGGGTGGCTATGGAATCAGTTGCCAGGCGCTCGAGGCGCGTGTCGGGACATGTACCGCCCCGGTACGTGTCCCGTAGGCCTGAATGGGGACGCGTACTGGGAGTACATATCCCCATTTGCCGGCCCATCTGACCCACACAACGTGGAAGAGAACTATATCTAGAATCCTAAGTTATCTCAGGAAACTCGAATTCGACGTGCGGCGGGCCTTAGTGACCGCCGAAGACGGCGAAGCCGCGCCGCCGGAGCTCCTCGGCCAGCTCGACCTCCATGACCTTGGCCGCGCCGAAGGACATGGGGTTCAGGTGCTCGTAGAGCTTGGGGACGAGCCGGACGCCGTGCTCCTTGACCACGGCCGCGGCCTTGATTCCGGCCTTGTGGTTCTCGAAGCGCCGCTCGGGCGTGAGCCCGGTCATGCCGACGTAGTAGCCCGCCTTGCCGTCGCCCCTGGGGTTCCGAAGGTAAACGACGTAGACGTTGTGATGGGCCCGCGAGAACATCTTGGCCGCTCCGTCCTCTTCCCCTCTCTTCCGCGCTCTTTTCTCCACGCCGCCGTGTCTCCCTTTTTTCTCTTTCTCCCCTTCTTTCCCTCTCCCTCTTTCTATTTTCTTTCTCTCTTTCTCGCTCTACGCGATTAGACCGAAACGGCCGCCGAAATCTTCCGCGATCTTCAAAAGATCCGGCGTCAGGATGTCCCGGGCCTTGTTCCCGATCTCGGGCGGGACCCCGCCGTAGAAGGCCTCGGCGATGCCGCCGGTGATGCAGGCCAGGGTGTCGGCGTCGCCGCCGAGCGAGACGGCGTTGCGGACCGCGTCCTCGTACGAGTCCGACTCGAGGAAGGCGATGACGGCCTCGGGGACCGTCTCCTGGCACGATTCGTTGAAGCTGTAGCCGGGCCGGATCCCGTCCACGGTCCGGTCGAGGTCGTAGCCGAACCGGGCCGCGATCTCGGACCGGATGATGTCCTTGTCGCGGGCCGTCCGGGCCAGGAAGACGGCCAGGGCCGTCGCCTGGGCGCCCTTGATCCCCTCCGGGTGGCTGTGGGTGAACTCGGCCGAGCGGGCGGCCTCCCGGAGAACGTCGTCGACCGAATCGAAGGCGAACCCGACCGGGCTCACCCGCATGGCCGAGCCGTTGCCCCAGCTGTCGTAGGGCTTGGGGTCGGAGGAGAAAAGCCAGCTGGCGAAGAACCCGCTGTAGCCCGCGTCGGGGTAGCGCCGGCCGATCTCCAGGACCGATTTCCGGTAATCCCCGTCGGTCAGGATGGCCCGGGCGATGGCCGCGGTCAGGACGGAGTCGTCGGTGAAGGCGCTGCCGGGGACGAAGAGGGGGAAGTCCTTCGACTTCGTCCGGCCGAACTCGTGGACCGACCCGATGATGTCCCCGGCGATGGCTCCGATCATGGCAGGCTCCCGTGATATGTCGCTTCTCCCCTATTTCTAACCTCGGAACTCGGGCAAGTCAAGAGGCCCGGGACCGGAACCCTGGGAGCCCGCCAAGCGTCATTACTTCATGAAGCCTGTCGTACGCATGGGAGACACCGTGAACAGCAACAAGAAATGGACCGTCGTTCGAATGTTGTTGGCGTTGATCGTCGTATTCATCGCCGCGGGCCTGATCCTGGCCGCGCCGAAGCACGTCACGATCGACGCCGGCATCGCGGTCGGCGAGGAAATCATGCTGACGAGCCAGGGGACGGACCTGGCCGCGAGCTTCCTGGCCCCGGCCGCGGCGGCCGGATCGGGCGCGCCTGTCCCGGGCGTCGTCATGATCACCGGCTCGGGGGCCTATTCCTACCGGACTTCCTGGAAGCCGGGCGAGTTCCCGATCTGGAAGAACATCGCCGAGGCCTTCCTGGCCAAGGGCTACGCCGTCCTCCTGCTCGAGAAGAAGGGCGTCAACCGGTCGGGCGGCCACTGGGAAACGCAGTCCTTCCGGGATCGCGCCGACGACGCCATCGCCGGGGTCCGCTACCTGAAAGGCCGGGCGGGGATCGATCCGTCCCGGGTCGGCGTGTGCGGTCACAGCCAGGGCGGCTGGATCGTCCAGCTGGCGGCGGCCGCGGCCCCGGGGGAGATCGCTTTCGCCGTCTCGCTCGCCGGCCCCAACATCAGCGTCAAGCAGCAGATCGTCGACGACGTGTCCAACGAATGGCGCTGCCGGGGCCTGGCCGAGGCCAAGGTCGCCCGGAAGGCCCGGTGGCAGCGGACCAAGCTCGGGCTCTACGGCGCCGCCTCCAGGGTCGTCAAGATCGGGCCCCTGGGACGCATCATCAACTACGATCCGGAGGCCGAGAAGGTCGCGGCCCGGATCAGATGCCCGCTTCTCGCGGTCTACGGCGAGTACGACTCCCTGGTGATGCCGGCGAGCAACATCGCCCTGCTCGAGAAGGGCTTGGCGGCCGGCGGCCACGACGCCTATACGATCGTCCTCGTGCCGCGGGCGAGCCACGGCTTCGTCCGCAAGGACGGGATCTGCCCCCAGGAATTCAAGGACGTTCCGGCCATGGCCCCGGAGCTCTTCGCGGCCATCGCCGCCTGGGACCCTTTTCAGTAGGGCGGGCCCGAGACGATCCTCTTCCGGATCGCCTCCCAGGTCGGGGTGATGAGGAAGCTCTCTTCCATGTCGGCGGCCATGCGGGCGAATTTGGCCATGGGCACGGCGAAGGTGAGGGTCCCCGCCGGAACGTGGGGCCGGGCCTACGGATCGAACATCCCGATGACCGCGCGGGGTTCGGGTCTGTCCTTTTCGAGGTAGGGATGGAGGACGATCGAGCCGCAGCCGGCCGAGAACGGGGCGATGACGCCGCTCGGCTCGGCCGTGTCGAACGAGGCTAAGGTGAAGAGGCCGGCGAGGACGTCGGGCGTGGCGAAGAACACGACCGCGTCCGGCTCGTCGCCCGCGTCCAGGAGGTCCCAGCGCTTGAACACGAGGTATCTCCCGGGGGCCTTGAACTTCGGGCCCTTGGCCAGGATCTCGCGGACGAGCTCGGGCGACTTCTTGTAGCGCTCGCCCTCCATCTTGCCCGGGATGCCGCAGGAGAGGAAGAATTCGAAGCCGGGGCGGAGACCCTCGGCGAAGCCGGTGTAGCGCCTCCCGCCCGGGCAGCCGATGGTCTCCTCTCCGAAGCGCGTCGGCGTCCCCTCGCGGACCCGGGCCAGGTTGGCGATGAGGCAGCGGTCCGTAGAGTGAGCGGGGCCGGGAACGCGGTCGTCATCGGTGAAAAAGAAGGCGATCGGCAGCTCGGCGCCGTCGAAGCGCTTCTTCCAAAGCTTCAGGAATTCTTCCTTTACCTTCATGCCATAACTTTACCTTTCCGAGCTCCGGAAATTCAAGCCTCCAACACCGCCTCCAACACCGCCCCCGCCCATTTCTTGACATCTCCTTGACAACTTGTTGCCCTTTCCGGCCTATTATAGTGACGTAGAAAAAGGGGAACACATGAAACCTTGGAAGCGGCTTCTGGCGGTTGCGCTGTTGAGCCTGCCCGCGTTGCTCCCCGCCCAGTGGGCCCGGTACGGCGGCCACGGCCGGCCGCACAGCCTCATCGAAGCGCCGAATGGAGCCTGGGTGATCGCGGCCGATACGTGCGTCTTCATGCTCTCCGCCGAGGGCGAGGTCAGATGGGGCAAGACGCTGGGCTCCGGGTCGGACTACGTCTCATGTGCAAAGGCCTGGTCCAGCCCGGACGGCGGCATTGTCGTGGCGGGCCATTATAGCCCGTCCGGGGTCCTCTTCAAGCTTTCGGCCGAGGGGAACGTCGTCTGGCGGAAGGCCTACGGTCTCGAGGGCGGCCTCACCGTCTGCCCTATGCCGGACGGAGGGACGGCCATGGCCGGCCTGCTCGACTCCGACCTCTTCCTCTGCCGCTGCTCCGCCGAGGGCGAGATCACGTGGCAGACGACGGTCGGGACGGGCGGCTTCTACCGGCCCGAAGTCGTGGCCGCGACCTCCGACGGCGGGTTCGTCGTCCTCGGCTCGAGCGACCCGGCCAGCGGCGAAGCCCCGCTGACCGACCTCTGGGTCCTGAAGCTCGACGCGGCCGGCGGGATCGAGTGGCAGAAGCGCGTCGGCGGGGCCGCGGACGACGTCGGCGAAGCGGTGTTCCAGACCCGCGACGGCGGCTTCCTCATCGCCGGCCACTCCGCCTCCTTCGGGGGGGACGGGCTGAGCCGCTTCTGGCTCCTGAAGCTCTCGGCGGCCGGGGAGGTCTTGAGGCAACAGACCCTCGACCACGAATACATGGGATACGGCTGGTTCTCGATGCGGCCGTCCGCCGATGGGTCGTTCATCGCCGCGATCGATTCTGGGTTCCCGGGCCGCGCCCAGCGTCTCGCGGTCGTCACGGTCCTCGAGGATGGAACCGTGGCCCGGGAGGCCGCCTACTCGCCGGACGCGGCAGTCTATGCCGTGTTGCCGACCGGGGACGGGGGAGTTCTCCTGGCGCTGCAGGACTCCGACGACTCGCACGTGATGAAGCTCCTGCCCTCGGGCGAGATCGAGTGGCAGAAGACGTATGGGAGCCGGTATTCGCCCGATTCCGTCGATCTTCTCGGCCGGTCCGGCGACGGCGGCTGCATCCTGGTAGGCAACACGAGTTCCTGGGGAGGGTTCGACGGCCTCGACGCGCTCTGGATCATGCGAACGACTCCGGACGGGTCGATCGGCCCGAACTTCCATTTCGTCAGGGAAGCGAACGCGTCGCGCCTGGACGATCTCGCGACCGGGGCCGGCACTGCCGCGACGATTGTGGATACGACGGCCCCGCCCCAGCCCGCGGGCCTCGTCGCCGCGGACGCGGACATCCCGTTGGTACCGTGGGGCCCGACGACGTTCAGCGCGCTCGGGCAGCCCGTATGCAGGCTCGGGGTCAGGGTGTCGGTCGTTCGGGAGGGGCCCTTCACCGGAGAGGGGACGAGCTTCGGAACGGTCACGCCGGCGGCGGGCTCTCACTCCTACGCGACGGGGGCCAGCGTCGATATCGGCTGCACGTTGAACGAAGGGTATACATTCCTGGAATGGTCCGGCAACATCAGGCTGCAGCAGCGCTCGGCCACGATCGTCATGGACGGGGACAAGACCATCGACCTGTGGGTGAACTACGCGGGCAAAGGCCCCATCGAACGAACGGCCAATATGTGCTTCGTCGCCACGGCCGCCTACGGCGACCCGTCGCACCCCGACGTCGAGGTCCTGAGACGGTTCCGGGACCGCTATCTGATGAAGAGCCGGGCCGGGCGGACGTTCGTCGCGCTCTATTACCGGTATTCGCCGCCGGTCGCGGAATTCGTGGCCAGGCGCCCGGCGCTGCGGGCGCTGAGCCGCGCCGCCCTCTCCCCGATCGTCAAGGCCTGTTCCTGGCTCCTGAGATAAGGACCCCTTATCAAGCGAGCCATTCGACGGTCAAGGCGCGGCCGAGCTTCTCGAACTCGCGGTCGCCCGTGACGAGGAGAGCGCGTTCGCGGACAGCCGTGGCCGCGGCGAAGCAATCGGCAAAAGAAAGGGCGTGGGCTGCCTTTAGCCGGGCCGCATCGATGATATCGCCTCTCCTTGCGACGCTCCTCGAGCAATGCTCCGGTCAAGGACGGGCCCCGCTTGAAGTAGCCGTGGAAGTGCCCGACGGGGTTTTCCTTCAGGGGCCGGATCTCGATGTGGTCCTCGACGACCGTGACCGAGACCCTCATCCCGGGCTTGAGACCGACCCGTTCGCGCTCCTTCTTGGGGATGACGATTTGGCTTTTCGCCGATGTCACGACCGTGGCCATTGTTGAACCCTTTACGAGACCTCCGTCAAGCCGGACTCATGCGACCTCAATAAAGACGATCGGGAGAACCCGAATTCCTCAAGGGGGCTGGGCAAGCCGGGATCCGGGGAAAACCCCTTTGGGGCTCACCCGCCGCCGCGCGGGATATCCCCCCGTCATTCACCCCCGGCGGCTATTGAGGCTAGCCGGGCGGTCTTTATGATTAAGGTCGAAACAAGCGGGAGCATGTGAAGGAAGGTGCGGCATGTCGAATCCACACATCGACCAGCTGACGGGGCGCGGGCCTCTTCGCGGCCACAAGCCCGCCGGACGCGGCCGGCTCAGAAAAAGCGTAGAGGCCTGCTCTTATTGCGGCGAGAGGGACGAGGTCATCCCGATCCTGTACGGCTTCCCCACCCACGCCGGCTTCATGAAGGCCGAGCGCGGCGAGGTCTATCTCGGCGGCTGCGAGATCTCGCCCCATCTCTTCTACTGCAAACGCTGCGACCGCGAGTTCTGAGCTGTCCGCCCTCCCCTGCTGGCCGGCCGACTTGGCCAGCTCGGCGCCCCGGGCCCGGGCCCGGTCGAGCTCCCCTTCCTTCATCGGCCCGTAGTTCCCCTTGACCAGGACCCGCTCTCTTCCGGCGGCGGGGCCGGGAAGCGAAGGCGGCGCGGACCTATCTTCGGTCCTTGGGCGGCTTGACGATGATCTCGGGATCGTCGACGATGAGGCCGGACCCGTCGCCGATACAGACGCCGTAAGGATAGAATCCGGGCGCGGCGTCGGCGCGGACGGTGCCGACGACGCCCTTCCGGTCCTTCTCCTTCACCGCGTGGCCCCAGTCGAGCGGCGACACGAAGGCCTTGACGATGACCGCGAAGGGCCGTGCGTCCTTGACCCTCCAGGTGATCTCGTCCCCCTGATCGACGTGGACGCAGTGCTTGTCGTAGCTCAGTTTCTTCCCGTCGATCTCGATCGTGACCGTGTGTCTCGCCATGTCCCCCTCCTTGGATCGGGTTTCTTATCGGCGGTCGCGGGCCTCGCCCCGCCCGCCGGCCATGCCCGCGATGATGTCCGCGTACGCCGGGTCCTGCCGCAGCCCGGCCAAGTAGGGCTCGCGGGCGACCTCGTCCATCGGCCCCTTGAGCCGCACGAAGTCCCGGACCGCCGCCAGGGCCCGCCCGCGTTCCCCGGCCAGCTCGAAGACCATGGCCGCCTTCAGGGCGACCGCGCTGTCGTCGGGCAGCGCCTCGAGGGCTCTCTCGATCTCGGGGACGGCCCGGGCGGTGTCGCCGGCCTTGGCCAGGTAAACGGCCCGGCTGGAGCGCATCCGGGCGTCGCCGGGGGCGCCGGCCAGCTCCTTCTCGATGAGGGCGACGGCCTTGCGGTAGGTCTCGGCCGCCCTGGCCTCGGACCCCGGCGTGAAGCGGTAGGCGTCGGCGAGATTGCCCCAGACCATGTAGCCGTACTCGGTCCCGCCGAGGGCGATGGCGTTCTCGTTGGCTGTGACCGAGTCGCCGAAGCGCCCCGTGTAGTAGTAGAGGACGCCGAGGTTCGAGCAGGCGTCGGCGTTCTTCTTGACCGCGTTGGAGCGCTCGAAGGCGGCCGTGGCCCGGGCGTAGTCGCCGAGCTTGAAATGGCAGGCGCCGAGGTTGTTCAGGGCGTAATGGTTCCCGGGGCAGAGGCGGGAGGCGGCCTCGAACCTGTCCCGGGCCTTCCCGTACTCCCCGCGGACGACGTAGAAGTACCCGAGGTGGCCGTGGCCCGCCCAATAGCCCGGCCGCGCCCGCAGGGCCTCGCGGTAGGCCGCTTCGGCCTCGGCCGGCCGGCCCATCTGCTCGTGGAGCGTGCCGAGCCGGATGAGCGTGTCGTAGGCGCGCGGGTCGAGGCCGCGGGACCGCTCGAGCTCGGCCAGCGCCTCGCCGTCCCGGCCGAGCTGGCGGAGCGCGGCGGCCAGGACGCGATGGCCGAAGGCCGACCCGTCGTTCGAGCGGAGGACGGCCCGGGCCTGGGCTTCGGCGCGCTCGGCCCAGGCGCGGTCGCCGGTCACGGAGAACTTCATGCGGCAGGCGTCGGCCAGGTCGACGCCCGCCGCGACGAACGACGGGTCGAGCCGGACCGCCGACTCGAGGGCGGCGACGGCCGCGTCGGCGGCCGCCGCCGCGGCCGGCCCGGGGACGTCGACCTCGGCGTTGAGCGATTCCAGGCGGCCGAGCCCGCGGAGGTAGGCGTCGAAGGCGCTCGGCACGGTGGTGCCGGCCGCGGCCAGGGCGTCGCGGTCGGCGGGCGCGAGGCGCAGGCCGAGCGCCGCGGCGGTCTCGAGGACGAGGTCCTCCTGCCACGTCGCGATGTTGGCCAGGCTGTCGGACTTCGGGACGGAGGACAGGCGGGCCAGGCGGGCCGGGTCGACGACCTCGAGGCTCACCGTCAGGTTCGCGCCGGCGCGCTTGAGCGTCCCCGTGACGACGCGGTTCGACCCGAGGACCGCGCGGGCGTCGGCCGCCTCGCGGACGCCGTAGGCGCCGATGTGCTCCTCGGGCGTGACCCAGGAGCGGGTCCGGCGGGCGATGGCGTCGAGGCCGCGGCGGAGGTGCTCGGCCAGCCCGGCGGAGAGGAAGCGGTCCTCGGCATCGCCGGCCGGGACCGCCGGCGTGAAAACCGTGATCCGCCGGCCCTCGCCGGGGCCGGGGACGAGGCCGAGGCGGGCCCCGATCTTGTGCGGCAGGCCGAGGGCGGCCGCCGCGAAGAGCGCGGCCGCGGCCGTGAGGGCCGGGAGGCCGAAGCGAACAAGCGCCGGGCGGGGCGCGGGCCCGAGGCCCCGCCTTTCCGTTCCGGGCCGATGGGCGCCGGAGAGGCCGGAGGTCTCGCGCACGGCGGCGATCGCCGCGGCCATCTCCGCGGCCGACGAGAAGCGCTTGCCGGGGTCCTTGGCCAGGGCCTTCTCGAGGACGCGGCCGCAGCCGGCGGGCGCGCCGGGCGGCAGGGCCGCCAGGGGCCCGGGCTCGCTGTTGACGATGGCGTAGGCCAGGGAGCGCTCGTCCGCGCCGTGGAACGGGAGCGAGCCGGTCAGCATCTCGCGGAGGACGACGCCGAGCGACCAGACGTCGGTGCGGGCGTCGACGTCCTCGCCGCGCAGCTGCTCGGGCGACATGTAGGCGACCGTCCCGACGGCCCGGCCGGCGCGGGTCAGGCGGGCCTCGCCGGCGATCTTGGCCAGCCCGAAGTCGGCGATCCGGGCGGCGCCCTCGGGCGAGACCAGGATGTTGCCGGGCTTGACGTCGCGGTGGACGATGCCGGCGGCGTGGGCGGCGGCCAGGCCGTCGGCGACCTGGGCGGCCAGGGCCAGGGCCTCGGCGGCGGGGAGCGGGCCGCGCTTGAGCCTGGCCCGCAGGCTCTCGCCGCGGCAGAGGGCCATGGCGATGAACATGCGCCCGTCGGCGCCCTCGCCGATCTCGTGGATGGCGCAGATGTGCGGGTTGTCGAGGACCGAGGCGGCCCGGGCCTCGTGGACGAAGCGCTCGCGGGCCTCGGCGTCGTCGGTGTACTCGAGGGGCAGGAACTTGAGGGCCACGGTCCGGCGGAGCGTGAGGTCGTCGGCCTCGTAGACGACGCCCATGCCGCCGCGGCCGATCTCGGCGACGAGGCGGTACTTGCCGGCGACGACGGTGCCGGGGGCCAGGCCGCGGCCCAGCGGGTCCATGGTCGTGGTGACCGAGGGGGCGCCGTCGGAGGCGGAGCCGTGAAGGGGCGTCGCGCAGAGGCCGCAGAACCGGGACGAGCCCGGATTCGGGGCGCGGCACTTGGGGCACTCCAATACGCTTCCCCTTTCTTACCGCCCTAACGATACCCCCATTCAGGCCGGCGAGTCAATCCGGGGCGGCGGCGCCGTTTCGCCGACGGGGCGGGGGCCGACGAGGCGGGGGCTCGAGGGGATGAGCCCTCCCGGCCCCGGGTCGCGGGGAGGCCCGAGGCTCGAAGCTTCCGGCCGGGCTCGCGGGCGGCATTCTTTTATTTGGGCGGGTGTGTTACAATGAGCCATCCCCCGATCGGGTTCCAGGGGGAAGTCGTAGAGGTGTGGAAGGTAGCGGAGGGCATCATGGACTCAACCCACAAGATCTACATCACCAGTTTCGACAAGGAGCGGCTCGACAAGATCCTGATGTCCCCGGCCATCCAGACCGGCCCCAACCGGGAGCACCTGGCGGCGCTCCAGAAGGAGCTGGAGCGGGCCGTCATCGTCGACCCGAAGGACATCCCGGCCGACATCGTGACCATGAACTCGAAGTTCCGGATGCGCGACATGCAGACCGGCGAGGTCACGGAATACACCCTCGTCTTCCCCCACGAGGCGGACATCACCCAGAACCGGCTGTCGGTCCTGGCCCCGATCGGCATGGGCCTGCTCGGCTACAAGGCCGGCGACGTCTTCGAGTGGGCCGTCCCGAGCGGCAAGCGCGTCCTCAAGGTCGAGGAGATCCTTTATCAGCCGGAGGCTTCCGGCAAGGACCGGCGGTAGCCGGGAGGACCGGGCCGGCCCATCGGCATCATCCATTGACAAAATCCTCAGCATGCCCATAATGCGTAATCTACTCCGGCGCGGGAGGCGCGAAATGGCGAAGAAGACCTATTTCACCAGCGAGAGCGTCACCGAGGGCCATCCGGACAAGATCTGCGACCAGATCAGCGACGCCATCCTCGACGACCTTCTCGCCCAGGACCCCGACTCGCGGACGGCCATCGAGGCCCTGACCACGACCGGCACGGTCCACGTCGCCGGCGAGGTCACGACCGACGGCTACGCCGACGTCCAGCAGATCGTCCGGCGGACGCTCAAGGAGATCGGCTACACCGACCCGCGCTACGGCATCGACTGCGAGGACGCCGGCGTCTGGGTGGCCATCCACGCCCAGAGCAAGGACATCGCCCGCGGCGTCAAGAGGGCCAAGTCCGGCCAGCAGGGCGCCGGCGACCAGGGCATGATGTTCGGCTACGCCTGCGACGAGACGCCCGAGCTGATGCCCCTGCCGATCATGCTCGCCCACCGGCTGACCCATAAGCTGGCCGAGGTCCGCCGGCACAACGCCCACAACGCCCTGGGCCCCGACGGCAAGAGCCAGGTGACGGTCGAGTACCGCGCCGGCAGGCCCCACCGCCTCGAGGCCGTGGTCATCGCCCAGCAGCACATCGCCGACCTTCCCGAGCGCGAGCTGAAGAAGCTCATCCTGGAGAAGGTCGTCAAGCCCGTCTGCGGCAAGTACCTGGACCCGAAGACCAAGGTCTTCATCAACGCGACGGGCCGGTTCGTCATCGGCGGCCCCGAGGGCGACACCGGCGTCACGGGCCGCAAGATCATCGTCGACACCTACGGCGGCATGGGCCGGCACGGCGGCGGCTGCTTCTCGGGCAAGGACCCGAGCAAGGTCGACCGCAGCGCGGCCTACGCCTGCCGCTACATCGCCAAGAACGTCGTCGCCGCGGGGCTGGCCTCGAGGTGCGAGGTCCAGCTGGCTTACGCCATCGGCGTCGCCGACCCGATGGCCGTGTTCGTCGACACGTTCGGGACGGGCAAGATCGCCGACGACAGGATCGCCGACCTCATCAAGAAGCGCTTCCCGCTCCGGCCGAGCGCCATCATCGCCCATCTGCGGCTGAAGCGGCCGATCTACAAGAAGACCGCGGCCTACGGCCACTTCGGCAGGAACGACCCGGACTTCACCTGGGAGCGGACCGACAAGGCCGCGGCCCTGCGCCGCGCCGCCGGCCTCTAAGACGGTCTAAGACGGGGTCAAACCTTTAAAAGTTTAATTTTTCAGAAGCCGGAGCGGTTCGAGCCGGTCGCGCAAACCCGGTCGCGCCGGCGGCCCGAGCGAAAAAATCAAGAATTTAAACTTTTAAAGGTTTGACCCCGTCTTATTTGATCGTCAGGCCGCGGTGCTTGAGCAGGCCGTCGATCTTGGGGTCGGCGCCGCGGAACCGCCGGTACTGGGCCTCGATGTCGTCGATGCCGAACGGCTCGAGGACGTTCTTGCGGAACGACTCGGCCGTGGCCTTGTCGAAGATGCCCTTTTCCTTGAAGGCCTCGTAGGCGTCGCAGTCGAGCACCTCGGACCAGATGTAGGCGTAATAGCCGGCCGAGTAGCCGCCGCTGAAGATGTGGCTGAAGTAGGTCGAGCGGTAGCGGGGCACGATCTCCGGGATGAGGCCGATCCTGGCCATGGACCCGTTCTCGAACTCCCTGACGTCGACCGACGCCGGGTCGGGCGCCGTGTGCCAGTCCATGTCGAGGATCGAGGCGGCCAGGTACTCCTCGGTGATGAAGCCCTGGTTGAACAGCGCGCTCCGCTCGAGCTTCTCGACCAGCTCGGCCGGGATGGGCTCGCCGGTCTTGTAGTGCCTGGCGTAGACGGCCAGGAGCTCCGGCTCGAGGACCCAGTGCTCCATGATCTGCGACGGCAGCTCGACCGAGTCGCGGGCCACGGTCCGGCCGCGGTAGCGGCCCTGCGAGAAGAGCGTCGCCAGCGAGTGGCCGAACTCGTGGAAAAAGGTCTCGACCTCGTCGATCGACAGCAGCGCCGGGGCGTCGGCCGTCGGGGCCGTGAAGTTGCAGGTGATCGTCGAGATGGGCGGGACGCGCACGCCCTTCTCGTAGTAGGCCCGCCGCAGCGAACCCGACCAGGCCCCGCTCCTCTTGCTCGCCCGGGGGTGGAAGTCCATGGTCAGGACGCCGAGGTGGCTGCCGTCGGCCTCCAGGACCTCGAAGGCCTGGACGTCGGGATGGTAGCGCGGCAGGTCGGGCCTCTCGACGAACTTCAGGCCGTAGAGCCTGCCGCACAGCTCGAAGATGCCGTCCCGGACGTTGTTGAGCATGAAGTACGGCCGCAGGGCCGAGTCGTCGAGGGCGTACTTCTCCTGGCGCAGCTTCTCGGTGTAGTGCCACCAGTCCCACGAGGCCAGCTTGGCCCCGCGGCCGGCCTTGGGGTCGCGGTCCATGAGGGCCTGGAGCGCGGCCGCCTCCTCCTTGGCCTTGGCGTTGGTCGGCTCCCAGAGCTGGAGGAGGAACCCGTTGATCCGCTCGGGCGTCTTGGCCATGTTCTGCTCGAGGACGAAGGCGGCGTGGCTCGGGTAGCCGAGGAGCTTGGCCTTTTCCAGGCGCAGGGCGGCGATCCGCCTCAGGATGTCCTTGTTGTCGTTGGCGTTGTCGTTGTCGCCCTTCATGAAGTAGGCCCGGTGGAGCTTCTCGCGCAGGGGCCGGCGCTCCGAGTAGGTCAGGAACGGGATCATGCTCGGGACCTGGATGGTGAAGAGCCACTTGCCCGAGGCCAGCCCGGCCTCCTTGGCGGCCGCGGCGGCCATGGCCACGACCGAGGGCGGCAGGCCGGCCAGGTCGGCCCTGTTGTCGATGACGAGCCGGAAGGCGTTGGTCTCGGCCAGGACGTTCTCGCCGAACTTGACCGATTCGAGCGACAGCGCCTGGTTGAGCTCGCGCAGGCGGGCCTTGCCGGCCTCGTCGAGCAGGGCGCCGCCGCGGACGAAGTCCTTGTAGGT
>ERZ795061.2033-NODE-2033-length-18992-cov-5.246449_pt1 | contig 18992 bp, 20 predicted proteins | sample MGYA00375145_ERZ795061 | MGnify/ENA primary metagenome ERZ795061 (study PRJEB30190, sample SAMN05720144) | anaerobic digester metagenome | isolation source: active sludge of municipal wastewater-treating anaerobic digesters | place: USA | collected 2014-12-22 ... | reverse complement strand
TCCCATAATCCTGCATAAATTAAGCAAATAATAAAATTAGTGCCAGCTTCCCATTAAAATAGTCCTGAAGGTAATAATGCAATGTGTGAATAATAATCAATATGCAACTTAATATTGCGAGCTGTTGTTTTTGATGTTGTATTTTACGAAGAATTTGTATATAATATTATCAACAAGAAGAGAGGTGATATTATGCCAAACATCAAACCAGTTTCTGATCTGCGAAATTATAACGAGGTCTTAAGAGATGTTGCGGTTGGCGAGCCGGTCTTTTTAACAAAGAATGGCAGAGGGCGCTATGCACTTGTTGATATTTTGGACTATGAAAAAGCTCAAGCGACAATCAAACTGATGTCTGAGCTTGCAAAGGGACAAAAATCAGTTGAGGAAAAAGGATGGCTTTCACATGAAGCAGTGAAAGCACATTTTAAAGAAAAAAACAATGAATAAGCTATACTACTCTCCAAAGACAGACGCGATTATATTCATATCTTGTTCGGCAATACATCTGAATAAGCGATAAGTAGACATTAACCCGGCAAAATATGTTCTTGAAATTTATACTTTTTTATGATATATTCAATAGGTGTCAGAAATGATATAAGAATATTTTTCTGGGTGTGGCGCAGCTTGGTAGCGCGCTTGAATGGGGTTCAAGAGGTCGCAGGTTCAATTCCTGTCACCCAGACCATCTAAGTAATCAAAGTGCTTTAAGGCACTTTTTTTATTTTGTATAAAAAGCTGTATCAGGCTTGTCAAGACTTTTTATAACCACAAACGCACCAAATATATACTGCCTTAATACTATATATTAAGAAAAGCAGACAAGGTATCCCAAAAGGAGGTGTATAAATGAGTAAATCATTTAGAAAACCAGTTTTTTCATCTCGTTTCAACCGGTTGCCGGACAGTACAGTAGAAAAATGCGGTGAATGCTGTTTAGTTCACGAAAAGTTTTCCTTAAATCTGATAAAGAAAGCAACAAATGAACCAAGTACAGATACAATCTTTAAGGCAAGTGAATTTCAAGGTTGTTCTTCAGCACAAATTGGTATAGCACAAAATTCTTCCCGATTCCCATCCGGCAGTATATTAGTAAGGAATTTTTCAGCAGTACCTGTCTCCTTTACAGTATTTGGTGATGTGGAAGAAGAAACCGATATGACAGTTCAATCAAATTCTGAGGTTGCAGTAACATTAAACGCTATAAGTGCAGTGGAAGTGTTACACCCTACCGACCCTATAAGATTGTTGTTCGTATTTGATATATTCCATCCTGGTGACCCAATTATCCCTCCAAATCCATAATAAGGCGTTCAATTCCTGTCACCCTGACCATTATTGAAAGTTTAAAGCCGGTAATCCGAATGGACTGCCGGCTTGTTTTTACATATTTGTTTTTTACAATTGAAGCTCCTCAGGCTGTCTAAGACGCTGATGCCTCAGAACGGGAATCTGATACTTCTCTCCAACCGCACGCACCAAATCCTTATAGCAGCCTTTCATTTTGTCATGGAGCACCACCGCCTCCACGCCGCCTGCAATTTTATCAACAGCAGCACTTGTAAATGCAAGCCCATGCTCCTTTTCATACTCCCCTGCAACGAGCCACTGGTTGGCTATGATATGTGAAACGCCGAATGCATCATCTTCCCATTGTGTAAATACGGCTTGTGCAAAGTTTGGATCGAAATGGATACCTCCTACACAAAGAAGGTTGTGCACGCGTTTGCCGTCACTTTCAAACACATGGGTTAATGCGCCTGCCAGAGCTTCACAGGCTGTACGGTTGTTCCAGCTGTCCTCCTCGCTTCCTACCTCAATATCCACCATAGGCACCGGATACTGCAAAATCAATTCCGGTGAACTTCCGCTTACGGCAGTACCCGACCAATGAGTCGCCTCTGTAACCGTCATGTAATCCGAAAGCCCCAGCATAACGCGGTTATGTTCCATCGAAAGCAGTATGTTTCTCATATAAGCAGGGTTAGCCGGTCCATATACTCCCGCATTCACATCTCCTATAGTATGGACTGTAAGCACCTTAGGCGGTGCACTCGCCCCCTCGTGCCAGGTGACCATGCCCGAAAAATCTGCATCCGCAAATCTCTCGTTCATCTCCGCCAAGTATCTCGGATAATCCCAGCAAACAGGAACTTCCGACTGTGCGAAATAATATTCATTGCCTGTTTCGTCACGATGCATCATAACCTCGCGGTTATCAAATGACATTCCCGCAGGTTTTAATAAGCCTTTATCATTCAATATTTCCCACACGACACGTGAGACAGTGCCCGGCCGCCCTTCGTTTGTGCTGATGTAATAAACCGCTTTTTTTCTATCCAATATTATGTCTCCTTTCTGCTGTACCGTTCCGGAACGGTACAATACAAGGCTGCTGCAAAATGTATCATTTCGCAGCAGCCCAAACCGCTAATTTCAGCCTATTCCTTTTGTAGTGGTCTACAAGGAAGGATACATTGACTTCAAGGATTGATTATGGCCCTTTGTTTTCTCCATAATTATCCTCGCTATTCTATTGGCTTCAGCCTTGCAGTAAAGTGCCTTAATACTTTAGGCTCATATTCAAAATCCAGCCCCTTTAATGTATTGACCTTGTCTTTTAAGTATATAAGGGCATCAGCGATATAATCCATATGGCTGTTCGTATACACTCTTCTGGGTATTGTCAGCCTCATGAGTTCGAGAGGCGATTCTCTGTGTTCTCCCGTCTCCGGATCCCGCCCAAGCAGGAAGGATCCTATTTCAACTGCCCTTACTCCTGATTCGATATACAAAGCATTTGCCAGAACCTGGGCCGGGAATTGATAGTACGGTATATGCGGCAGCATTTTCTTTGCGTCTACGAATACCGCATGGCCTCCTGTTGGGAGTTGTATCGGGACGCCTCCTTCCGTAAGCCTGTAACCGAGGTATTCAACCTGGGATATCCTGTAATGCAGGTAATCTTCATTTACACCTTCCCTGAGGCCTCTTGCCAGAGCTTCCATGTCTCTTCCTGCAAGACCCCCGTATGATACAAATCCCTCGTAAGGGATCAAAGTAGTTTTTACGGCGGTGAATAACTCTTCATCTTCCTTTATGCCGATAAGGCCTCCGATATTTACTATGGCATCCTTTTTGGCGCTCATGGTAAAGCCTTCGGCATAAGAGAACATTTCCCGAACTATCTCAGTGATACTCTTATTTTCATAGCCCTTTTCCCTGCGCTTTATAAAATAAGCGTTCTCCGCAAACCTTGCAGCATCTATAAACAGCCTTATGCCATATTTTTTAGCGAGAGCATGGACCCCTTTTATGTTTTCCATGGATACGGGCTGGCCTCCTGAGCTGTTGCAGGTTATGGTTATCAGAATAAAAGCGATGTTTTCTCTATCATTTTCCTTAATAAAAGCTTCCAGCTTTTCAAGGTCGAAATTACCTTTCCATTCATAAGGTTCCGTTGTATTGAAGGCTTTTTCAGTAATAAAATTCAAAGGCCTTCCGCCGTTCAGCTCAATATGAGCCATAGTGGTATCAAAATGCATATTCCCAAGTACGTATTGGCCTTTTTTCTTTATGAGATTGCTGAACAATACTTTTTCCGCTCCCCTGCCCTGATGTACCGGTACGCAATACGGATAGCCAATAATATCTTTTACTGCTTCCAGAAGATTATAGAAATTCCTGCTCCCGGCATAGGATTCATCTCCCAACATCATGCCTGACCACTGATAGTCGCTCATAGCTCCCGTCCCACTGTCTGTCAACAGGTCGATATATATGTCTTCGGCCTTCAAGGCAAAGGGATTATATCCTGCCTCTTTTAATGCTTTTACTCTTTCCTCCTTGGAAATCATTCTGATGGATTCTACCATTTTGATCCTGAAAGGTTCCGCTACTGGTTTATACATTTCAATTCCCCCTTTTATTATAGAATAATGATACTGGATCCTTGCTGATGCAAATCAGGCCGTCTTGTCCCAATAGGATATGCGGAAAAGTTTCCTTAAAAAAGTACTTTCTGCTCACTCTCCTTTCCGTCTGCTATGAGCTGATTTCATCAAATATATTTTTTGCTGCTTTGCTCAACCTGCTTTTTCTTTTAAGAATATATGCCAATCTCGTGTTCAGGCTTTTTCTGCCCGTTAATACCGGCCTTTTGACATGCATTCTGCTTTTACCTTCCCTTTGAAATTTTATTTCCTTCATGAACTCTTTCACTGAATATATCCTGAATCTTTCCACCCCGCTTTCTTCAGCAAGGTATTCCAGCAGGCCAATGAGTATGTCCTGATACTCCGAGGCTGCTTTCAATCCCAATAAGTCGGCAATCTCCGGAATTATTCTTTCAAACAGCATTCTTTTTACAGTCATTTCCTTAGTATTGAACAGTTTTCCAAGTTCCCTAACCAGCATATCAGGCAAACTGCGGAAAATCTCAAATACTTTTTCCTCATCTTCGGGTATAATGTAATACTTTCTTCCTTTAAGGCGCTTCAGCAGCTTCATTGTATCATAATAACCCAACTGAAGATTGCGAATTATCAGATCCCGGTTGAAGTCCAAGGGGCTTCCCAGGTCCTCAGAAGGGAATATATTTGTGACCTTCACACTTTGATATCGTACATGCTGGACAATGCCCAATCCCAGGGTTCTGACTGCGATTATATCCTTATATCCCTTTCTGGCCAGCAGATTAATGGGGCAATTATCGTAAAAGGCACCGTCAATATAGTATTTATCCCCGATGGGGTTTAATTTGAATCCGGGAAAACTTGCACTTGCCATAAGGTAATCAATCATCTTTCCTTCGGGAATATTCTCCTTATACAGCTCCAAAGGCTTTAAATCAGTAATCGACACCGTTACCAGGCCGAAGTCAATATTTGATTTCCGGAGTTTTTCTTCATTTATAATGCTTTCAAGCACCTGGCGTATTTTGCTGGTATTTATGCCCTTATTTTCAAGTATTTCGCCCATTCTGGCAGCCAGCCTTAACAGCAATTCCCTGTCTATTTTTCTGTCAATTAGCTTTCTGTATTGCTCTTCTTCAATATCAAACAATAAAGGAGTATCCATACTTTCCCATAGCTTGTATCCTGCCTCGAAATCACCCTGGGCAATTATGGCTCCGTTCAGTGCTCCTATGGATGTACCTGTCACTCCTCCGAACTCGTATCCTTCTTCCAGCAAGGCTTTATAAGCACCCATGTGAAAAGCGCCCCTCACACCTCCGCCTTCAAGTGCAAGACCATACATAAAAACTCCTCCCCTTGAATAATATATCATTTTGTGGCTTGCCAGACAAGCTATTTTCAATATGCTTCAGTTGCTTCACATATACATGCTCTGCTATAATTTATATGACATAAAATGTTGAAAATAAAGGAGCAATGATATGAAGCATCTTGTAAGCAGCCTGATATGCATATTCTTAGTTTTAATGTCTTTATTTCAAATCAATATTTATGCCGAAAACAATGATATCAGCATCACTCCTTCGATTATATTCGAAGACAGCTCTGAATCATACCCGATTGATGGAGAACAAGTCATATTGTATACCAACAAATATGGTGAATTTACCAGGCCTTTCGGAGCACATACCCATGAGTTCGTCATTGTAAACAATATTGTTGTTCAAGAAAACAGCAGCGGCGCCAATGGTACTTATATTCCTCCGAACGGATGCGTAATATCATATACCGGCGACAATGAGGATTTTAGAAGAAAATTTTCCGTGGGCACAGGATTAACACTTACCAACATTGATATCCCCGTTTCTCCCGATATGTATTTTATACTGGAGGATATGCTTATACCAATTGATCAAATCAATACAGTACGGGATGCCAATCAAATAATATTATATAATGCTGCTTACAATACCTCGACAAAGACAAACCCGTGGGGAATGGAACTGACGGTTGAAGACGGCATTATCACCAAAATTGCAGATATGACAAATACCGAAGGGCTGCAGGGCCGGAATAATTCGCAGATACCGACGGATGGTGCGGTAATATCAATACACGCAGGAAGCCCATACTACATGCAGGTACGGGAAAAAGCAAAACCGGGTATTAATATTAATATATCAGCTGATGCTAAGCTGTATAATGCAAGTAAAATCAAATATGCCGCATACAACCCAAGAACATTGGCAGATAACCCCGCCGCATGGGACAGTGTGAAAGAAAAGCCTTATGACAGTTTCAGAGGGCCTGATCAATTGATAATCTATGACAGCAGCTACGGTGAATTTACCGGCACAAACCCTTATGGTTATGAGATTACGGTAAGCAGCGAGGGAATAATAACCGACGCAGGAGGCAATGACTCAAAAATACCCGAAGGGGGATATGTACTTTCAGGACACGGTGAAAGCATGAAATGGCTTCAAAAGAATGCCTTATTAGGATCGACGGTTATAGCAAACCATGACAAAAAAGAAGTAACTATAATCCTTACTCCGGAATCATATACAAGCAGGGCTTTATTGAATGTTAAATCGGCACAGGACAGGCTTGGCCTGGCAAAGCTTCAGTATCTGGACATTCCATATGATGATGTGCGGAAAGCAATAGATGTTGCTGCCGACAAGCTGTCAAAGCTTAACAGGCATCTGAAGGAAGGCCGGTATGAAAACTTGGCCGGCACCGTTCAAGAGATACAAAAGGTTGCGGACAAGGCATGGTTCATGACCTTTGAGTCTGTAAAGGCAGAGAACAGGGCAGTATGGTTAAGGCCCAGAGACATAAATATTGAAGATGTAAAGAAAAGTTTTGATATGCTGGAATCAATCAACATCAATACCATATATCTTGAAACCCACTGGAACGGATATGCCATATATCCGACAGACAATGACTTGATGAGGCAGAATCCTTTATTCAAAGGATTTGATGTCCTGGACTCATATATTAAAGAAGCGCATTCGAGAGGAATTGAACTTCACGCATGGGTGGAAAACTTCCTTGTGGATCTGCCCATAGCTGAGAAAAAACCTGAGTGGATGAATGTAAGCAGAAAGGGCGATACTTATTATCTGGAAAACGGAATAACCAAATATTACTTTTTGAATCCCGCCCTGCCTGAGGTTTACGATTTCCTATCATCGCTGTATACAGAACTAATCGAAAAATACGATATTGACGGTATTCAATTTGACTACTTGAGATATCCAAATTCCCACGATTATACAAATGACTTCGGCTATGATACATATACCAGGCAGCTGTTCGCTAATTTTACCGGTACTGACCCAATTTCACTGATGCCGGGGGACTCATTATGGCAGGAATGGTGTGAATTCAGAGAGTATATTATTAGTTCCTTTGCTTGCAGGATATTTTCAGAATTAAAATCGATACAGCCTGAAATTCAAATATCCGCTGATGTATGGCCGGACTATGATGAAACCCTCTCCGACATATATCAGGATCCAAAGACATGGGTTAGAAAGGATTACATCAATACCCTGATACCTATGTCCTACTATCTGCATGAAAAGCCTGTCATTGATGATTTAGCGAATACCTGGGCCTTCTCAAGAGGCTATTCCCAAATCAGTTCAGGAATAGCAACATTTAACAAGGTTGATACAAAAGTGTTTATAAAACAAATTGACGCTATAAGGGCTTCAAATACAAGCGGCATCGCAATCTTTGAATACGAGTCGCTGTTCAACAGTGACTATGATTATGCATTGAAGCTCGGAGCCTTCAGCACCCCCTCGGCAGTTACGGGTAAAAATCCGGAAGAATCGATAAATATAATTTTAAAAGACATAATAAGAAAGCTTGATGATGTATATCTGAAGAATAATGGTATAAACAAAAATCAGAGAAACAAATACAAAAACCTTATTGAGAAGCTAGGAGCGGGCTTTGATGAAGAACAAAAAAACAATATACAAGAAGCAATAAAGGCTATATACAATGATAAAAATCTCAATGTGGAAATCTCAAAACGAATCATTGCTGACTTGAACCGCGCAATAAATATTATCGACGGGCATATTGCAAATACAAGGCTTATGGAAAGACTTAGAATAATTGCCGAAAAATCCGACGGTGTTTTAAAAGCCACTGAAATAGGCTATTCAAGAGTGAAGCTTGAATGGGGAAGCAATGCAAATGACTCAGGCACAGCAGGTTATATTTTGTACCGCAATGGCAAAGAAATCCTCAGAACTTCTTCTTATTCCATAAATGATAATGACTTGGACTTCGGTGGGACTTACACCTATGAGGTACACGGATTTGATGCAGCAGGAAACATTGTATACAGAAGCAACAGTCTGACCGTCAGAACAAAGTCATCGCTTCTTGCCGTCAGCAGCCCTCCTAAGTATACTATTTTTTAAGAACGTCCGTATTAACAAGCGTCTTCGGGACTTCGCCATTCATAGCAGCTATAATATTTCTTGCCGCTATCATACCCATGTTAATTCTCGCTTCTATAGTAGCACTCCCAATGTGAGGCAGCATCACTACATTGTCTAATTCTGTAAGCTCAGGGTCAAATTCCGGCTCTCTTTCAAAAACATCAAGTCCTGCGCCTGCAATCCCGCCTGTTTTTAATGCTTCAATCAATGCCTTCTCATCAACAATAGGGCCTCTTGCCGCATTAATAAGTATTGCCGTTTTTTTCATCATTTTTAATTCACTCTTCCCTATTAAATGCCTGGTAGATTCCAGCAGCGGAACATGCAGCGATACAAAATCAGATTCTTTAAGCAGCGTTTCCTTATCAACGAAAACAGCTCCTGTTTCTTGTTCAAATCTTTCATTCCTGGATATATCATTATATAGTATTTTCATGTCAAATCCTTTGGCCTTCTTTGCAAAGGAAGATCCGATCCTCCCGGTACCAATAATTCCATGGGTTTTTTCCGTTACCTCCAGCCCGACAAAAAGTCCGGGATCCCATCCTTTATACATCCCCGCCCGTGTAAATTTGTCAGCTTCAACAATTCTTCTTGCAACAGCGAATAAAAGCGCCCATGCAATCTCGGAAGCAGCATTTGTTAAAACATCGGGAGTATTTGTTATCATTATTCCCCTTTTAGTAGCTTCATCAATATCTATGTTATTATATCCAACCGCATAGTTTGCAAATATTTTGCAGTCGGGCCCGGCAGCGTCAAATACTTCTGCGTCTATAGCATCCGTAACCATTGTCAGGACAGCATCTATTCCCCTGACCTCCTTAAGCAGTTCTTCTCTTGTTAAAGACCTGTCATATGGATTCAATTCCACATCGCAATGTTCTTTCAGCAAATCAATTATTGGCTTCGGCAGCATCCTTGTTACATATACGTTCCATCTTCTGCTCATATTTCTCCTCCTAAAAAATAACTGTAATCATTGCTTTTGCTTAATTCTATATTCTACACCAGCCCTGTTTTCCCTTCTTTTTTATTATACCATAAGAGGATAATAGTATATGAAAAACCTTAGCATTTCTTCTATATACCCAATATCTCCTCCACTCTCTTATCACGTGTGAATCCCTGAATCATAAGGAGCCTGTCATATATAATCAGTGCTTTTTCCTTTTGGCCTGTTTTTATATAAGTGTTTATAACCTGAATAAATATAGCCTTGTCGATATTTGCTTTGGACATGGCAAACATGATTTCAAAAGTCCTGTCGAAACATTCCGCTGCCTTTTGGAACTCTCCAGACTCGGAATATATTATCCCCATTGCACCCAGGATCTCTGCCTTCAGGTCATTATCCTTATAGTTTCCCTCAAGAGCCTCAGTAAGGCATTTAATAGCCGCCGCATCATCCCCTCTTTTATGGTGGGCAACTCCCAGTACTCTCAAGGCATGCTTCATTTCATTCATAGTAAGCATTTTTGAATCAAGGTATGCTTCAATATACCTTACAGCCTTGTCGTTATCCCGATCCAGGTATTCAAGTCCCTTCTTCAGCCTTCTTTCCGCCATTGTTGAGGGCATGAACCATAATAGTATTACTACCATGGACACATCTCCTGTAATTATGAATGGCTTTAACTCCTCCGGCAGATGTTCAAACAATCCTGAAATATACATTATATTTATTATTACTGCAACCACCCATAGAAAAATCTTTAAAAATGCTTCAATAAGCCTTTTCCTGTTCACATTTTCACCTTCATTAGCCATATCTATTTTTCTTCAGTAAATATCCTTGCACATTATATCAACTTTTATGATAAAAAACGCGTACATCCCCCATTGTATAGGAAAGCATACTTTCCCATACAATAAAAAATAACGGCGCAGCCGTTATTCCTATTTTAATCCTTTGAATGAACCGATGATTGCTTTTGCTTTAGCTTCATGCTCATCGGATAAATCGTTCTTGTAATGAAATATAAAGGAAATCACCTTATCCTTATATCTTAGCCTGTGATACATCATGTCCGTACCGGTAGCTTCGTCGAACACCAGCGCCCCATAAGCCGTTCCAATATCAGGTATGTCTATATTATCATATCTCTCTGCTTTCATATAATCATCCAGGCTTAACTCTTCCTTAATTCTGTCCTGGTTGATTTCAAGCTTTTCGTCAATTATTTCATTAATTACAAAAAATAAATCATTTTCTGTCTTGAAGGTAATTGTATAAGATTTCAGTTCTTCGTCGTACTCCTCCTTACTCTTGGTAAAATCCTTCTGCATATCTATGCTCCAGTCCCCGTCTCTGCCCTTACATAGGTATGTATCGGCTTCCTTTATACATCCTGCTGCAAGCAGAATCAGAATTGAAGCCGCAACTATCGCAAGAACTCTTCTCATAAACATTCCCTCCTTATGCCGCCTTTGCGGCCTTTCCTTTTTTGGCCAGAGCCAATAACAGGCCCAGTGCAATTGATAGAAATGCAGAAATAAGGACTCTGTATTGAGCAGGCAGCATGAATACTATTGTATGGGCAGGTATCCAGAAAAAAGGGCATGTCTTAAGCCAGCTGAATTCGACAAGGGAATGCCAGTCGTTCCTGTCAATCAGGCTGCTTATTGTAGTTCTGCCTTTGCTGCTTTCATACCTGCTGTCGATATACATGTCTGTAAACCTGTGAAAAGCCATCATTATAGGCCCGAAGGTAAGATTCATAATTGCACTTGTAAAAAAAGCCAAGGCCAGAGCGGATTCCTTGAAGGGCAGTCTCCCTGCTGCCTGAGCTGCTGACGTGCCGCCCATGTATACCGTAAATACAAGGGTGGTCATCATTCCGATGATACCCCAGATTATAGATTTATAAAAAACACCTTTTGGAATCATCCATTCTCCTCTGAGAACTCTTATACCGAGCAAATCTCCCATAGTTGCCAGTATGGCAAACTTGATGAATCCCATTACATAAGGGTGGGCGTCGGTAGCAGCCATAAATGCCGACCGGGTAGCCGGAACTGCCAGAACCAATATCCACAACAGCAACGCAATGATCCATATAATACTGCCTTTTTTCACTGTAACATCCTCCTGCAAAATTTAACTGAAATTATAATAACATATTTTTTCGCTCAAGCTCAATACCAGAGCTTTTCCTTATGGAAGTTCCGTCATGTTTAGCAAACCAAGCATACAACAAGCCAAATAAAAATGAAGCAAGCACCCTGCTCACCATCACTATTACCCCATTTGCACCAACTGCTGTAAAGACGATGGTCTCTTCAACAACGGCATGGCACATGCCAATAAATATAAACATGGTATTAAGTTGTTTCCTTGTCATTTCAACCTCTTTTTTCATCCTAATTATTACTCCCGATCCGAAAACCAGTCCGATGATGTATACTACTATCATCCCAAAAGCGGCTTCTCCCGGCAGCCCTATAAGCTCCGAAACCTTTCTAAGCTTTACGGACAGCTTCTCCATCCATCCTATTTCCTTGAGATATTCGATGCCGATAAGCAAAGGAACTACAATAACCGTCATCTTAAATATTGTTGAAAAGCTGACTTCAAATGTTTCCATAAAAACTTCCGCCCAATTCATCTTCTATACCCCCGGGATTAATATATTCAATATGAAGCATACCAGTACTGCTGCAATAAACCTTATTCCTATTATCATGAACCCGTTTCCGCCTGCTTTGTTTATCACCGCTGTCTCCAATATGAATGAATGAAATATGGTAACAAAGGTGCTTACAATGGTTAACTGCTTTACTGTAATGTCCACGACAGCCATAGCAGCAATTGCACTATATAATGTTACCTGCCCCATCATAATAATCAGTGCTCCTTCTCCGGGCAATCCTATATAGCTCATAAACGGTCCAAAAAGGTCCGCAATCCTGACGAGCCATCCCGAATGCTCCAATACCTTCAGAACAAAAACTGCAGGAATAATGTATTTTATAAGATCCAGAATGACCTTTAAGGCACTATTGATTCCACGTATAATAGTCTGTTTTATAACCATAGTACACTTCCTTCACATCAGCTTTTATTTTAGTTTTATTAACCCCGCAGTCCTTAAGGCAACCTGTTCAGGATCTACTGCCGCTCTTGCAACTCCTGTTTCTATTGCAGCCTTTGCCACTGCTTTGGCAACAGCCGGGGCAACTCTCGGGTCAAAAGCCTTTGGAATTATATAATCCTCCGTCAATTCATCGGCCGGAATTATTTCAGAAAGTGCATAAGCTGCAGCCAGCTTCATTTCCTCGTTAATCGCGGATGCACGTACATCAAGAGCACCTCTGAATACACCCGGGAATGCCAGTACATTGTTTACCTGATTGGGGTAGTCCGATCTTCCCGTACCGATAATACGCGCTCCGGCTTTTTTTGCCGGTTCAGGATCTATTTCCGGAACAGGATTTGCCATTGCAAAAATAACAGCGTCTTTGTTCATACTCCTGACCATGTCTTCACTTACGATATTGGCTGAGGATACTCCGACAAACACATCCGAATTCACCATAGCATCTGCCAATGTGCCTTTTCGGCATTCTTTGTTTGTTACAAGGGCAATTTCCTCTTTAGCCCAATTCATGCCTGTATTTCTTCCTCTATAAATAATACCGGCTCTGTCACATAAAATGGCATCTTTAACTCCGGCGCTGAGCAATATCTTGGTAATTGCAATACCGGCCGCACCTGAACCGTTTATGACAACAGCAAGCTCCTGAAGCTTTTTCCCGGTAATCTTTATGGAATTCAGAAGGCCTGCAAGCACTATGATTGCAGTTCCGTGCTGATCATCATGGAAAACAGGTATTGAAAGCTTCTTCTTAAGCTTGTTTTCTATCTCGAAGCATGCCGGAGCAGCTATATCTTCAAGGTTTATTCCTCCGAAGGCAGGCTCTATCAGAGTTACTGATTCAACTATCTTATCTGCATCGGTGGTATTAAGGCATATCGGGAAAGCATCAACTCCGCCGAAATTCTTGAACAAAACGGCCTTACCTTCCATAACCGGCAAGGCAGCATGGCTACCGATATCCCCCAGCCCCAGGACAGCCGTGCCGTCTGTTACAACTGCCACCATATTGCCCTTGAAAGTATATTCATAAACTTTATCGGGATCCTTTTGAATCTCCTTGCAGGGCTCTGCAACCCCCGGAGTATATGCAAGGCTCAGGCTTTCTTTATCATTAACCGGCACCTTGCTTACTACTTGAAGCTTTCCCCTGTTATCCCTATGAAGTTTAAGTGCATCTTCCCTTAATGACATAATCATTCCTCCATATTATCTTTGATATTTACTTCTTCCGATTTTGTACAAATCTTTTCCTTCCGTATCTGCTATTACAATGGCCGGGAAATTTTCCACTTTTAATTTGAATATTGCCTCGGGGCCCAGGTCTGCAAATGCCACAACCTCTGCTTCCTTTATAGCTTCTGCAAGCATAGCCCCTGCTCCGCCGACTGCCGCAAAGTATACACACTTATTTCTGACTATGGAATCAATTACATCTTTACTGCGTGACCCTTTTCCAATCATGCCTTTGAGGCCCATTTCCATCAGCACGGGGGCATAAACATCCATACGGCAGCTCGTTGTAGGGCCTGCAGAGCCTATTACATTACCGGGCTTTGCGGGACAAGGCCCGACATAATAAATAACCTGCCCGTTAAGCTCAAAGGGCAGTTTTTCTCCCCGATCCAGCAATTCAGTCAATCTTTTATGAGCAGCATCACGCCCGGTATATATAATCCCGTTTATAAGCACACTGTCCCCCGCATGTAAATTGCATGTCACCTCATCTGTCAAAGGTGTATTTATAATCCTGGACACTCTTTTGCACCTCCTAATTCGCTTATAAAACAGCTTCCTTATGCCTTGAGGCATGACACTGGATATTTACTGCGACAGGCATGCTTGCCAAATGGGCGGGAAAGGTCTCAATGTTTACCGCAAGGGCTGTAATCCTGCCTCCAAAGCCTTGAGGGCCTATACCCAGATTGTTGATTTCCTCAAGCAGCTCATTCTCCAGTTTGGCAACCTCAGGGCTGGGATTATGTTCTCCTACAGTGCGCAATAAAGCCTTTTTGGCAATCAATGCAGTCATTTCGACAGTACCCCCGATACCTACACCTACAATTACAGGCGGACACGGATTTGAACCCGCCTTATCCACCGTATCTATTACAAATTTCTTGATTCCGTCGACTCCTTCGGAAGGTGTAAGCATACGAAGGGCACTCATGTTTTCGCTTCCTCCTCCTTTTGGAGCTATAATAATTTTTAACCTGTCTCCCTTTACAATGGTTGTATGAATAATTGCCGGTGTGTTGTCGCCGGTATTCTTTCTCACCAGAAAAGGGTCATCAACTGCAGACTTCCTTAAATACCCGTTTTTATACCCGCGCCTTACACCTTCGTTAATCGCCTCATAAAAATCTCCTCCAACCAGTCTCAAGTCCTGGCCAAGTTCAGCAAAAACAACTGTCAAGCCTGTGTCCTGGCAAATAGGCACTTGATTCCTTGCAGCTATTTCCGCATTCTTAAGAATATCAAGAAGCGTTTCCCTTCCAACAGGCGATTCCTCCTTCAGGACCGCATCTTCAAGGGCTTTTTTTACATCCCGGGGAAGAAAGTAATTTGATTCGATACATAAATTCTCAACAGTATTGGTGATTACATCAACATTAAGTTCTCTCATCCGGTTTTCCTCCCTGCATACCACGTATATTTTTTCTATCTGTGCAGATACCGGCCTAATTTTTCAAGACGGTTCAACACTTCGTCCAAAGTATCCATGCTTCTTGCAAAATGCAGCCGTATCAAATTATTGACAGGTTCCATGAAAAAGCTTGAACCCGGCACCGCAGCAACACCGATCTCCATAATCATCCATTCACAGAATTGCAGGTCAGTCCATCCCTTAAACTTATCCATTGATAAGAATTCTGAAATATCCATCATAACAAAATAAGTGCCCTGAGGCGTATTGTGCCGTAAACCTATTTCATCCAGGCGCCTGCAGAAATAATTTCGCTTTTCGGTATATTTCCTTTGAAGATCTTTATAATATGACTCCCCAAAGTTTACACCGACGCATGCAGCTTCTTGCAGCGGTGCCGGAGCACATATCGTCAGAAAATCATGAACTTTTTTAGCGCTTTCAATTACCTTTTCCGGCCCAATCAGATATCCAAGGCGCCAGCCTGTAATAGAATAGGTTTTGGACAGGGAGCTGCAGGTTATCGTATGTTCGAACATATCAGGAAGGCCTGCCATATGAACATGATGAAAAGGTTCGTATATTATATGCTCATAGACTTCATCGGTAATTACATATGCATCATACCTCAATGCCAAATGTCCTATAAACTCCAGTTCTTCTGTTGTAAATACCTTACCCGTCGGATTGGACGGATTGCATACAATGATTGCCTTCACATTATTCCGGAAAGCATCTTCCAAAACCTGTTTGTCAAAACTATAGTCCGGAGGATTCAAGGGAACTATTATCGGGTTTGCCCCCGACAGAATCGTGTCCGCCCTGTAATTTTCATAATAGGGGCTGAATATAATAACATTATCCCCCGGATTGCAGATTGTCATCATAGCACTCATCATTGCTTCCGTGCCGCCGCAGGTGACCAGCACCTCCATATCGGGATCAATGGTTCGATTAATAGCTTTCCCGTGTTTTTTTGCCAAAGCGCTTCTAAGATTGTAGGAACCGTATGTAAATGTATATTGATGAGGGCCGTTATATGCTGCATAAGCCAATGCATCCAAAATCTCCTTGGGGGGGTCAAAATCAGGAAACCCCTGTGAAAGGTTTATTGCCCCGTAGGCCTCGGAAATCCTGGTCATACGTCTTATGACTGAATCGGTAAATATATTTACCTTGCTGCTTAATTCAGGCATTTCAATACCTCCTTGATTGCTTCATTCATTTAGCCTTAACCGCCTTAATCGATGCGGACATAATATACTCTCCGACTTTTAAGTTGTGCGACCATTTTGCGGCATATTCCTCAGATACCTCTTTAGTATCAATATTAATATTACTGAATCCGGCTTTCTCTAAATATGCCTTGAGTTCTTCAACTGAAGAAGCACCGGCGACTCACCCGCAGTAAAGCTTTTCATCCTGCTTCATTTCATTTGAAAGTTCCTTGACCAAAACCACGTCGGAAATTGCTATTCTGCCGCCTTTTTTTAACACCCGGTACGCTTCATCATATACCCTCTGCTTTTTAGGGGATAAGTTGATAACACAATTTGAGATAATCACGTCCGCCGTATTATCGGCTACCGGAAGGTTCTCAATTTCTCCCAGTCTGAAATCTACATTGAAATATCTGTGCTTCCTTGCTAAAATCCTTGATTTACTCAACATCTCAGGAGTCATATCCACCCCGATTACATACCCTTTGGGGCCTACCTTCCTTGATGCAAGGAAACAATCTATTCCTCCGCCGCTTCCAAGATCAATTACTGTTTCGCCTTCTTTTATCTCTGCGATTAGCTGAGGATTTCCGCAGCCCAGCCCCATGTCGGCGCCTTCCGGAATTTCCTGCATTTCTTCTTCGGAATACCCGATTCCTCTTGATATATCTTTTGCAGATTTTTTAACACTGATATTACTGCCGCAGCAGCCCCCATCTTTTGCCCTGCCGGAGGCAATTCTGCCATAGCTTCTGCGAACTGCATTTCTAATGTCAGTCTTTATTTTAGCCACAATATATCACCTCTTGTCTAAAAATACCTTTTTCCCTTTTTGCATATTCCAGTATATAAAATAATAATGCTTTATTACTATTCTAAGACTAAACCTTCACCATCTTTTATTATAACAGAATTACTTTTGATTGCATAATTATAACTTCAAAACAATATTAAACCTGCAGGTATTGATGGGCAAGGTTGGGGTGGAAAGCAACGGAGTTTTGAGTTATAATAATATAAGTCTTCTACAAAGGAAGAACAAATATAAACAGAGGTGTTGATATGGCAAACATAAAAATCAACTTGAACGGACTTGAAATCATGGTCTTCTTTTGGAATTCACTGATGTCCAGGGAAAAAGTCAGTGAAAGCTTCCTGAATGATCTCTGTTCCATGCAGGAATTCTCATACATATATAATGAGGACTTTAACAACGAATCTCTCAGAAGAGTATTGAGCGCATTAAACAACAAAGAACCATTCTCGGGAAACAAACCTGAAAGAAAGTATTATTCCAATAGCCTTATGATAATGGAATATATAGATGAGGTTCAGCCTGCCATAAATGCTATAAAAAAGCTGAACCTTAACAGTATTGCAGAAAAAGCAAAAGAAGATGTTGAAGTAGTGGTTGTACCGGGTTTAAGTAAAGGTATTGAAAAAACTGATAATAAACTTATTGTAGACTTTTTCGGCTTAAAAAATACCGAAAATGGATTGGTTATATCCGGTGAAAGCTTGGAAGCTGTTTTAAAAAACATATTTGAAGTATAATTATTATTGTATATACCGCACTTATCCTGCATGCAACTGTCAGCAGCCGGCGGGTGTCTGCGATTGCAGCTGCGCTTCCCATGCTTCTTTACAGTATCTTATATGATTTTACTTCTAAATTCTTCCGGTTTGTGGTAAACTAAATATCATCAGGAATGTATTTTAGGAGGAAACCTCATGAGTGATATTGATAAGGTCTATGATCTTTTGGAAAAGGTATATGTAGAGCTGCAGGACACTAAGAAAGAGGTAAAAAATAATTCCCAGCGGCTTGACAATCTGGAGTCGGGACAAAATAAGCTTGAACATAGAATGGGTACAATTGATAATAGAATGAGTAAAATTGATAATAGAATGAGTAAAATTGAAACCACTCTTGAGCATGACATTAAAGCAAAGCTTCAAGCCTTGCATGAAAGAACCGGTGACAATACTGTTAAACTGGGAGAACACACAGAAAGGTTAGAAAGCATAGAAAATAAGATTGATATACTTGCTATGTCAATTAATAGTCAGGATAAGCGGCTTGAAGTAGTCGAATCAAGACATAAGAAAGCAAAGTAATAAAAATTTTGCTATTTACAAAAAAACAAAAGACACTGCAAACTATTGCAATGTCTTAATTTTCGTTTGGCTCCCGGTTAAGGATTTGAACCTCAACAAACTGATCCAGAGTCAGTTGTGCTACCATTACACAAACCGGGAATATTAGTTCGGAATTACCGACAAAATTTATTTTATCATGTATCACTATTTTTAGCAATACACAATTTTTTTATAATAAATGTTTACAATAGAAAAACTGAGGCTTGCTCAGTTTTTCTCGTGCAAACTAAATAATATTTCTTCTTTTATTCCTTTTCGAACATGTCCTTTCCAACTCCGCACAACGGACATACCCAGTCCTCGGGAATATCTTCAAAAGGAGTGCCTGGTTCAATTCCGTTGTCCGGATCTCCTGCTTCCGGGTCATAAACATAACCGCATGCTGTACAAGTCCATTTTTCCATCAATTTTCCTCCTTTTTTAATATGTTTATGTATGCAACTAATAAGGTTATGCATATTATACTATTATATTTG
>ERZ795061.2015-NODE-2015-length-19103-cov-6.578591_pt1 | contig 19103 bp, 19 predicted proteins | sample MGYA00375145_ERZ795061 | MGnify/ENA primary metagenome ERZ795061 (study PRJEB30190, sample SAMN05720144) | anaerobic digester metagenome | isolation source: active sludge of municipal wastewater-treating anaerobic digesters | place: USA | collected 2014-12-22 ... | reverse complement strand
AACCTCAACAGGGTTGCTGGGGGCAGCAATTCAGGGAGCCGGCTGATGATCTTACTATCGAACCGATCGGTGTTGGGCTGTGCCCTGCGATCAATGGCGGCTGCAGCATGCCTTGCTGTCGTCCTGGCCGCCCCGGCGATTGCTCAGTCCAATAGGTGGCAAGATGTTGCTCAGGCGCTCGGCAAATCCGGGACAGAGATGCCCGGAGGCGTCTATCGCATCGGGCTACCGCGCAGCGACTTGAAGGTGACGCTCGATGGCGTCGTGCTGAAGCCTTCGCTAGCGCTTGGCTCCTGGCTGGGTTTTGCTCCGATGGGCAATCAGACCATGGTGATGGGTGACTTGGTTCTGACCGAAACTGAAATCAGTCCAGTGATGAAAAAGCTCGAACAGGGCAATATCCAGATCACCGCAATTCACAATCATCTGCTTCGTGCAAAGCCGGCCACTCTCTACATGCATATCTATGGGCAAGGAGACGCGGTGGCGCTCGCGCGAGCGCTGCACGACGCAATTGCCTTGAGCAAGACGCCGTTGACGGCGCCACCCGCCGCTGCGCCGAAGCTCGATCTCGACACGGCCGCTATCGATCGCTCGCTTGCCGGCGAAGGCAGGATCAACGGCGGCGTCTACCAGGTTAGCATTCCTCGCGCTGAACCGGTCACCGAAAGCGGAATGCCTGTCCCTGCTGCTCTTGGCTCCGCCATAGCGATAAACTTCCAGCCCACAGGCAAGGGCAAGGCCGCCATTACTGGCGATTTCGTTCTCACCGCAGCCGAGGTCAACCCTGTTCTGCGCGAATTGCGCGAGCATGGCATTGAGGTGACCGCGTTGCACAATCACATGCTCAACGATGAACCGCGTCTGTTTTTCATGCACTTCTGGGCGAACGACGATCTAGGAAAACTGCTCGACGGATTGCACGCGGCGCTCGCCCGGATTGCTTTGACCAAGTAGTACGAATTTTGGACGCGCGACCTGCAGGAACTCAACCAAGGATAGGAAAAACCGTGACCGCAGAAATCGACCGCCGCACTGCAATCGCAGTCGCCCTTACAGCCGGAGCAGCGCTGGCTACGGCCAGCTCCGCCATGGCGCAGCAGGCCGGAGCAGCGGCGCGCGCCAAAGGCTATCAGCCCAAGCCGCTGCCGTTCGATCCTAAGACGATACCGGGCCTCTCGGAAAAGCTACTCGTCAGCCACCACGACAACAATTATGTCGGCGCCGTGACACGGCTCGACGCCATCGAGGCGGAGGTCGGCAAGCTCGATCCTGCAACTACCCCCGGCTTCATGTTCAACGGGTTGAAACGCGAGGAGCTGCTCGCGATGAACTCGATGATCCTGCACGAACTCTACTTCGCCTCGCTCGGCAAGGGCGGCAGCAAGCCCGGCGCTACGCTGGCGAAGCAGATCGAGACGGACTTCGGCAGCCAGCAGAAATGGCGCGATCAGTTTGTCGCAATGGGCAAGGCGCTCGGCGGCGGGTCGGGTTGGGTGCTGCTAAGCTGGTCGCCGCGCGCGGGCAAGCTGGTCAACCAGTGGGCCTTCGATCACACGATGACCATCGCCGACGGCCAGGCGCTGATCGCGCTCGATATGTATGAGCACGCCTACCACATGGACTTCGGCGCCAAAGCTGCCGCCTATGTCGATGCCTATATGGGCGCGCTGGATTGGGCCAACGCGGATCAGGTGCTCGCAAAGGCAGGCCCCAAACCAACCTGAAAGGAGGCTTCGCCATGAAAATCCTTCCCCTCATCGCTCTTGCTTTCGCGCTCGGCATCGCCTGCAGTCCTGTCGGACCGGCGGCATCCTCGGACGCACCCCCGGCGGCGCCGGACGAGGTTGTCGCTCCAGCTGGGCCTCAAGAAACCGGCCAACCCTCCGCAGGGTCTACGCAAATGAATTGGACACGCACATTCGATGAAGACGTCGCGGATGCACCTCCACCCGGCTTCCTATTCGGCCGCACGGGCGGCGGCCGGCCCGGGCAGTGGCTTGTCCGTGCTGACAGCGGCGCGCCGAGCGGGGCAAACGTGCTGGCGCAACTCGATGCAGACACCACCGGCAACCGCTTTCCCGTCGCGGTGCTCGATGCGCCAAACCTGCGTGACGTGCGTGTCAGCGTCAGGTGCAAGGCCGTGTCGGGCAAGGTGGACCAGGCGTGCGGTCTGGTCGCCCGCTATCGTGACGAAAACAACTATTTCGTGACACGCGCCAACGCGCTCGAAGACAATGTCCGTCTTTATGTCATGAAAAACGGAAACCGACGCGAGATCGCGAGCTGGAGCGGCGCTGTTACGCCCAATGCCTGGCACACCCTTCAGCTGGAGGTTCAGGGCGATCGCCTGCAGGTCACTTGGGATGGACAACGCGTGATCGATCATCGTGACCGTACATTTGCCGACGCTGGACGCGTCGGGGTTTGGACCAAGGCCGACTCGGTGACGTATTTCGACGATCTGCGTGTGGACCCGCTTTGATGGCCGTGAGCCTTCCAGCGCATCCACGAGCGTTAGGGAGGGTGGCCATGAACCGACGTAGCCTGCTTGCGCTCTCCGGCGCCGCTGCAGTGGCACCGCTGGGTCTGGCGGGTTGTTCGCAGTCAGCTCAAGACGTGGTCGCTTACACATCCGTCGACCAAGTCTTTTCGGAGCCGGTGTTCCAGGCTTTTGAACGCCAGTCCGGCATCCGGGTCCGTGCGGTCTACGATACCGAGGAGACCAAGAGCACCGGCGTCCTCAACCGCCTGATCGCCGAGGCGCAAAACCCGCAGGCGGACGTGTTCTGGTCCGGCGATCCGGTGCGCCCGTTCCAGCTCATCCGGCGCAGTCTGGTCGAACCCTACGTGTCGCCGCAGAGCGCCGGTCTGCCGGACGCTTTCAAAGCAGCCGACGGGGCCTGGACCGGTTTTGCGGCGCGCGCGCGTGTCCTGCTGGTGAACAAGGAGCGCGTTCCCGAGAACGAGACGCCGCGAGGCCTTAGAGACCTTGCCGATGCCCGCTGGCGCGGCCAGACCGTTGTCGCGAACCCACTCTTTGGCACGACTACCATGCACGTCGCAGCGCTCGCCTCCGCTTGGGGGGAGGAGGCCATGCGCGCGTTCCTGACGGAACTCAAGAGCAACGAAGTCCGCATCGCGAGCAGCAATGGCGAAGTGAGGCGGCTTGTGGTCGCGGGCGAAGTCGCCTTCGGCCTCACCGATACAGACGATGCGAACGAAGCACTAAGGGCAGGAGCAAGCGTCTCTGTCGTCTATCCGGACCAAGACGATCTTGGCGTGCTCGTCATGCCCACCTCCGTCATGCTGATGCGCGGCGCGCCGCGCTCGACCACCGGGCGGGCGCTTGTCGACTATCTCTTGTCGGCTGAGGTCGAACGTCAGATGGCCGAAAGCGCGGCGCACATGCCCCTGCGCCCAGGCGTTCCGACACCGTCCAATGTGCGTCCCGTGTCAGACCTGCGCGCCATGCAAGTCGATTATGCGCGCGTAGCCGATCAAATCGAGGCGCAACAGGACTGGCTGCGCCAATGGGTCGGCCTTTGATTGCGGCCCCCCGTCGCTGGCAGGCGCAGGTCTTCGTCACGGGCGCGGCGGCCGTCGTGCTTGTCGCGGTGGTCCCGCCGCTCGTCGCGACCTTTGGCCAAATCACCGACGCCAAGGACATGTTCGCGCCTTTCGCAACAGGTCCGACTTGGGGGCTCTTGCTGCGCTCGCTCGCGCTTTCGGGAGTCGTAACGGTGCTCGCGCTTGGAGTCGGCGTTCCGCTTGGAATACTGTTCGCGCGCGCGCAGTTTCCCTTTCAAGGTATTTTGCTCGCCGCGCATCTCTCTGTTTTCTTCCTGTCGCCCTTCCTGCCGACGCTGGGCTGGTTTCATCTATTCGGACGCGAAGGCTATCTTGGCGGGCCTGCGTCGGCTCAGATTCTGTTCAGCGAACTGGGCTGCGTACTCGCGCTGACCGGCTGCTTTCTTCCTGCGGTGACTGCGCTCACCGCCATCGGCGCGCGCGGCGTGGACGCGTCGCTTGAGGAAGCCGCGCGCATCGCCGGCGGGCCTTGGCGCGCAGCCGCCTTCGTCGTCGCACCCTCTGCCGCGCCAGCGATCGTGCTCGCTGGCGTCATTGTCTTCGTGCTCGCTTTCTCGGAACTCGGCACACCCATGTTTCTGCGCGTGGACGTCTATCCGGCGCTAGTGTTCTCCCGTTTGGGCGGCATGGATTTCGCGCCGGGCGAGGCTGCGGCGCTGGCGCTGCCGCTCGTGGCGCTGACCGCCGCACTGGCTTGGTTCGAGCAGCGCCTCGCCGGCAGGCGCGCCATCGCAGCGCTTGGCGGCGGCCTTCGTGCCCGCGCGCCGCTCTTCGCCTTTCGCCCATGGATGCTTGGCGTTGGCCTCGTTGCCGCAATCGTCTCGATTGCGCCCATTGCAACGCTGCTCTTCCATGGGGCCTTGAATGGCGGCTTCGCGGAGGCGCCGCGCTGGATTGGCGACGCACCGGTGAACACCTTGCTGGCAAGCTCGCTTGCCGCCGCGCTGATGACGGCGGTGGGCGTCGTGCTCGGCTTCTCGCTGGCGCATGGGCATGCGACCGGGCGATGGCTCGACCCCATGGCCGCCCTCGCATTCATTTTGCCGGCGGCCATCCTCGGCGTCGGCATCGCCTTCGCCTGGAATCATGCAGCGACCAATTGGCTCTATTCGAGTGTCGGCATTCTCGTTGTCGCCTATGTCGCCCGCTACAGCGTACTGGCGACGCGCACAATCGCCGCCGCTATGGCGCAGTTGCCGCGTTCGCTCGACGATGCGGCCCGAACGATCGGGGCAGGATATCTCGCAAGACTTTGGCTTCATCTTGGAATGGCGCCGCGCTCCATGTTCGGGGCGTTCGCGCTCGCGCTCGTCTTCAGCCTCCGCGATCTTGAGACCGCCGTCCTGCTCTACCCGCCTGGCGGCGAGCCTCTCACCGCGCGCATCTTCACGCTGGAGGCAAACGGGCCGCCGGGCGTCGTCTCCGCGCTCGCGGGCCTGCATGTGCTCATCACTTTCGCCGCCGCCAGCGTGGGCTGGCTTCTGCTGCGTCCAAGGAGCGGCGCATGATCGAAATGCGCGATGTCAGCGTCCGCCGTGGGGAGACCGCCATCTTGGATCGCGTGAGCTTCTCGATCGGCGATGAAGTCGTCGCTCTGGCGGGGCCGTCGGGCTCAGGAAAGACGACGCTGCTCCGTGCGTTGCTCGGACTTGAGACTCCTTCGGAAGGCGAGGTCAGGATCGGCGGACGTCTGATGAGCACGCCCGGCCGGTCGCTCGTCCCGCCCGAGGATCGCAACGTCGCCATGGTGTTCCAAGACCTGGCGCTGTGGCCACATCTTTCTGCGCACGGCAATCTCGCTTTCGGCCTTAGAGCGCGGGGCGTCGCCAAGGACGAGCGCGAGCGTCGGATCGCAGTCGCCCTCACCAGCGTCGGCCTGGACGGCAAGGGCGGCAAGCGCCCCGGCGAGCTTTCCGGCGGCGAGCGCCAGCGTGTCGCCATCGCCCGCGCCCTCGTGCTCGATCCGGCCGCACTTCTTCTCGACGAACCGTTCGCCAGCCTCGACATCATGCTGAAGCAGGAGATCATCACGCTGTTGGCGTGCCTGTTCAAAGAGCGGCGCGTTCCGACCATCGTGGTGACGCACGATCCGCGCGACGCCGCCGTGCTGGCCGAACGCGTCTTGATCATCGAGGGGCGCCGCATCGCACAGCAAGGAACGCTTGCGGACGTCGCTCGCGCGCCTGCGACGCCATTTGCCGAGGCGTTCGCGCGCGGGGCGTGAGGGAACTTGAGAAGCACCAGGCAGGCGCGCCCCGCAACAACGCGCTTCGGTCTTGCCTACGTCAGAAGTTTGCGGTCAGCCCGAGCGTGATCTCCCAATCAGCGGACGCACTTGTGAGGCCGTGGCGAGCGGCCACGTCGAGCAGGATTGATGAACCTTCCGGCTGGTAGATAACGCCCATAAGGACCGAGCGCTCTGGACTTGCGCCATCGGCGTGCTCGCCAGCGATTTCCGTCGCAAGCGTGAGCGCGCTTGACATTGGAAGTTCTCCTATCACGCCCCAGGTCCAGAACCTGTCACCGGCACGGTCAACGCCGCCGCCGAGATTGGCATGGATGGCGATGCCTTCAAGGTTCCCGCTGGCAATAAAGAGAGCCTCGCCGCCGAGGCGGTCATCAGCGCTGCTCAAAGGCAAGAGCGCACCAGCTTCCAGCGCAAAACTCACGCCCGTCCGCCCCTGAAGGGCGCCCTCGGCCAGAAGCCATTTGAGGAAAAGTCCTGGTTCGGCGATCTCCCAGGACTCGTCGGCGGATTTCTCAAGATCAAACTCGCCAACAAGCTCAAGACGATCGCTCAAACCGTAGTTCAGCACGATGCTCGGGGCGATATAGGTCGATTCATGCGACATGCGCTCGACAGTGAGAAGGCCCACTTCGAGTTCAAATTCTCTAGCTCGTACTACGTCAGCATCGGTTGACTTGTATGGCCGCTTTGCAAGCGCCTCGTTCGGAAAAACACAAGTCGAGGCTAGAACAACTGCGCCGGCCAGCTGCCTTGCTTGAACGACGCCATCGCGTCGGCGGCGTGTTATCGCTGCTGGCGAGCGGCTGCCATCGATGGCCTCGAATTTGGCGCTTCGTTGGCTGAAAATGTTGCGCATCGGAGCTGCAGGATAGGATGCGCTCGGGTTGCTCGACAATCCGAATCTTGAGTTACCGGCCGCCACCGCAGCCCGCGCCTTCGCCGGACTGACGCGCCTCGTCATCGGTTAGCTGGTTCGTGAGTCAAGCGGACTGCGGCAGGACCGCTATCCCTTCCGGTGCTGGTCCAACCGCGTATTCGCCAACTATCTCATCGCGTACCATGTCGATCGCTGAGACCGTGCCTCGTCCGGTATTCGTGATGAAGAGCAGGCCATGCGCCGCCGAAAAGGCAACGCCGTGCGATCCGGCGGTTGATCCAATTGGAATAGTCGAGATGACCTTTCGCGAAGCCAAGTCGATCTTCTGCACCGTTCCCGCCCCGTCATTAGCGACATACGCGGATTGCTGATCGGGCGTAACGGTGACCTGGACGGGTCCGGCGTCGGTCTTTACTACGCCGTCGAGCTTTCCCGCTGCCACATCAATGACCGCAACCTCGTTAGCGTTGTGGCACGCAACCAGGACAAAGCGCCCGTCCCGTGTTGCACCTGCTCCGAGAGGACCAATGCCGGTTGGAATATGTCTTGCCATGCTGCCGGAGGCGCGGTCGATGACGGCAACCGATGCTCCACCAAAATTTGTGACATAGAGCCGATCGCCGACGACTATCGGAAAGTGAGGCATATGTCCGACGGCAAGTTTGCGCCGTACGGCATGTGTCGCAACATCGACCTCGGCAATCGCGTTCTCGAATTCCAGCGTTACATAGGCGATCGCCCCATCGGGGCTGAAATAGGTGTGGCGAGGTCCGGCGCCGACGGAAATGGTGGCGATCACAGAGTCTTTCGAGGTATCGATCACCGAAACCGTGCCATTGTTGTTGTTGGCGACCCACGCAGCCTTTTTGTCGGGACTGAGAAACACGTTGTGATTGTGGACGCCCACGGGGATGGTTCTGACCGCCTCGCCGCGAGCTAGGTCCACAACGTGAATCGCTCCGCCAAACCAGGAGGTCACGTAGAGCTTTCCTTGGGCATCGGGAATGCGCTTGGCGGCTGTCGATGAAACGCAACCCGAAAGTGCCGAAACTGCTGCGCCCACACCAAACGAGGCTAACGCAGCTCGGCGGTCGATAACGACGGACATGGCGGTCACCTCAAAAAAGCGCTCTTGAAAAGTGACCTACGTCGAGAAGTAAGCTCTTGATCCAGATCAGACCAACACGACATGCGCTTGGGGCAACAGGCCACTCGGTGAAAGTGACGCCTGTTCTCCCAGGGGAACGATGGTCACCGTCGGGTGGTAACTTGCCAGTACTCATCTTAGCCATCGCTGGCGCGCCAGCGCCAGCGCGTGCCATCGCCAGCGACCTGATGCTCCACCCGGCGGCAGTTCTCCTCGATGAGCCGTTCACGAGCCTCTACATCCTGCTCAAACGCGAAACCTTGGTGCTTTTGGAGGGCTTGGTCGAGGAGCGACGACTGCCGACTCTGTGCGTGACCCACGACCCACGTGACGCGGTCGCGCTGGTCCGAAACACCTCGTGATCTTTCGAGAAGCGCCGGCACGGAATATCCGCTTTTTCTCACGCCAGCCCCACGATGCGAACTGCGACGCCACATATGGCTGAACCCAGGATCAGCGTGATCACGCCAACTTTGAACCGAAGCAACGCCAGAGCAGCGATGGCGCACATCAGCGCTGCGGCTACCTGAAACGAGGACCAGCTCGGCAAGGGAAGCTCCGCTGCGAATGGCAGGCGCACAGCGCCCACTTCCCCGAAGACGACATGTAAGGCGAACCACAGCGCGAGATTGGCAATGACGCCAAGGACCGCCGCCGTGATCGCTTTCAAAGCGGCATTGGCCCAGCGGTTGGATCTCAGGCGCTCGGCGAAGGGAGCGCCCGCGAAAATCCACACGAAAGAGGGCGCGAAAGTGCACCAGGCCGCCATGAGCGCGCAGAGCGTCGCAAGTGCGAGTCCTCCGCCGCCCTGCCACCCAGCTATAAAGCCGACAAACTCGTTGACCAGCACAAGGGGCCCGGGCGTTGTTTCAGCTAGGCCCAGGCCGTCGATCATCTGGCCGCCCGTCAGCCAGCCATGAACTTCGACAGCCTCCTGCTTCAGGAAGGCAAGCGTCGCGTAGGCGCCGCCGAACGTGACGACGGCGAGTGTGGAGAAGAGTTGGCCCACTCGTGTCAGGACGTGAGCAGGCCCGAGGGTCAGGTAGGATAGACCCAGCGGCGCAAGCCAGGCGGCGCCCCAAGCGCCCGCCGTGATGATCGCGCGCCAAGCGGGCGGCGACTGGGTCGCGATGCCTTCAATCTGAGCCCTCGCGCCACACCGCTTGCCAGCGGCGCTTGCAAGGCCGACCATACCAGCGGCAACAATCACAATCGGAAATGGCACTCTCCATACGAGCAGTGCCAGAAACGCCGAGATGGCGATCGGCCAAGCCGCCGGACCCTTGAGCGCGCGCTTGCCGATGCGGATCATCGCCTCGAGCACCAGGGCGAACACGGCCGCCCTGATGCCGAAGAATGCCGCCGCCACGAATGGTTGCTGTCCCGCTGTGATATAGACCCAGGATAACGCAAAAACGACGACCGCGCCGGGCAGCACGAAAAGCGCCCCGGCAGTAACGCCTCCCTTCACGCCATGCAGGAGCCAGCCCACATAGGTTGCGAGCTGCTGCGCCTCTGGCCCTGGCAACAGGGTGCAGTAGCTGAGCGCGTGAAGATACCGCTCCTCATCGATCCACTTCTTCTCGTCGACAAAAATGCGATGCATCAGAGCGATCTGCCCCGCAGGCCCACCGAAGCCCAGGCATCCGACCTTGAACGAAACCGTCGTCAGTTCGCGCAGTGTTGGGCGAACGCCGACTGTCACGAAGCCCCGGCCTTGGCGAACTCCCGGTCTGCATTGGCCCAGTCGAGCGCGCCCATATAGGCGTCGACATAAGCGGCCGCCTTGGCGCCAAAATCCATGTGATAGGCGTGCTCATACATATCGAGAGCGATCAGGCCGCGCCCGTCCGCGACCGTCATGGTGTGATCGGCGGCCCACTGATTGACCAGCTTGCCCGCGCGCGGCGACCATGTGAGCAGGACCCAGCCCGATCCGCCGCCGAGCGCCTTGCCCATGGCGACGAACTGATCGCGCCATTTCTGCTGGCTGCCGAAATCCTTCTCGATCTGCGTTGCAAGCTGCGCACCTGCCTTGCTTCCGCCCTTGCCGAGCGAGGCGAAGTAGAGTTCGTGCAGGATCATCGAATTCATCGCGAGCAACTCCTCGCGCTTGAGTCCGTTGAACATGAAGCCCGGCGCCGTCGGATCGAGCTGTGCTACCTGCGCCTCTATGGCGCCAAGCCGCGTGACGGCGCCGACATAGTTGTTGTCGTGGTGGCTGACGAGAATCTTCTCCGACAGCCCGGGAATGGTCTTTGGATCAAACGGCAAGGGTTTGGGCTGATAGCCCCTCGTTGATGTAGCCGCTGGCTGCTGTGCGCTCGCGCATCCCTGGGTCGCCAGCATCGCTCCCGCCGTCAGGGCGAGACCAAGTGCGGCACGGCGATCGATCTCTGCAGTCATGACGTGTCTCCCTCAAACGGCCGAAAGCCATCGAGCTTCCAAGCCGTGTTCCAATCCTACGTTCAGGATGCGTCAGCTTTATCCTTGTGACACGCCCCGTAGCATGGAAACTATGCTCATGGATGCGACGGCGTGTATTGCATTCCAAATTGACTTTTCTAATGTGCATATGAGCGATGCTCATGGGTGGGCTTGTCGGGTATCTGGACGCCGCCGGCACTGAGTTCGGTGCGAGCCTTCGAGGCCGCGGCGCGGCTATCGAGCTTTACCTGGCCCGCTGAGGAACCGAATGTCACTCGGAGCGCCATCAGCCATGGCGTGCGTGAGCTGCAGACACGTTTTGCAACCTCGCTCTTCACCTGCACCAGCCGCACGCTCGCGCTGACAGAAGCTGGTCCCGCCTAACTACCCTTGGCCGCCGAGGCTCCTCGTCGAGAACAGCATCTTGATCACCGCTCTACACAATCACGCGCAGCTAGCACTCACGCCGACAGCGTCCGCGTCTTCGAACGGTCACGGCTGGTCATCGCTGCCGATGGTGGCGGCCTCGATCGACCGAGCTGGGCTGAAGCGCGTCGGCAAGCGGTCCCTGGCCGCTAAAACTGCCTTAAACTGCGGAGCGCATGCCACGTGTGAAGGCGAGAGCGCCTCCCGCCAGCCCAGCGGCGGTCAAACCTCGAGGAGAGACCAATGTCGACTATGAACCTCTCGAACAGGATTGCCGCAGCGGCAGCCACCAGCCTGATAGCGATCACTTTGGCAGGCTGTGACGACCGAGATAAAACGACTGCGGCGAGCATGGCCGCGCCCGCCGCGGCCCCCGCAGTCAGTTATCCCGCCGGCGGGCCAGGAGCGGGCGGGAACGTCACGAAAGCAGCTCCGATGGACAGAGACACAGGTAGTGATGCTGAACTGGTAAAAGCCTTACCCGCAAGCAAGCACGCACTGATCGACGCCATTCAAAAGATTGAAAGGGCTGGCGAAGCCCCGACTGCGGCGAAGTTCGAGTACGAGGACGGCGCGCTCCACCTCGCCGTATATTCCTCTGCGAAAGGGACAAAGACGGATGCCGAGCATAACGTCCTGAAAGAGCACAAAGGAGACCCGTTGCAGACGGCCTGGACCCCGAAGGTCGAGACGTTTGAGGACGTTGAACACGTTTCCAGAGCCGCCGAATACCACACCTTGATGGAGCTTTCCCCGCGCTCACTGCTCGACATCGCCACCAAGGCTCAGGCCGAGGGAATTCCTGTATGGGTGATACCTTACGTGTCTAACGGTACGCCCGCCTTCGACGTTGGCGTGCTGAAGGGAGACCAGCTGAGCCGAGTGCAATACGGAGTGCTGGACGGCGAGAAAAAATGACGTTGCGGGATAGCGAAGAGGATCGCTGGCGGAAGGACGCTGTGTGGATCAATGTTCATAGTTCGGCCACCGCCGGGGGTTCCCTTCCTACCCACTGAGATTATCGCACCGTCCGCTACGTATGGCGCGATTGTGGCGGCGAAGGGTGGTTGCAGACAGCCACTTTGGTCAAGGTTGTACCAATCGTCGGCTCACCCTGCCCGGGGATGGACGTTCGTCGCGCGGCATAACCTACGCTCCGAGGGTTGCGCGAGGCTTTCGTCGTCATGCGCTGTATGATGGAAGCAAAGGCAAATGCCGCCACCGAGCCTGCAATAGCTCCATGAGGCCTAGGACGATCGTCGCATCAAATCGCTCCGTCGCGCGGTCACCGTAGCGCGACGGCGAATTCTGCCTGTACGACCAATGCATCGCCCAAGTCTGGACCCATAGCGCTTGGAGCCCCGACCGCCTGCGGGGCCACTTACGTTGGCTCGCATATGAGACGATGGCATCGTTTCCGACCATTTCCGGGCATTTCCGGCTCGATTCCTCTGGGTTGGGCAGCGTCAAAGATCATCACTCAAATCGAGGAGATGATAATGCTTACTGCCCTGCCCGTTGAGACTATCCAAGCCCGGCCCGCTGTCCGTCGCCAACAGCTTCGCGAATTGGTGCCGCTTGCCGATACCACGATTTATGAAATGGAGCAGCGGGGAGAGTTTCCGAAGCGCTTTTACCTGACACCGCGTTGTCCGGTCTGGGATCTCGGAGAAATCAATCTTTGGCTCGCTGCACGACGCGCGGCCGTCAGCGCCGTCCCGCCGCCGCACCCAGACGTGCGGCGGCGGCGATCGCGGCCGGTGCGGGCCTAGGCTTGTGGATCGTGCGCCACCAACTCGATGGCGGGCGGCATAAATGTCGCCGTGTATTTCTCTCCTTTGATCCACGCCTCAACCATGTTCGACCACTGCTGCAGCATGTGACGCCGTTGCGGTTCGTATTCGGCCTTGTTGTAAACGCCGCGCACCGTGCGCCCGTGTTCGTGAGCTAGGCACTTTTCGATCCAGTCGCTGTTGAAACCGACCTCATTAAGCAAAGTCGATGCGGTGCGCCGCAGGTCATGGACCGTGAATGGCGCAAGCGGCAAGTCATCGTCCCTCGCAATCTTCGCGATAGCGGCAGTGACGCGATTGAAGACAACTCGGCACATTGGCTCATCGGCGTCGTACCGCGACGGTAGCAGGTAGCGCGAATTTCCGGCGCAGGTCTTCAACGCGATAAGAATGTCGATCGACTGGTCAGAAAGGTAGACGTTGTGCGGCTTGGACTTCTTCATGCGCTCCTTCGGAATGGACCAAACTCGATTTTCGAAATCAAATTCATTCCACGTCGCTTCGAGCAGCTCACTCTTGCGAACCATCGTAAGCAGAATGAGTTTCAAACCGAGGCGGATTGTCGGCATGGTCGCTACCCGCTCAATCAGTCTGAATGCAATCCTGATTTCGCTGGGCGTCAACGCCCTGTCTCGGATCTCGAAGGTCGCGATGGAAGAGGGAGCAACGGAGTCCGCCGGATTAAGCACTTTATCACCCTGCAGGATGGCAAAAACGAATATCTGCTTGACGATATCGCGCACGTGGATCGCCGTCGCGGGCGCTCCGCGTTCTTTGACCCTGCTGCAAAGCGCTCTCAGATCGTCGGGCGCGACCTCGGACAGAAGTCGGTTTTTCCAGGTCGGTGCAATATCGCGATCGTAAATGTGGCGACGCATCTCCTTCGTGGACTGCGCAATCTTAGCCTCTTTGAAGTATTGCTCGCCCCATTCCCCGAAGGTCCGCGCGGTTGAAAGCCGACGTTTCTCGCGCTGCTTTTCCTGGGCTGGCGATTGGCCGGCCTTTACGGCCTTGCGAGCGTCGATGCACCGCTCGCGTGCCTCAGACAATGTGATGCCATCGCGCCCGTATTGGCCAAGGGTCAGCGTCTCCCGTCTTCCATGTAGCCGGTAGTCAAATCGGAAGACGATCGTGCCCGTGGTTTTGATCTGGGCGTACATACCGTCACGATCTGCAATTTTGTACGTTTTGTCCTTTGATTTCAGATTTTTGAGTGCTGTGTCGGTCAACATTTTCCGCTCCTGTTGGATGCGGAGAGGCGCTAAAACAGGGCTGAAATACCGTCAGCCAAAACACCGTCAGAACTCGCCTATCCGCTTGGTTTTGCATTCTATTTCGACTCAAACGTGCGGAAACGGCGGGAAAGGTGCGTGACGGTATGTGATCAATCGGCTCGCACCGATGTCGAGATACCGTCGCGCGTACCGCCAGACCGTCACGCTGCTCAGCGAACGGTGGCGATAGATGTCGATTGAATTTCTAACGGAGTTTCAGGGCGTTGAGGCAATTCGCCGATAGATCGCGAACCGCCCGAAAGAGCCCTGAATCATTCCCACTCGATCGTGCCGGGGGGCTTCGAAGTGACATCGTAAACGACGCGGCTGACGCCTTTCACTTCGTTGATGATGCGCGTGGCGGTGCGGCCGAGGAAGTTCATGTCGAACTGGTAGAAATCGGCGGTCATGCCATCCGTCGAGGTGACGGCACGGAGGGCGAGGACGCTTTCGTAGGTGCGCGCGTCGCCCATGACGCCGACGGAGCGGACGGGGAGCAGAACGGCGAAGGCTTGCCAGATCTTGTCGTAGAGACCGGCCTTGCGGATCTCGTCGAGATAAATGGCGTCGGCTTTCTGGAGGATGGCCACGCGCTCCGGCGTGATCTCGCCGGGAATGCGGATGGCAAGGCCTGGGCCGGGGAATGGGTGGCGTCCGACCAGTGTTTCCGGCATGCCGAGTTCGCGACCGAGGGCGCGGACTTCATCCTTGAAAAGTTCGCGCAGCGGCTCGACCAGCTTGAGGTTCATTTTCTCCGGCAGGCCGCCGACATTGTGGTGGGACTTGATCGTGACGGACGGGCCGCCGTCGAACGAGACGCTTTCGATCACGTCGGGATAGAGCGTGCCTTGGGCGAGGAATTGCGCGCCCTGCACTTTCTTGGCTTCGGCTTCGAAGATGTCGATGAACGTCTTGCCGATGAATTTACGTTTGGTCTCAGGGTCAGAGACGCCGGCAAGGCCGCCGAGGAACTGGTCGCCCGCATCCACGTGGACAAGCGGGATATTGTAGTGGCCACGGAACAGCTTCACCACTTCGTCGGCTTCGTTGGCGCGCATCAGGCCGGTGTCGACGAAGACGCAGGTGAGTTGGTCGCCGATTGCTTCGTGGATGAGGACGGCGGCCACGGAGCTATCGACGCCGCCAGACAAACCGCAGATCACCCTGCCCTTGCCGACCTGCGCCTTGATCTTGGCGACCTGCTCGGCGCGGAGAGCGGCCATGGACCAGTCGCCCTTCATGCCCGCGATCTTCTTGACGAAATTCTCGAGCAGCTTGGCGCCGTCGGGCGTGTGAACCACTTCGGGGTGGAACATCGTCGTGTAGTAGCGACGCTTCTCGTCGACAGCGATTGCGAAGGGCGCGTTCTCTGACGTGCCGATGACGTTGAAGCCTTCGGGGAGTTGCGTGACGCGATCGCCATGGCTCATCCACACGGGATAGCGCTTTCCGACTTCCCAGAAGCCTTCAAACAGCGGGCTGGCGTGTTTGATCTCGACATCGGCGCGTCCGAATTCGGCCGCGTGACCGCCTTCGACGACACCGCCCTGCTGGACGGCCATTGTCTGCTGGCCGTAGCAGATGGCGAGGATCGGGACTTTCAGATCGAAAGCGACTTGCGGGGCGCGCGGAGACTTGTCGCGCGTGACGCTATCGGGACCGCCGGAGAAGATGATCGCCTTCGGGTTGAAACCGGCGGCGATGACCGCCTCGGCCCGGTTGTAGGGGTGAACCTCGCAATAGACGCCCATTTCGCGGAGGCGGCGCGCGATGAGCTGCGTCACCTGACTGCCGAAATCGATAATAAGCGCCCGTTCGTGGCCATCAGCCGCGTAGGAGGGGATCGGATTCGGGGTGTTGCTCGCCATGGCGGAACTAGAAGATGTTCGGCCTTGGCGTCAATCCTGCGGAGCGTTCATCCACAGGGTCAGGCGCGGTTTTCTGGAGCCATAGCGAGCGCCCGGACGCGGAAGCGGTTCATCAGGGCCGCAACCTCGTCCAGCGACCGGCCGTAACGGGTGCGCAGCCGGAACTCGCCGGCGGAGGTGGCAGCGCGGATGGAGTTGATCTGGACACGGCCGCTGCCTGCAGAGACTTCGAAAGGTGAACAGTCTCGCCAGGCGTGGCGGGTGCGGCCGAACAGATTGCCTTCGCTGAATCCCGTGGCGTCGAGGGTGAGCTGGCGCAGGGATGCGACGGCGACCAGCATGGCGATGAGGAAGATGATGGCAGTCGTGACAACCCGCGTGGTCGCTTGATCGGGCGGGATGCGGGAGACGAACAGGAAGGCCAGGGCTGCGGCGGCAATGAGCAGGAGCACCGCTTCCAGGGGATTGCTGCGCAGTGTGATCCGCTCAGGCAGCGGTTCGGTCACTGCGCCAGCGCCCGCGCGCGGAAAAGATTCATGAGGTCTGACAGCTCCTCAGCGGAGAAACCGTAGGTCTCGGGCAGCATGCCGCTGGCGCCGATAAGAGCGCGGTTGACGGAGGCGGTGCGGGGATGCGCCGCTTCGTCCTGCTGTGTGGAGAAACCCACATACTGGCGGAAACCGGCGGAGACTGGATGGAAGATGGAGCATTCGCGCCATTGGCGACGGAAAGAGCGAAACAGCGAGCGGCAGACGAAGCCCTCGCGATCAAGCGCAAGACTGGAGCCGACCCCGATCATGAGCGGAACAGCGATTAGTCCACATAGAACGAAGAACCCGCCGGCGCCATAGAACAGCATCGGGTCAGAGGGACCGATCCAGATCGCAATGGCGACGAAACCGGCAGAGACAAGAAAGACGAACAGCCAACGCAGACGATCCGGCTTGAGCGTCATCGTCTCCGGCAACGGATCGCCGTCAGAGTCGAGCTGCCCGCTCACCCCACTCTCCGCATGACGGCCATGTAGAAGCCATCCGTGCCCGCAGTGCGCGGCGTTAGGCGGACGGAGCCGTCGGGGCGGCGGCATTTGCGGAGGAGAGCGGCGCCCTTCTCCGTCAACTGACCGGAGCGGATGGCTGTGTCGGCGGCATCTTCAGCTTTGAAATCGGGGCGGTCGGCGAGGAAGCTGGCGAACTGATCCTCGTTCTCTTCCATCAGGAACGAGCAGGTGACGTAAACGAGGCGGCCGCCGGGCTTCACATAGTTGCCGGCGGCGCGCAGGATCATCGCCTGATCGCCGATGCGTTTTTCGAGAGCGTTGGGCTGTACGCGCCATTTTGCGTCAGGCTTCCGGCGCCATGTGCCAACGCCGGTGCACGGCGCGTCGATCATCACGAGGTCCATCTTGCCTTCGAGATCGTCGAGCGAGGCGTTTTCCTTCGGGTGACGAAGCTGCACGTTGCGGATGCCGGCGCGCTCGATGCGGGGAATGAGCGCCGAGAGACGGCGACCGTCGATGTCGTGCGAGAATATCTGGCCCTTGTTTTCCATCATGGCGGCCATGGCGATGGTCTTGCCGCCCCCGCCTGCGCAGTAATCCAGCACCTGCTCGCCCGGCGCGGCGCATGAGACGGCGGCAGCGATCTGGCTGCCCATGTCCTGCACTTCGACCCAGCCTTTTGAATAGGCGGGGATGGCTTCGACAGCTTCGCCGCGTTCGATCGCATCAGGCGCGGGGATGCGGAAGCCGTTCTTTAGTTCCGGCATCTGGCGTGCTTTGACGCCTTCGAGCGCGCGACCGGCTTTTTCGGGATCAGACTTGAGCGTGTTCACGCGAAGGTCGATGGGCGCGCGGGACGCCATGGCCATTGCTTCGGGAACAGCATCGGGACCGAAAGCGCGCTTCAGATGCGGCGCGAGCCATTCGGGATAATCACCCTGCACATGCGGAGGCGCGGATGGATCGGGTGCGAGCAGAAGATTTTCGCGCTCCTTGCTTTGCAGCGGCGGCGGGGCGTGGTCGTCTTTCAGCGCTTCCTCAATCTTGCGGACGTCCCATCCCCACGCGTGCTTGAGAGCGCCAAGCGCGAGTACGCGTGGGCCAGTAGCTTCCATCGCAAACTCGATCGAGTTCTTGCGGCGGAGCGCATCGACCACGAGGCCTGATATCCACGCACGGTCACGCGAACCGGCAAAACGTGAACGCTTGCCCCAGTCGCGCACAGCCTCCTTGACCGGCGTGCGGCGTTCCAGGACATCGCGCAGGACTTCCATGGCCGCCTGGATTTTTCCGCCGTCTCTCATGGGTGGGGCCCTGCCCCGCCGTGGCGGCTGGTGAGCGCGCGGCCGATGGCGCGGACATCCTGCAGGATCGCGAAATCGCCGACGATGATCGCGTCACCGGGCGCACGCTCCTTGTCCATCACGAGCATGGGGAGGCCCTGATACTCGGAACCGATGAGATCGATCAGCTCCTGGCGCGGACGCGGGAAAGCGACGCGGCGGACGTCGATCTTGTCGCTCCAGTGCGGATTAACCAGAAGCGCTCCTTCAAGGGTAGCGCAATCGTTGCAATACCATTCGAAGCCGCCATCGGGAAAAGGTGCGGCGAGGATGTAGAGACGGTCTTTCATGCCGCCCTCTTAGCCGGGGCGGCCTGCCTAAGCTAGACCGCCGCCAAAGCCTTTCCGATTGCGGCCGGCCGGTCGGCCTCCGGAAGCTTGAACAGTTCCAGCCATTGGACGCCTGCGAAGAAGTACTCGAAATCCTCGGGCGGCTGCGCGTCGGCGATGAAGACCGGCAGCATGGGCTTCTTGTAGCGGTCGGCCAGATAGACTTCGCGCTTGATGTGGTCGCTTTCGAAAGCACTGGGGCTGCACATGACCATGACGCCTTTTGCGCTCTTGATGCCCCGCACAATCTCGCCGGCCCAGTTTTCGCCGGGGCTGATACCGCCCTTGTCGATCCAGACATCCCGTCCTGCATCCCTGACCGCCGAGACGACTGGCTCGACAGCGGCATTGTCCGCGTGCGCGTAGGAGATGAACACCACGCTGGGCGGAGGCGGTGGCGGAGCAGCTTCGAGTTCGGCGGCGGGCGGCGCTTGCGGTTCGGGCGCGGCGGAACTTGCGGCGCTCTCTGGAAGCGCAGCTTCCTTCTTGCGCGAGCCAAATATCCCGCCGCCGCTTCCACCGCCTGATCTTTCCGACTTGGGCGGCGGCGGGGCTGACCAGAATTTGTCGCTGCGCTCGGTCAGCGCACGGTTGATGATTTCGCGCGCGGCGCGTTCGACCTGGGGCCAGAATGCGAGCTTGCGGCCGCTTTCAAAACTGGCGTCGATGGCGGTGAGATCGCGGACGCCGACGGGAAGGAAACCGTTGTCGAGCTTCACGAGAACAAGGCGCCCGTCTGCCCATGCATCCAGCATGCGCTTTTCCATCAGCATGCGGTGC
>ERZ795061.2014-NODE-2014-length-19109-cov-4.460691_pt1 | contig 19109 bp, 15 predicted proteins | sample MGYA00375145_ERZ795061 | MGnify/ENA primary metagenome ERZ795061 (study PRJEB30190, sample SAMN05720144) | anaerobic digester metagenome | isolation source: active sludge of municipal wastewater-treating anaerobic digesters | place: USA | collected 2014-12-22 ... | reverse complement strand
GCGGGTCGAGGCGATCCGTGCGCAGATCGGCGCACCGAAGCAGTTGCCCGGCGGCAGCTATCGGATTGGCGACAGGACGGCGCGGCATGTCGTGTATGCCTGCGGCCCGTGGTTGCCGAAGGTGTTCCCGGAAGTGCTCGGCGGCCGGATCTTCGCCACGCGCCAGGAAGTACTGCACTTCGGCGCGCGCCCCGGCGACAATCGATTCGCAGCACCGGCACTGCCGGTCTGGATCGATTCAGATCCGAAGGACTTCGCCTACGGCTTTCCCGATATCGAGGGGCAGGGCTTCAAGATCGCATTCGATACACACGGACCGGAAGTCGATCCCGATACGCAAAGCAGGCAGGTGTCGGCGGAAAGCGTTGCGCGGGCGCGCGCCTATCTGAAATCACGTTTCCCGGATCTCGCCGACGGGCCGCTGATCCACTCGCGCGTCTGCCAATACGAGAATTCCTCGAACGGCGATTTCCTGATCGATCGTCTGCCAGGGCACGAGCACGTGTGGCTCGTGGGTGGCGGATCAGGTCACGGCTTCAAGCACGGGCCGGCGGTCGGCAAGCGCGTCGCCGCGCACATCATCGAACCGAAAACGCCGATCGAGCCACGGCTCTCGCTCGCGACCAAAGCGACGCAGCAGAACCGCACGGTGTATTGATCCCGCTGACAACAGCGAGCCGCGCAGCCTGCTCGGCTCACGCCGAGTCGGCGGTCTCGGCAGTGCTGGCTTCGGTTGCCGTGTTCGCTGGCACGGCGACTGGCGCTGCGGCCTTCCTGGCGCGGCGCTTGCGAGCGGGCGCTTTCGGGGCTGCGGCCTTCACTGCGGCCCTGGCGACGGACGCCTTCGCGCGCTTTTTCGCAACAGGCGCTTTCTTGCCCGCCTTCCGCGGCGACTTTTTCCGCTTCGCAGGCCGTGCAGGCTTGGCCTTGCTCATGGTCGCGATGGCGCCTTTCTTGGCCTGCTTCAGCGCGCGCTTCGCGGCTTTCAGTTCCGACTTGGCTGACTTCACGGCCTTCTTGGCCGCGGCGACGACAGTCTTCGCAAGATCGATGGCACCCTTGCGAAGCGCCGATCCCTGGCGCGGTTTCTCGTGCGTTTTCTTCACGGCACACCTCCATGACTGCGGAATTACGAGTCTAGTTCAAGCTGGCCGGCCCGTGCGCTAGTATCTTCAACAGCTGAGTCAACGGGGGTTTCATAATGAGTGTCAGTGGCGGTTGTCATTGCGGCGCGATTCGCTATGAACTCGAAGGCGACGCGCTCACCCATGCCCTGTGTCATTGCAGCGACTGCCGGCGCAGCGCCGGTGCACCGATGGTGGGCTGGACGATGTACCCGGTTGCGGCGTTGAAGCTGGTCAAGGGGACTCCGCGGGTCTACAAATCTTCCGAGCAGGGCCGCAGGCTGTTCTGCGGCGATTGTGGAACAGGGCTGTTTTACGAGAACGCCAGCATGCTGCCCGGATTGATCGACGTTCAAAGCTGCACCTACGACGATCCGGATGCGATCCCGGCCCAGGCGCACATCCAGGTCGCGGAGCGCATCCGCTGGATGGAGCGGGCCCATGAGCTGCCGGTGTTCGAGCGCTTTCCGCCGATGGATCAATAAGCCAGTGCGTTCATGAAGGCGGCGTCTGTCCGGAAGCCCTGCGGGCTCGAGAATCTGCGAATCGAAACCCGCCCGGATCCGCGGCCGAAAGCCGGCGAAATCCTCGTGCGCGTGCGCGCGAGTTCGCTGAATTTCCACGATCTGCTCGTCGTGCTGGGCAAGATTCCAACGACGGACGGACGCATTCCGATGTCGGATGGGGCAGGTGAAGTCATCGCGATCGGGGAGGGTGTGCAGCGCTTCAAGCCGGGCGACCGTGTGTTGTCGCGGTTCTTCCCGCTGTGGCAAGCGGGCGGTCCGCAGACGCTGGACTTTGCATCCGTACCGGGTGACGGCGCCGATGGGTTTGCCTGCGAACTCTTCGCCGGCCATGAATCCGCGTTCACGCATATGCCGCAGGGCTGGAGCTTCGACGAGGCCGCGACGCTTCCTTGCGCAGCGCTGACGGCCTGGCGAGCGATGTTCGTCGAGACGCATACGAAGCCCGGCAACTGGGTGCTGGTGCAGGGTACGGGTGGCGTGTCGATTTTTGCGCTGCAGTTTGCGAAAGCAGCCGGCGCGCGCGTGATCGCGACGTCTTCGTCCGATGAAAAACTCGAGAAGCTCCTCGCGCTCGGGGCCGACCACGTCATCAACTACAAGACGACACCCGACTGGGGACGCAAGGCGTTCGACTTCACCGGTGGGCGCGGCGTCGATGAGGTCGTGGAGATCGGCGGGCCAGGCACGCTCGCGCAATCGATCGCGGCGAGCCGCGCGGGCGGGCACATCTCGCTGATCGGCGTGCTGACCGGCATCTCGGGCGAGGTGCCGACGGCAGCGCTGTTCTCGAAGAACATCACCCTGTCGGGGATCACGGTGGGTTCGCGTGTGCAGCAGGAAGACATGATCCGGGCGATCGACGCGAATCCGTTCAAGCCGGTGATCTCGGACAATCTGCCGCTCGAAGCGATTGCTGCCGCGTTCGATCGGCAGGTCAAGCAGCAGCATTTCGGAAAGATCGTCCTCACGATCTGATCCCGGGCGCCACCGCGCAACGCCGCGGAAATACGCGAGTTTTCCATGTTTTCTGCCGCCCGACGGCGGCTCATTTCCTTGACTTGTTAGCGACTAACAAGGCAGTATTTCCCGAAATAACAGAGGCATTGCAGATGGCCCAGCTGCGTCGCTCTCATATCCCCTTTTTGCTGCTCGCCGTCATGGCCTCGCACTCCGCCCAGGCTGCCGAGGCAGCGGGCGCTGAAGCGCGCGCAACCGCTGGAAAAGCCGCTTTCTTGCGCTTCTGCGTCGATTGTCACCACGCCACGATGCGCGGCACGGGCCATGGCCCGCCGCTCAACGGTGAGGCATTCCGCAATCATTGGGGCACGAAATCCCGTGCCGACCTCGCGACCTATCTGCAGACCAGCATGGCCACGACGGTCCCTGCGTCGACGGGCAACGGCGTGTTCATGGACATCGCCGAATATCTGCTGCAGAGCAACGGGGGTGCAGCTCCAGCCGCGGCGGCGGGCGGCGCGGCCGCCGCCGCAGACGCTGCGGCCGCGCAGACCTGGCAGGGGGCGAGCGGCATCGCGGAAGCCGCGGCCCGGGCGGGCGCCTGGGTCAACCGGCAGACGCCCGCGCTGTCGCCCGTCACCGATGCGATGCTCCGCAGTCCGCCGGACGGCGACTGGCTGAACTGGCGCCGCACGCAGGACGGGCAGGGATTCTCGCCACTCGCGCAGATCAATCGTCAGACCGTCGGCGGCCTGCGGCTCGCGTGGGCGATGACGATGCGCGAAGGCAGCAACCAGGCCACGCCGCTCGTGCACGATGGCGTGATGTTCCTGACACATCCCGGCAATGTGATTCAGGCCATCGATGCCGCCAGCGGATCCCTGATCTGGGAGTACGCCTATCCGCATCCGCCCGATGCGCGAACCCTCGGAGGCCCCACGCGCAACATCGCGATCTATCAGGATCGCGTGTTCGTCGCGACCTATGATGCCGCGCTGATCGCGCTCGATGCGCGCACCGGCAAGCTGATGTGGCGCACCGTCAAGGCCGATTACACGAAAGGCTTCACGCACACGGCCGGGCCACTGATTGCAGACGGTGTCGTCGTCAGCGGCATCAACGGTTGCGAACGCTTCAAGAAGGAAGGCTGCTTCATCACGGGCCATGATCCGCAGACGGGTCAGGAACTGTGGCGCACCTCGACGATCGCCCAGCCCGGCGATCCGAACGACAAGAGCTGGGGCGGCATGGCGCCGGAGCTGCGCGGCGGCGGCGACAACTGGATTGCCGGCAGCTACGACCCCGAACTGAAGCTCGTGATCCTCGGCACCTCGCAGGCCAAGCCGTGGGTGGCTGCGAGCCGCGGCATGTCGGCGCGCTCCGCGGCGCTGTACACGAATTCGACGCTCGCGCTGGATCCGCGCACCGGCAAGATCCGCTGGTTCTTCCAGCATGTACCCGGCGAAACCCTCGACATGGAGACGGGCTTCGAGCGTGTGCTGTTCGACGATGGCGTGGGCCGCTATGTCGTCACGGTCGGCAAGGATGGCATTCTCTGGAAGCTCGATCGTCGCACCGGCAAGTTCGTCGACTTCACCGAGATGCTGCCCCAGAACATTTTCGAGCCGCTCGACAAGCGCACGGGCCGGCTCAAGTATCGCGCGGACATCCTGAACGCAGGCATCGGCACCACGATGTCCGTTTGTCCGAGCATCTATGGTGGCCACAATTGGCAGGCCAGCGCGTTCAATCCCGCCACGTCAGCACTGGTGGTCCCGCTGCATCAGCTGTGCGTCGATTTCACCGGCCAGAAGGTTGAGCTGACGGAAGGTGGCGGCGGCTACGGCGGTGAATCCACGATCAAGCCGATGCCCGGCACGGACGGCATGCTCGGACGCCTGACGGCCATCGACCTGCGCGATCTGAAAACAAAGTGGTCCCACACGCAGCGCGCGATGTTCCTGACCGGCGTGTTGAATACGGCGGGCGGTCTGAGTTTCGTCGGCGATCTCGATCGCTATTTCAAGGCCTTCGATGTCGATACCGGCAAGGTGGTGTGGCAGGCGCGGCTCGGTGCGCCGCTGCACGGCTACCCGATCACCTATACCGCAGGCGGCAAGCAGTACGTGGCCGTGCCCGCCGGCATGGGTGTGTTCAAGTTGATGACGGCGCGCGAATCGCCAGACATCTATCAGCCTTCGGGCGGCAATGAGCTGTACGTGTTCGAGCTGCCCGAGATGCCGAAATAGCCCGATGACTGACGCTTTCATTTTCGATCACGTGCGGACGCCCCGCGGTCGCGGCAAGTCCGATGGCGCCCTGCACGAAGTGACGCCGGTGGAGCTGGCCAGCCAGACGCTCGCGGCACTGCGAGATCGCCAGCAACTCGACACCGCGCTGGTGGACGACGTGCTGCTCGGCTGCGTCACGCCGATCGGCGAACAGGGCGCGAACATTGCGCGCACCGCGGTGCTGGCCGCCGGGTACGCGGAATGCGTCGCGGGACAGCAGATCAACCGCTTCTGCGCGTCGGGTCTCGAGGCCGTCAATGCAGCCGCCGCACAGGTCATGTCTGGGCAGTCGCTCGCGGCCATTGGCGGCGGCATCGAATCGATGTCGCGCGTCGCGATGGGCGCGGATGGCGGAGCGTGGTACTCGGATCCCGATGTCGCGTATCGCCTCGCCTATGTGCCGCAGGGCATCGGCGCGGATCTGATCGCGACGCTCGATGGCTTCGACCGCGAGACCGTTGATGGCTTTGCCGTGGAGAGCCAGCGCCGCGCGGCCGCAGCCTGGGCCGAAGGGCGCTTCAGGCGCTCCATCGTGCCGGTGCGCAATTCACTCGGCGGCGTCGTCCTCGAGCGCGACGAGTACCTGCGGCCGGAGACGACCCTGCAGTCCCTGGCCCAGCTCAAGCCGGCTTTCGCCACACCCGGTGAGAAGTTCGGCTTCGATACGGTCGCGCAGTTGCGCTATCCGGAAGTCGAGACAATCCATCACGTGCACACCGCCGGCAACTCGAGCGGCATCGTCGATGGCGCGGCGGCCATGCTCATTGGCGGTCGCGAGTTCGCCGCGGCCAGCGGTCTCAAGCCGCGCGCGCGGATCCGCGCGTTCGCATCCATCGGCTCGGAGCCCGCGATCATGCTGACGGGGCCCGCACTCGTCACCGACAAGCTGCTGAAGCGCGCGGGCATGAGCATCCGCGACATCGACCTGTTCGAAGTGAACGAAGCCTTCGCCGCCGTGGTGCTGCGATTCATGCGGCACTTCGAACTGTCGGCGGATCGGGTCAACGTCAACGGCGGCGCGATCGCGATGGGCCATCCGCTCGGCGCCACCGGCACGGTCATCCTCGGCACCGTGCTCGATGAGCTGGAACGCCGCAATCTTTCTGCCGCGCTCGTGACCCTGTGCGTGGGCGCCGGCATGGGCACGGCCACGATCATCGAGCGCGTATGAGTGATGGGTTGCACGTGATTGACAAGGCATCGTTCCGGCAGATCCAGGTCAGCGTCGACGCCGATGGCATTGCCGTCGTTCTGCTCGATGTGCCGGACACGGCGCTGAATCCGCTGTCCGATGCGCTGGTGGCCGAATTCGACGCGGCGCTCGACCAGATCGTCGCGCGCAGCGACGTGCGCGGTGTCGTGGTCGGGTCTGCGAAGTCGGCCTTCGCCGCGGGCTGGAATCTGATCGAGCTGCTGACGATGCTCGAGTCCGTGGCGGATGCGCGCGAACTGCATGCGCAGACGCCCGGTCTGTCGAAGCTGCTGCGCCGGCTTGAGACCTGCGGCAAGCCAGTGGCGGCGGCCATCAATGGCCTCGCGCTCGGCGGCGGTCTCGAGATCGCGCTCGCCTGCCATTACCGCGTGCTCGCTGAAGGCAGCGCGGCCAAAGTGGGCTTGCCGGAAGTGCTCGTCGGGCTGCTGCCGGGCGCAGGCGGCACGCAGCGACTGCCGCGCCTGATCGGTATCGAGGCGGCGCTGCGCATCATGCTCGAGGGCAAGCCGGTCGCGCCGGCGGAGGCGCTCAAGCTCGGCATCGTGAACGAGCTCGCGCCCGCGAGCGATGTGATGGCGCGTGCGAAGCAGTGGCTGCTCGCGAGCCCCGAGGCCACGCAGCCCTGGGATCGCAAGGGTGGCGGAGCGGTGCCGGGCGGGCGGACGCTGCTGGATGCCGGAATCGGCACGCTGTTCATGCTCGCGGTGCCCGCAGCGACGCGCACGAGCCTGCGGAACTATCCCGCGCCCGCGGCGATCCTCGCGAGCGTCTACGAGGGCCTGCAGCTGCCGATCGACCGTGGCCTCGCGATCGAGCGCCGCAAGTTTGCGCAGCTGGCGGCAGGGCCCGAGGCGCGCAACCTGATTCGCACGATGTTCATCAACAAGGGCAAGGCGGACAAGCTCGCGCGTCGCCCGGCGGGCGTGGCGCCGAAGCCGGTGCAGAAGCTCGCGGTGCTCGGTGCCGGCATGATGGGCGCGGGCCTCGCGCATGTGGCGGCGCGTGCCGGGATGCGCGTGGCGGTCCTCGATACCACGCAGGCGCTGGCGGAACGCGCGCGCGAACACGCGCAGCGCACGATGGAGCGGGATCTGAAAGCAGGCCGCATCGCGGCAGGCCAGATCGCCGAGGTGCTCGAGCGGATCACGCCGACCACGGAGTACGAGACGCTTGCGGGCAGTGAGTTCGTGATCGAAGCCGTGTTCGAGGATCGCGCCGTGAAGGCCGAGGCCACGCGCCGGGCCGAGGCGGTCATCGCGCCCGATGCCGTGTTTGCGACCAACACCTCGACGCTGCCGATCGCCGGGCTCGCCACCGCCTCTAAGCGCCCGCAGAACTTCATCGGCATGCATTTCTTCTCGCCGGTGGAGCGCATGCCGCTGGTGGAGATCATCCGCAGCAAGACGACGGACGAATCCGCGCTCGCCTGGACACTGGATCTGGCGAAGCGCCTCGGCAAGACGCCTATCGTCGTGTACGACAGTCGCGGCTTCTTCACGAGCCGCGTGTTCGGCACGTACTGCTACGAGGGCCAGATGCTGCTGCAGGACGGCGTGAAGCCGGCGCTGATCGAGAATGGCGGACGGTTCGCCGGCATGCCGGTGGGGCCACTCGCCGTGATGGACGAAGTCTCGCTGGAGTTGCAATACCGAGTGGTGCAGCAGGCGCGCATCGACCTGGGCGCGGACTTCCGCGAGCCGGTGAGTTGGGCGGTGCTGAGGAAGTTCGTCGAAGACCTGCACAGACCCGGCCGCAAGGCCGGCGCGGGGTTTTATGAATATCCTGCAGATGGGCGCAAGTTCCTCTGGCCCGGGCTCGCCCAGCACTATCCCGTCCAGGCCGCGCAACCGGCGCTCGCGGAGGTCAAGCGACGCCTGCTGTACATTCAATCGCTCGAAGCGGCGCGCTGCATCGAAGAGGGTGTGCTCACGAGCCCGGCGGATGGTGATCTCGGTTCGATCCTCGGCTGGGGCTTTCCGTCATACACGGGCGGCGTGCTCTCGCTGATCGATACCGTGGGTGTCGCGCAGTTCGTCGATGACTGTCGTCGGCTCGCGGATGCCCATGGCCCACGGTTCGAACCTTGCGTGAGCCTCAAGGACATGGCGCGGCAAGGGAAGCGATTCCATGCCGCTGCGTAGCGTCACTGAACCGCTCGGCGATGCGCAGGTTCGCACGGCGCCGGTGGCCGGCCCGCTGAGTGGCCTCAAGGTCGTGGAGATCGCCGGCATCGGCCCGGGGCCTTATGCCGGCATGCTGCTCGCAGATCTCGGCGCCGAGGTCACGCGCGTCGGGCGCGTCGGCATGGACGATCACGGCGGCGGAGATCCCACGCTGCGCAACCGGCGCTCGATCACGCTCGATCTGAAGAAGCCGGAAGCCGTCGAAGTTGTGCTGCGTATGGTCGAGCGCAGCGATGTGCTGCTGGAAGGTTTCAGGCCGGGTGTTGCCGAGCGGCTCGGCATCGGTCCTGAGGTGTGCAGCAAGCGCAATCCGCGGCTCGTGTACGCGCGCATCACCGGCTGGGGTCAGCAGGGGCCGCTCGCGCACACGGCGGGCCACGACATCAACTACATCGCGCTGAGCGGGCTGCTGCATCAGATCGGTGGCCGTGACGGCAAGCCCGTGCCACCGTTGAACGTCGTCGGCGACTACGGCGGCGGCGGATTGATGGCCGCGTTCGGCATCCTGGCGGCCCTGTTCGAGCGGCAGCGCTCCGGGCGCGGGCAGGTGGTGGACACCGCGATGGTCGACAGCTCGGTCTCTTTCCTCGCAGCGATGATCGGACTTCGGGGTCAGGGTCTCTGGCGTGACGACACCGGCGCCAATTTCCTGAGCGGTGCGGCGCATTTCTACGACACCTACCAGACACGCGACGGCAAATGGCTGGCGGTTGGTGCGATCGAGCCGCAGTTCCACGCACTGCTGATCGAGAAGCTGGGCCTCGACCCCCGGACGTTCGCGGCGGGCGTCGGCTTTGCCAGCAGCCCGTACGATGAGCTCGTCGATGATGTGTGGCCCGAACTGAAGCAGAAGCTCGCGGCCGCGATCGGCCGGCACACACGTGCGGAACTCGAGCAGATGTTCGCCGGCACGGATGCCTGCATTACACCCGTGCTGAGCATGGAGGAGGCGGCCCATCATCCTCACAACGTGGCGCGAGGCGCATTCATCGAGGTGGATGGCGTGACGCAGAACGCGCCGGTGCCGCGTTTCAGTCGCACCACGCCGGATGCGCCGCGCCCGCCGAGCACGCCGGGCGAGCATGCGTCCGCAATCCTTGCCGAGCTCGGCTATCGGGACGAGGACATCAGTACCCTGCGCAGCGCTGGGGCAGTGCCTGAATGAACAGTGAGGTGCGCGCGTGACGATTGCAATTATTGGCGGATCTGGCGGGCTCGGTGAAGCCGTAGTGCGGCGCGTTGCGCTGCGTGCACCGGTCGTCGTCGGGTTTCGCAGCAATCGCGCGAAAGCGGATGTCCTGGTCGAGGCGGTGCGGGCTGCCGGTGGCAAGGCGTGCGCGCTGCCCGTGGACATCACGGCCTCGGATTCAGTGCGGGATTTCTTCGCGCTCGCGGCGCGTGATCTCGGCGCTGTCGAACACATCATTTCAGCGACGGGCCCGCCGATTCCGCTGGCGCCACTGCTCGACGTCAGCGAGGCCGATTTCCGCCGCATCATGGAGACGGATGTGCTGGGGACATTCAACGTGCTGCGCCATGGAATTCCGGCGTTGCGGCTCAACGGTGGCGGTTCGATCACCGTATTCGTGACGACTGCTGTGCTGCGCACGCTGGAGAACGACGGGATGTCCTCCGTGCCGAAGACGGCGGTGGCGGGCCTCGTGAAGCTCGCGGCGCGCGAAGCCGGACCGCAGAACGTGCGCTGTAATGCCGTAGCGCCAGGCGTGATCGACGCGGGCATCGTCCACAGCGCGTTCACGGTCAGCGAGGTGGCCAAGCAGGTGATCGCCGAATGCCTCGAGCGCACGCCGATGCCTCGCCTCGGCAAGCCTGAGGAAGTCGCCGCACTCGTGGATTTCCTCTGCTCGGACGCAGCCGCCTACATCAACGGTCAGGTCATCGGCATCGACGGCGGCTACAGCGCCTGACGCTTCACTTTTCCGTGATTCGAACGACCGCGATCTGACCGGCAGCATGCTGGCGCCGCAGTTCCTTCTTGTCGATCTTGCCGACGCTGGTGCGCGGCAGCTCGGAGAGCGTCGCGAAGTACTCAGGCACGCCGAAACGCGGGACGTGCGGGCGAACGAATTCGCGCAGCTCTGCAGGTGCCGCCGACGCACCGGGCTGATGCACGATCAACACCAGCGGCCGCTCCTCCCAGCGCGGATCGGGAATGCCGATCACAGCCACCTCATATACGCTCGGATGCCGTGCGATGGCGTTCTCGAGTTCGACTGAAGACACCCACTCGCCGCCGGACTTGATCACGTCCTTGGTGCGATCGGTGATCTGCACATAGCCCTGCGGATCGATGGTGCCGACGTCACCGGTGCGCAGCCAGCCGTCCGCCGTAAACGACTCCCTGGACGCGTTCTGGTGATACCCGCCTGTGACCCAGGGCCCATGCAACTGGAGCTCACCGACGGTGCTTCCGTCGTTCGCGAGCGGTGCGCCGGTGTCCCCCACGATCCGCACTTCCATGCCCGGGACGGGGCGGCCACTCTTGGCGCGCCACTGCGCATCTGCCGGCGGTTCGATATCGCGAGGTGGAATCGACAGGCAGCACATCGGGCTGGTTTCAGTCATGCCCCAGCCCTGCAGCACCGGCACGCCCCAGCGCTCGCGGACGGCGTTGATCAGGGACGGTGCCACGGGCGAGCCGCCGGACACGATCACCCGGAAGCTGCGCATGTCGAGCGGCTCGCTGCGATCCGCCTGCAGCAGATCGTTGATCAACGTCGGTACCGTCGCCGTGAACGTCGGCCTCTCGAGATCGATCATCGCGCGAATGTTCGCAGGCTTCGAGTGCGGGCCCGGCAGCAGCAGGTCGCTGCCCGCGAACCACGCGGAGAACGGCAGGCCCCAGGCGTTGGCATGGAACATCGACGGCAGCAGCAGGATCCGGTCGGCCTGGCAGATGCCGAAGGTGTCGTGGCCGAGCGTGCCGAGCGTGTGCAGGAAGATGGAACGGTGGCTGTAGACCACGCCTTTCGGATCACCGGTAGTGCCGCTGGTGTAGCAGACCACCGCGGCGTCCCGCTCTTCGAGCAGCGGCCATTCGAAATCGGCGGGCGCCTGCGCGAGTAAGGAATCGAATCGGTGAATGCGTACCGCAGCGGACAGGCCGGCCGGCATTGCCATCGCGGCTGACTCTCCGACGATGATGACGTGACGCAGCGTCGTTACGCGCGCCAGCACCGGCGAGATCTGCGGCCACAGCGAGGCGTCGACGATCAGCGCGCGATCTTCCGCATGCGCCATGATCGCCGCGACCTGCTCGCTCAGCAGGCGCACGTTCAGCGTGTGCAGCACGGCGCCCATTGCGGGCACGGCGAGGTAGGCTTCGAGATGCGCCTGGTGGTTCCAGCAGTAGGTTGCGACGCGTTCGCCGCGCTGGATGCCGAGCGCGGTGAGCGCCGAGGCGAGGGCGGAGGCCCGAACCGCAACATCGGCGAAGGTCGCGAAGTGAAATGTCGTGCCATCGAACGAGCCGACGCGGCTGGCGCCGTGGACCCTCGCGCCGTGCCGCAGGATCATCTGCGTGGAGAGCGGCAAATCCATCATCGTCGCTTTCATGCGCCCGTCCTCAAGCCCGCAATGATGGCGGCTTCTTCGAGCAAGGCGGGGACGTCGTGCTCGAGCTTGCGAGAGTAATCGTCTGCGACCTTGCCGTGGCGAAACAGCACGAACGCGCCTTCGACGATGGCCGCGAGCCGCCACAGCGCGAAGACCCGATAGAACTCGAAATCATCCAGCGTGAGGCCGGTGCGGCGGGACCATCGCTGTGCCAGCGCATCCCGGTCGACGCAGACTTCGACGCTGGCTTCGCTGCCGCGCGTGACTTTCTGGACGAACGAGAAGCCGGGCGGATCGACGCGGCGTTTGCCCCAGAAGGCCAGCATCAACGCGAGATCCGCGTATGGGTTGCCGATGCTCGCGAGCTCCCAGTCGATGATCACGGCGAGCTGCGGGACATCGCGGCGGAACAGCGTGTTGTCGAGGTGGAAGTCGCCGTGCATGACGGAGGCGGGCGGCGGCGCGGGCAGGTGGGCCTGCAGCCAGGTGCCGATCTCCGTGATCAGTGGCAGATCGCGCACCGACTCCGCCGCGCGCGCTTTCAGCCAGCGATGGATCTGCTTCGCGACGTAGTCCTGTGGTGCATTGGGTGGCTCGATGCCGAGCGCGCGCCAGTCGAGCGTGTGCACCGTGGCGAGCGCATCGATCAGTTCGCTGCCGATCGCGTTGAGCGTCCCCGCGCCGGAGGCATACTCGGCCGGAAGCTCCGTGCTGATGGCCACACCGTCCACGTGCTGCACCACCGCAAACGGCACGCCGAGCACGCTCGCATCGTCACAGAAGCCGAGCGCACGCGGCACAGGCGCGTGGTCATGCAGGGCCGAGAGCATCTGGAATTCGCGGCGCACGCCGCTCGCAGCGCTGGCGGAAATCGCGTTGTCGGGTGGCCGACGCAGCACGGCAAAGCCATCGCGATGCTCGATCAACTGCGTCACGTTGGAGTTGCCGCCACCGAGCCGCTGGCCGAGGCGTGCGTCTGCCAGACCGGCATGCTCGGCCAACCAACGAGAGAGTGGCGTCGTCGAGTCCATGCAGATGAGGTGTCCCGGGTCGCCCGACTAGAGCGCCGACATCATCCCACCGTCGGTCGGGATGATCGCGCCGGTCATGTAAGTGGATCCGGCGACCCACCAGATCACGTCCGCGATCTCCTGCTCGGTGCCGACGCGGCCGAGCGGGATACGCGCGACCAGTTGGTCGATGGCTTTTTCATCGACCTGCGAAGTCATCTCCGTCATGACGAGGCCGGGAATGACGAGGTTGACACGAATCCTCCGGGCTGCGAGCTCGACGGCGAGCACCTGCGTGAGCCCGGACAGGCCCGCCTTGGATGCGCCATAAGCACTGTCTCCGGCGAAGCCGCGAAATCCGACCACCGCACCGATGTTGACGATCGATGCACCCTCGCTCATGTGCGCGAGGCTGGCCTGTATGCAATGCATGGGTCCTGAGAGATTGGTGTTCAGGACCGCGTTCCAGTCGCTCAGGTCGAGCCGGTGCAGCCGTCGGCCGCGATGCAGCCCCGCATTGTTGACCAGCACATCGACTCCGCCCCAGGCCGAGGCGACTCGCTCGACGGCGGCACGAACCTGTGTCGGGTCGGTGACGTCGGCAGCGATGGCGAGCGCATCAGGCCCCAGCTCGCGCGCGAGCTCAGCCTCGTCCACCTTTCTGGCCAAGACGGCAACTCGATCGCCGCGTGCGACCGCAACGCGTGCTGTGGCCAAGCCGACCCCACGCGACCCACCGGTCACTATCCAACGTCTACTCATGAAGTTCTCGATCCACGTCCGCGGCGCGCTGCGGTCTGCTGGAGACTATCGGCCCGCGATGCCTTGCGTTGCAAGGGGCGGGAAGTGGGCGGCATGCGATCCTTCGATCGCATGCCGCCCCATATCGATCAGCGGGTACCGAAGTTGTGCATCACTCGCACGCCGAACGAACGCGGTGCGCGCGCTGCGGCGTAGGTCCACAGTCCGGGGAACGTCACGCTCGTGCCGACGTCGTAGGCCTGCGTCCAGGAGTCGTCGTCGGTGAGGTTCATGCCCCACAGCGTGAACGTCGTGTTGTTCAGGCGATAGCCGATCGACGCATCGAGCACTTCGTGCGCCTTGACTCGGCTCTGCGGTGAATTCAGGAAGGTGAGTTCCTGGTCATCCACATAGCGCAGGTCCGCCTGGATCCACATGGACCCGTTACCCAGGTCCCAGGTGTAGTTCGGCGACACGGTGGCCGTCAGCTCGGGCGCGCGCCGCAGCTTCAGGTAGGACAGATCGCGCTGACCGATGGGCGTCGCCGGATCCGTATCGACGAGTTCCTTGAACTTCGAGTCCAGTACGCCGACGTTCGCGGCCAGCGTGAAGTTGTTGCTGATCTTCGCCAGCATGTCGAGCTCGAGGCCCTTGATCTCGGCTTTCGCCGCGTTCGTGACCAGCGTCTGCTGGCCGGTGCCCACGGTCGTCGGCACGCTCTGCTCTTCCTGCTTGTCGTCGTACTTCATCAGGAACACGGAGCCATTGAGCCGAACGCGACCGTTCATCCACTCGGTTTTCCAGCCCAGCTCGAAGTTGTCGACGAATTCCGGATCGTAGGCGATCGACGCCGCTTCATAAGTGCCGGGTCGTCCGTTGAAACCGCCGGAGCGATACCCCTTTGAATACAGGCCGTAGACCATGGCGTCTTCGTTCAGGCGATAGCGCAGGTTCACCTTCGGCGTGAACTCGCTCCAGGACTTCTTGAACGGATTCGCGAGGTTGCCGAGCGTGGCGAGATCCGGCATGCCCGCATCGATCACGCCGCTGTCCTTTTCGTCCTTGGTGTAGCGACCGCCGACGGTCAGCGTCATCGCGTCGGTCAGGCGATAGTCGGCTTCAAAGAATGCGGCCTTGGAATCCGTGTTCTGGACGACGGTCTGGTCGACGGTCAGCACCGTGCCCATCGGCAGGCCGAACAGCAGATCACCGAAGCCGATGTAGCTACGCAGGTCGATGCGGTAATCGGACTCCCAGGCATAGATGCCGACGGTGTAATCCAGGCGGTCGCCCGAATGCACCCAGCGCAGTTCGTGACTGACCTGGTCCCACACGGCCGGACGGTCGGTGTGGTACAGCGTCAGCGCGGTGCCGTCCCAGTCCTGGAACACCTTCTCATCAGTGGAGAACTTGCCGAACACGTACTCGAGACGATCGCCTTCGCGGATGTCCCAGCCGATGTTCGCGATGTGCAGGTCGCTGTCGAAGTAGGTCTGGTATGCACCCTCGCCATTCTGCAGCACGGAGTAGCGATCCCCGCCGTCCGGCGCTTGGACGCTGTCTGCGCACTGGAGGTAGAACGCGCACCAGGCCTGGTTCGGCTGCGCCATGTTCACGACGGTGTTGGCGTCCTGATCCTGCTCGGTGTGGTCGAACCGATATGAGATCTCGAGGCTGTCTGTCGGCTTGAACGTGAAGCTCGGGCTGATCTGCAGGAATTCAACCTGGCCGACGTCCTTGTTGAGCGTGCGGTTGAAGAACCAGCCGTCGTTGTCCCGCTTGGCGGCGCCGAGCTTGAACGCGAACTTGTCCGATACCGGGACATTGATGTAACCGTCGATCTGCAGATCGCCGTGGTTGCCGGCACCGGCGCGTACGCCGCCCGACATCGCGTCCGTTTCCGGACGACCGCGGGTCACGTTGATGACGCCGCCGATGGAGTTTCTGCCGAACAGCGTGCCCTGCGGTCCGCGCAGGATCTCCATGCCCTGCAGGTCGATGGCCTTGATCATCGCGCCTGAGTTCACACCGATGAAGACGCCGTCGACGACGACGCCGACCGTCGGGTCGAAGTTCTTTTCGACGTCCGTCGTGCCGACGCCACGCACGGAGATTGCGGCCGGGCTGCCGGGACCCTGCTGGAGGTCATTGATGATCACGTTCGGCGCAACATTCGCGAACGTCTGCAGATCGACGTCGGAGCGGCGCGAGAGTTCTTCCGAACCCAGTGCGCTGATCGATACGCCGACGTCCTGCAGGTTCTCCGAACGCTTGCGCGCCGTGACGGTGATCTCCTCGAGACCGCCGGTATCTGCAGAATTCTCCGCAGCAACTGAATTCTGACCCATAAGGCCCACGGCGACGGCACTTGCCGCCGACAGGAGCACGCTGGACTTCCTCATTGTCATTTCCCCCTCATCCAAGACGTTTGCGAATCTGCCTTGGGCTCGGCGCCTCGCGACGCAATCATCAAGCCCCCCTCAAGCACCACCCGGACGATAATCGGCTTGTTGTCGTCTAGCAAGTGAATCTATACTCGGACGCGTTTTCGCCACAGGCGTAATCTCCGCGGTGGCCAGCAGACGTTGATTTTTTTGCAGTGCCACACTGTGGGTTCTCTGCAACGCGTTCCGGTCGACAGGTGCAACAGAATGGCGTGGAATTTCGAGACCGACCCTGACTTCCAGCGCAAGCTCGACTGGATGTCCGACTTCGTGCGCACCGAAGTCGAGCCTCTGGATCTGGTGTTCACGCATCCTGCCGATCCGTTCGATCCCGCCCGGAAGGGTCCCGCGGCAGCCATGGCGCCGCTGAAGAAGCGGGTGCAGGAGCAGGCCTTGTGGGCCTGTCACCTCGGTCCGGAACTGGGTGGCCAGGGCTATGGGCAGGTCAAGCTGGGCCTGATGAACGAGATCCTCGGCCGCAGCCGGTTCGCATCGACGGTCTTCGGCTGCCAGGCACCGGATACCGGGAATTCCGAGATCCTCGCGCGCTTCGGCACCCCGGAACAGAAGAAGAGGTATCTCGAGCCGCTGCTCGCGGGGACCATCGCCTCCTGCTATTCGATGACGGAGCCGCAGGCCGGCGCGGATCCCGCGCAGTTCACCACTCGCGCGGAGCTGGTCGGAGATCACTGGGTGATCAACGGCGAGAAGTGGTTCGCGTCACACGCCGATTTCTCGAAATTCCTGCTCGTCGTGGTGATCACGAACCCCGACGTGCCCGTGCACGAGGGCGCGTCGATCCTGATCGTCGACCGTGATGCGCCGGGTCTCGAACTCGTGCGCAATGTCGCCGTCGGCATGCGCGAGGAAATGGGTTCTGGTGTCCATGCCTACCTGCGCTTCACGAACTGCCGGGTGCCGCGCGAGAACATCCTGGGTCGTCCGGGCCAGGGTTTTGAAGTGGCGCAGTCCCGGCTCGGCGGCGGGCGCATTCACCATGCAATGCGCACGGTGGGCGTGCTGAACCGCGCGCTCGACATGATGTGCGAGCGGGCGCTGAGTCGCACGACGAAGGGCGAGTTGCTTTCCAAGAAGCAGATGACGCAGGAAAAGATTGCGGACTCATACACGCAGATCACGCAGTTCCGGCTGCACGTGCTGTATGCCGCCTGGCTGATCGACAAACACCAGGCCTACAACCGCGAAGTACGCCGCGAAATTGCCGCCGTGAAGGCCGCGATGCCGGGTGTGCTGCGTGATGTGGTGTATCGAGCCCTGCATCTGCACGGCTCACTCGGCATGTCGAACGAAACGCCGCTGATGCAGATGTGGGCCACGGTTCCCGAGATGGGCATCGTCGATGGGCCCACGGAAGTGCACAAGATCAGCGTCGCCAAGGAAGTGCTGCGCGACCGTCGCGGCGCCCAGCAGCTGTGGCCCAACTACTATCTGCCGGATGCCATCGACAAAGCGCGCCAGAAACTGGCTTGGGCGCTGGAGCTCGATATCGGGAACAGATAGCACGGGCTCGCCAGCCCGATGAGCCGAATCGAATTGGCCGACTTCTCGAGGGGGGAATGATGGCTTCGGATACGCAACTACAGCTCCTGATGGAGCGCATCGATCAGCTCGAGAGCCGCAATGCGATGCGGGATCTCGTCACCACTTATTGCCGCGCCTTCGACGGCGGAAACTTCGGCAGTTTTCTCGGCATCTGGTGGGAAGATTGCGTCTGGGACATCGGAGCGCCTTTCGGTGCGTTCGACGGCCACGCAGGTATCGAGAAGGCGGTCAAGGAAGTGCTGTGGCCGGTGTGGCGCGAAACGCATCACCTCACCAGCAATCTGCAGGTGACGTTCGCCGGCAAGGATGACGCGCACGGCATCTGCGACGTCGACTGCATGGGCGCCACGCGTGATGACGTGGTGCAGATGATCAGCGCTACGTACAAGGACCACTTCCAGCGACGCAACGGCGTCTGGAGAATCAAGCGTCGCGACGTGACCATTCACTATTTCAATCCGATCCCCGGTGCGCAGATGACTGCGCCGAAAGGGTGATTCCAGCTTAAGAGGGGGCGAGCATGGCGTATCTCAGCACCGAGACCGGTCATCGAATCTATTTCGAACATCACCACGGCAAGAAGTTGCCGGTGCTGTTGATCCACGGCTGGGGGATGAGCTGCCGGATCTGGGATACGACGCTCAGCAGCCTGCAGGCGGCGGGGCACGCGGTGGTCACGTTCGACCAGCGCGGCTGCGGACTCTCCGACAAGGACTTTCCGGCGAACACGATCAGCCTCGGCGCCGCGGATGCGCTGGCCGTGCTGAAGGCCGCAGGAATACAGCGCGCGGCGGTCAACGGCTGGTCGCTCGGCGGTGCCATTGCCACCGAGACGGCACATCGCCTCGGCGCGAACTGCGCGGGGCTTGTGCTGACGGCTGCGGCCACGCCGCGCTACGTGCAGGCGCCTGACTATCCCTACGGGAATCCTCCCGGCGGGCCGACCGGTACGGTCGACGTGCTGCGCCAGGATCGCGCGAACTTCTTCGATGGGCTGACCAAGGCGGTCTGCGCCGTGCCGCAGTCCGCGGCGATGAATTCGTGGTTGTGGTCGATCTTCATGCAGACCTCGCCCTGCGCGGACACGGCCCTCGCGGATCTCGACCACCTCGATCAGCGCGCAATGCTCGGTGCGCTCGAGGTGCCGATCCTCTCGTTCATCGGTACTCAGGATCTGTTCGTTCCGCCCGATGTCGGCCGCTCCGTTGCGAAGATCGCGCGTCGCCTGAAGACGGTCGAGTTCGAAGGCTGCGGGCATGCGCCGTTCATCGAGGACGCGCCACGCTATCGCTCCGAGCTGCTCGGATTCCTCGGCTCACTCGGCTGAACGGAGACAAACCTATGGCGCGTCAGGTCAATTTCGGGCTGTGGTACGACTTTCGCAACCCGCCGCAATGGCAGGTCCCGTTCGAGCGTCTGTACGCCGAGAGTCTCGATCAGATCGTCGAGGCCGAGAGGCTCGGCTTCGATTCGGCGTGGA